>Ga0126338_10003642_pt1 | contig 10845 bp, 4 predicted proteins | sample OrbCmetagenome_2_FD_92529 | JGI IMG/M metagenome (GOLD analysis project Ga0126338, IMG submission 92529) | Coral microbial communities from Petempiche,Puerto Morelos, Mexico - Orbicella C C metagenome | ecosystem: Host-associated > Invertebrates > Cnidaria > Coral | place: Petempiche,Puerto...
GATGACGTTCATGGTAGTCGATGGCTTTTTTGAAATCTCCCAGACTTTGATAAGCGTTGCCAAGATTACCATAGGACCTTCCTTCTTCAGCCCTGTCTCCCACTTCTTTGGCAATTTTTAGATCTAGTTCATGGTAATCGATGGCTTTTTTGAAATCTCCCAGACTTTGATAAGCGTTGCCGAGATTAGCATACGAACTTCCTTCTCCAGCCCTGTCTCCCACTTCTTTGGCAATTTTTAGATCTAGCTTATGGTACTTGATGGCTTTTCTGAAACCTCCCACACTGTGATAAGCATTGCCAAGATTAGGGAACGACCTTTTTTCTCCAGCCCTGTTTCCCACTTCTTTGGCAATTTTTAGACGTAGTTCAAGGTCCTCGATGGCTTTTTCGAAATCTCCGGGAATTTTGGCAACGTTGATATAACGGGTTTCTTCTTCGGTGTTGGCTTTCACATCTTTGGTAGTTTTTGGTAAAGAGTTGGTATTTTCCTATCGGACAAAAACGCATGTCAGTTAATGACGAAAGCAGGAGTATTTACCTAAAAATTTACAAAGTGCTATTTTCGGGATTTATATAGCTGAAACTATCGATAGCGTTCCAAAGCAAAGCTTTGGTGGTTAAACACCTCTTGGTCCAGCCTGGACCAATGAGCTGGTGAAAGTCTTGGGAATCCTTATTTCGTATGATAGTGTTGGCGAGAAACGGAAGAACTTTACTAAGAAAGTAGATAATCCTAAGACAAAACTTGCCACTTGGCATTCACTTAAATTTTCTGTGTTTGGGCGGTGCTTGATTGCAAACACCCTAGGATTGTCTCAAATTGTTTATTCGGTTTTTATGGGTGACACTCCACACAAATACGCATCTCTAATCCAATCGCTACTTTTTTCAATTTTTATGGAAAAACAAACCAGATAAAATCAAGAGACAAGTCTTATATCAGGACCATGGCGATGGTGGTTTGCTGTTCACTATTGTTCAAATTATGTTTAAGTCCCTGCGCTTAGCGTGGATCCAGCGTCTCCTCAAAAATGATGACGAAGAAGATGATACTTGTTCAGCAATTCCAAAATTTTGTCTTATGCTCCAACTGATAAGAAATTTCTAAAGGATTCAGACATACCATCCTTCTACAAGGATATCGTGTTCCCTTTCCTAGAACTAAAAAGTCTTTATAACTCTGAGGATGAACAAGAGATGATTCTCTTTCATAATAAAGAGATCCTCGTTGACGGGAGGACCGTTTACGACGATTGGGTTGAAAAGGGTGTCTTCACGCTGCATGTTGTAATTGACGCCCATAGCAGTTTTTTACCATTTGAACTGTTCCAACAGCGTTATGGAATTAATTGTAATTTTTTCAAATATTTTCAAGTAATCTCTGCGATCGTGAGCAGCTTGCGAAAAAAAAGCAAGAAGCATGCTCAGCCTAATGTCAACTTTTTATCCGGCGGGACTTTATTTCAATTATCCTCAGTCTTAACCATCGACCTCTTGAAACTTAGATCTCAAGTTTATTATTGGCTTTTTCTTAATAAACAGAAGCCTCAGGCCACTGGTCCAATGAAATGGGACCGCGAATTGGCTCTGACATCTTTGCCATGGAACCAAATCTTTAATATTCCACGTTTTCGTACAGTGCATTAAGGAAAACATTCTCTACATTATTTTGGGCCTCATCCTTGGAACAAATCAGACCAGACTAATAGAAAGAAGCCTAATGTTAAGAGTTTTAAAAACAGTATTAAGAGTAAAGACTTATCACTCCTAATAGATAATTGTAAGAACTTTGATGTATGCTAGGCTGCTATACATTTTGTATTTTACATATATGTCTAGATTTATAAAACGGTGTTAAAGACTGAATTAGGTGTTTTTTACTCTGGATTTATGAAAACGGTGTTAAAGACTGAATCAAGTGTTTTAATTATAATTATTATTTTAAATTGTTTTTTGTTTGCTTTCACTGTGACAGCAGCTTGTAAATCTTACCTAGCATTAAAAGAAGAGAACTTCTTGTCGCATGTTTCGTTTATTTATCTGTTGTTTTTTTCATTATTTATTGCCCTCCCTCCCCCTTTTCAATTTGTGTTAAGTTTAGCCCAGGCTACACTCGTCTGAATTCAGTTCACACGGTGACTCTCAACAAGGAGCCGGCCGATTAGCGTTCTGTACTTGCTGTCTAAAGGAAGTCTGCCCGAGGACATCATTAAGTCCAATGAAGGCGCAAGTCTAACGATTTGCTAGCAAGCGTCGTCCATTATCGTACATGGAGCAGATGTATCACATGTAAACGGCGTGTCATTTAGCCCCGTAATAGTAGGCCGTTTGCACTGTGGCGATAATGTTGTCCTTGTTTTAGACAGCAAAGGGCTTTAGCCATATCAATTTAGGGCTTAGACGTGTAATGGACAAGACATTTCTAGCTGCTGCTGGCGTTATTTGCTCTGAACTTTGATGCATCTAAAGACTTAGAAAAAATCTGTTGAAGTCTAGATATGGCATTCCCCACTGGACAAAATGCAAGTACATCGGGAACATTGCTATTTGCGAGCAAAACATGGCTACGAGCAGAGTGAAGAACATTAGGTCAAGCGCTGATCGTGAGTAGAATTTCCTTGTTTTATCAATTTTAGGCGTTCTCGGCCTAGCTAACAATCAGAACTGTCTGTGATTCACTAGCGCGGAAGAAATTTATTTGCGTGGCTTCCGGGCGATAATTGACATATCGAGTTTTCACTAATTCATAATTATGGCCTAGTTTGTTTGAAGTTTAATCGATTCTCGAACTAGAAAGCTCTTGTTCAGTCCATTTAGGACGATGCAGGTTTTAGAAAGGTATAAATCAGCTCTCTGCTGCCGTTTTGATATTTGTACTTTCGTGTTGATTTAGACTCCAATTTCATGATAAAAGCACTCTTAACTAAATTGTACAATTCACGATTCAACGAAAAGACGGTGAATTTAGTCTTCCTAGCCTCAAAAGGCATACAGGAGAGTTATTTCCTTTTATTATAGCTACGATAAGCTTTCTGGAAAGTTAGCTCTGGGACAGAATTGTTTTAAGATTATCAGTGACAAGTCAAATTCTGTGGCTATGTTTTTGCAAGTCCAGACAGAATTATTATAATTAAAGTTCACGTTAGGGCTACTTTTTCGTTGAAAGATAGAAATAAATAACCGATTCGATTACTTACCATGCTCTTGTCACAACGATTGGCTAATTAAACCCACAGTAAAGACATAGTAAGGTCATTTAGGTGAAATCACAGAGGTTAAGCCTGTCTAAATTAGTGCCGCGAATCAAATGATCAATTTAAGCTCTAATTTAGCTTTGTTTGGCTTGTTTGACTCATTTGCAGCGACTTCAAAGGCTTGTATAGGCATGGTATGCCCTCTGTTGAGAGTACACGAGGCAGATAGCACTCTCAGTAAGACATGGCCATATTTATGTACACTATCTGACCGATTTTCCAAAAACACGCCCACTGTTTTGGTGCAAAGTCTTTAACACGGTTCTCATAAATCGAGACATATTTGTATTTGATATAATGTAAACTTTTTATATCTTACTGAGTTCATATATTTCATTTATTTATTTATTTATTTATTTTAGACATTTTTCATTAATTTGTAAATAGTTTTAACTTTATGTAGCTAAGGTATATTTTCCTGTGTAAATAGTGTACCCAATTAGTTTTTTTAAGCTAAATACTATTGACACTTTAATAAAGTTATTCATTCATTCATTCATTCATTCATTTATTCAAGGCTATTTATAAAGAGAATCAACTGAGAGAATTTTACTTTAAGCTAATCCATCGCATTGTTGCTACGAAGAAAGAGCTTACTCTCTATGGAATTAAACACAATAATAGATGTTTTTACTGTGGTGAGCCTGACTCAGTTCTTCATACATTTCAAAACTGTAGTGCAACAACTTCTTTTCTCAATCGGCTGCTGAACTGGCTCAATGAGATGCATAACGCCTCAATATCCCTGTCAAACTACGAATTATTGTTTGGTAAGGCGTTTGGGAAGGATAATAACATTGTTAGGAAATTTAATCTATGTTTATTATTATGCTCACTATTATCTACATCATCACAAGGTAAATGAGAGGAATCTTGCCTGGATTGAATTTACTACAAAAGTAAATTACAGGTTAAGAATAGAAAATCAAGTTTCTGGTATTCTTTCATGATGTTTGTTCGCATTTTCTGTCCTGTTAATGCTTTTAAAAGGCATTAGATTGATACAAGGATATGTCGTTTTAAAGAAAAGGGTGATATATGGCTAGAATAATTGTAAGATTAATTAAAGGATATGCAATTTAAAAAATACATGTATTGCTGTTACGAATGTAAAGTTCCTTTAAATAATTGTTAAAAGTAAGTAGGGTAAAGAAGCTGTCTTGTACGGCAAGTTGTGTTAATAGCTGTTGTATGTTAAGTAGTGTATGTAGCATTTATGTTATTGTTTTATTGTAAATTAGCAGCAAAAGTATTGTTAAATGATCTAAAGTGTGAGGAAACATGATAAAATAAATCAAAAGAAACCAAAGTGTATTAATTTTGCCGTTGGATTGCGATGGCTTTCTTTGAAGTCTAATGTTAGAATTACAAAAAAATAATTATGCTGACAATTATCCCAGGGCGCTGCCAATCAACATACTCTTTTTATGTATGAGAGTGGCTTGTTACAATATTAATAATCTTAATGTTTTACTTCCTTAACATAGAGGAGAGACGTCAAAATGCTTGCGTTTTGCTGGATGCGTCCTTTGTATAGTTTAACAATATAGTTACATAAAGAGTGAAAAAGTTGTGATTAGTAAACATAAGGTAAAATAATATATATATGTACTCGATACAAGATAAAATAGTCAGGAAACGGCAGGTAACAATCTACAGTGTTGGACAGAATAAAATAAGAGATAAAACCACCACACCCCCTAATCAGGGTTGAACTTGCGTTAAACCCAAAGCGCACTATTTTTCCATCATTGAAATGGGAGGGGGCGGGGGGAGACGGGGGGGCGGGAAGAGGGGTGGCCTTAATTGTAAATTTAAATAGCTATGGTCGCTCCAGTAGAAGCCATGCCTTATCGCATTTCCAAACAGCGAGGAGAGAGGTGAAAACGCGATGCGGAGAGGAGTGTTGCCAACGATTTTCATACAACTTCATACACTTGCAAATTGACGTAAAGATAAGCATGTACGTATCGCACAATGGATAATTTCCTCTTAGTTTCCATTCTATATCTCCTCGATACAGTAAAAAAAGATGGCAGACGATGTTTATGCATATGCTTATGCGTTCAACAGCGCATTTTCACTTGACATAAGCATAAGCATATCCTAAGTTTGTTGCGTTTCCATTTGACACTCACATCATGAGCTCGAGATCATGTGCTAGATGGCGAGAGCTCAGCCCAACTTAGCTATCACGCATACAAATCGAGAGCGAATACTCTAATTGTTTGGGTATAAATGTACAAGTTGTTACATAACTTTAGCCAAGTTCTTTTCGCAGACACTTCCAAAACGTAAAGAAGTGGCCGCCATTTTGTTAGCAACCATATGCTGCAAGAGTACTCGCACTCTACAATAGAATAGATATTAAGTAGCGTAGTCAATAAGAGAACAGCATGAGTGATAGAATGCTTGTATATATAGAGAGAAACCAGATACAAAGAAAAAGATAATGTTTTCTATTTCGTCTCATTTTAATTCTCAAAATGTAAATCATCTTTTCTCGATTCATTGTTACATTAGGTTTTTTGAACAAAATATCAAGTCCGGTGTATTTTAATCTCCCCTTTAAAGCCGAGAGTATATTTTCCTATAGCATTACTTACCTGGCCTTTCACTGAGTGAGTTCTGGGATTGGTCTTTGCCTCTGGTGATTTAAATCGATCTCCAACACACCTGGCTCGTAAATCCAGTAATGTCTTGTTAGTCTTGTCAATCTGCTAAGGGTTAAGGTACATGACATAATTAAAATATATTGACATTTATAATCCATCATATATTTTCGCGTCCAATGGAGGCTGTTGTTATACATTCTTAGAACTTCGTTTAATTACTTATATTTATATTTTTGTTTTTTCCAAGAGGGCACGATTGATTGATCTTTTAGCGCGGTCCGGATTTTTCCTATCTCTGACCACGGTCTCAGTGACGTTTTCATATCGGTTGTTTTCGTCGTGTAGATCAATTTTCGTGAGTGAAGTAGCGGTAATCGTCAACCTTTGCCCTTTTTACACTTCCATTGACGATTAATCCACACAAGGTTATATCTATTCACTTGAAAGTGGCGAGGAAAGTCACTGCAAGTAAATTCAAACAAGTGCTTCATTTCTGAGAGTTGTTTGGTTGTTTGTAGCTCGCCACAGTGATGGCGTGTCATCTTGTGTTTTTATTAACCTACTATTTTCACTAAAAAATGAGTTAATGTCAGTCGAGTTTACCTCTCTGATTGCTGGTGTATTTGAGAGAATTTCTGTGGAATACACCTAATGAATTTCCTCGCTTTCTGCTATTTAATTTACGGTATAAAAGCCTGATTCAAGTTATTCGCAACGACTGAGAGAAATTATTTTTGTAGTACAACTTCAAACTTTGCACAAAATCTCAGCATTTTCAAAACCTCGCTCAACTTCATATCCTCGTGTCCACGTGACCAAAGTCGCGTGGACACGAGGATATGGAGTGACATTGGTGCAGTCCTGTGTAAGACATTCGTGTGTAAGCATTATTTGCGTTCCAAATGCAAGATTCCTGTGAAGGGCGGTAGATAGATAGGTAGATAGATATTGCTCAGGCAACTTGCGGGTTAATACATTTGGGCTACGAAAGACAGGTATAAAACCGACGATAAATTGACGACGTTTGGTGCTATTGATTTTGGAAATACGAGTTTTAACCACGCTGTACAGATTCAAGACACCTTATCTATTTTTTTTTTTCGCGAGGACCGGGGTGAAGGTCGCGGAGACTACTCAAGCATTTATAGCTATTTGTGACAAGCCGTTTTTAGCATCTTATTTTGTTAGTGTCTGAGCCCTTGCTTCACGCAATTAGCATGCGCTTAAAGTAAATTTGGCGACAAATAACAGGCTGAAAATGTTGAAGTGACGGGTCTCAGTCACGCACAAAACACCAAAGGTGATTATGAGTAGATTGAAAACTACCCTCTAAGGGGCATTTTCTGCGAATAAGCAAAGAGGTGTTGCTCACAAAAACTAATTGTTAGTTCTCTCCCTGTATATATACCACTATGGGTCAGATCAGGGCATCAGACCAGATCGAATGGGCTTCGTAATGCTTCCGGAAGTGCTTCCCTAACATAAGGAAAATCTAGGGATCACAATGAGCCCAGTAATTAAATACCTGACTTATTTCGTGCCGTAAGAATCAAAGGCTATTGTTTGTAGGCAACTTGTATGAGAATTTGGCTCGTAGCAGTATAAAGGGATTTGACCTCAGGTGTAAGTCAGAGTGCGAAGTCATAATTTTTATTACAGGAAACAAGCAACTGAGCACATAGAAATTGGATTTCAAACTCTATATTCTTTCCTGAAACGATTCTTCCTTTAATTCGGAGATGGCTACCCGTTTCTTCTCATAAGTATTTCAGTCAAGTTGCCCCTTAAAGTAACAACTCATACTCCCAAGACTGTACAATGGAGAAGGGGTTTGATAGAAGCCCTCCTTTGGTTTTTGCAATCACATTTACTTTGAAAGCATTGTGACTTTTGTAAATAGCGTAAAGCTACATACCCACAGCTATTGGGCTTCTTGAAGCCCAGTTATTATGCTTAACGGGATTTTAGTGGCATCTATATAAGGCAGAGAGAACACAGCTTTTTGTAATTTCTCCCTTAAAAATTTTCACTAGAATCCCTAACGGTAACATGGTATTTCCCTTTACAGCTTGTAAAGAACATGAACAACTGATGTTATAAAGGATACTGCTAATCCCTTCTCACACCACGATATGGCGTCTCCATAACAATGTAGATGCTCACAAGCCCTTGCTCCTACAATAGATTAATTACTTAATATTACGCCAAAAAAATACTATTTACAATGCACAGAAGGAAACATCTAAAACCTGATTTATTCTTGTAAAAAGCCATATTCGTAATCTGGTGTTGGACTGGAAATAGCCTGTAATCGAGACTCATGCGGGGGAATATCATTAAAAAGACATTAATGTCATTTGTATTTGAAGATTTCTGTTCGATAGCTGTCGGCTTCATGTTTATAAATCAGTCGAGTCCAGGATTTTACCTGTTTTTATGGCTTTAATCGAAGTCTGTTCCAACTTGACTGCAGCAGTTGCATCATTTAGGGCCTCGCGAAAATTCCCTGATTTATAGAATTGAGAAAAACATTTCATGCACAGTAGAAGAAGTGGCGAATGAGTATATGCAATAAAAGCTCACGAGGTTCCAGAGGTATAAAAGAGCATGTTTTCTTTCAATGTTTAGACTCAATCTATGGGCACAGAAGAGATCTGTTTTGATCATTCGAACTATAGTTGACTCCTGAGAACTTAAACATTCAAGAATGTGTAATGGAGAATTTGAATCATCGGGTGATGGGAACGAACACCGGACACTGCAAAATAAAACTGTAAGCGTTTTAATCAGGTTTATTGCTGAGAAAGAGTAAAACTGGAACGATGATTCGGATCACGCAAGATGATCTTACGCGGGCACTATCAGGTGATAGTATAATCATGCGTGAATATCAGTCGATAGTGCCCGTTCAGAGTAGTAACTCATGAAATGCAAATTCTTATTTCATTTTTTAGATGAAATAAAATAGTTTATATCTCCGGTGTTGATTTCTGTTTGAGGATAGCACGAAGAAGTAGCTTTCTGAATACTGCGATGAATTACGATACAGCAAAATAAAAATTAATCGAGCGTAAAGACGTTTAAGATTGTAAAGAGTAGACACTCCGTATATTTTTACGGCGTTTTTGCAGGTCAATATTTGACATAAAGAATTGTATCTATACATACTAGTTTCGTTTCACCCAAAAAAGGAAAACCTTAGCGAAAAATACCAAGGCGGAAAACACCAGAAAATTTACTGGTGAACATTAAAGACAATTAAGCATCTATTTCTCGTTTATGTCTATGAGCTGATAGTTGTGCCCGGAAAGTTACTTTCCCAATATCATCTGCTGAACGCAAAGAAAGCAACAACTATTTTTGATTGATGGATAAATTTAAAAATTACAAGATCAAGATCTTACCGAGACCGTAATAAGCTGTTGCTCTCTTGGTGTACACCTCTGCTATCGCTGAAAAAGCAAAATTGATTTCATTAGTAACATATTTTGTTCAGTACATTGAATAATTTGTTTCCCTTACGTTTACATTTTCCTTTACTTTTATCTTTGCCTCCTAAAGTCCAATCTCCATGTCAATGTCGTAGGAGGTGGAAACAGGCAAAGTAGGGATTGCTAGGCAGAGTGGTGTATGGTGGGAGGTTAATCTTTGCGAGCTGTTACGGTAGCCATGAAGGCCTACTTGGATCAACCCTGAAACCTGCAATATAAGAGTGCCCCTCTTACATGTACCTTAACTAGAAGGTGGAAATGAAGCAAAATCAACACAATAAAAATTGCAATAACATCAGCAAAAAAGAATTAGATTACATTTAGCCTGCGTTCACACAATCGTAATACACGTACCTACTTCCGTGTAGATATCTAAAAATAAAGTAGTACTGCTCTATCGGATACTTAAGTTAGAGGTTTAAAAAGTCCTCTGTTTGAGTCCTTTAATCCTCGGCGCCCTGAGTTTTCAGTAACAAATCGAAATTGGCCGACTAATGACCCAACCTACGGTTTTTGAAGCCGTGAATCCCATCATGAAAATTTGCAACATTCCGGCAAACATTGCATACAATCCGCAAAAACTGAGGACAATTAAGTGGTAATTATTAACGCATGGAAAATGTCTGCACCACTGAAGAACTTTGAAATGCATCTCATACAAACATTTTGTGTATTGTCTTCTTCACACCTCCCCTCAAGAAGCGGAAACTATGTAGTTTATTGAAATTCATTTGGCAGTTTGGAAAGTAATGGAATGATCTGACATATCGTAAGCTTAAGTGCTCTGAAATCCACTGATTACAATCAAAGCCATTTGGTGAAAGGGAATTTCAACAGAAGTGGAAATTCCTTCTCACCATTTAAGGCGTTTCCCTCAGTAATTTGTTGCGAGGTCTTTGTTTTTTAGTTTGATTGTTTTTTTTCTATAATTAAGTAATTACATTGTATTGTAACTCCTTAAGTAACGTAATGTGTAAGTCATAACAAGTAATTATCACGTACTGTAAGGTAATGCCAAGTATTGTAAATAGGTGTTGATGTTTTTTGATCTATTGTAAGTGACGTTTGTAAGACAGTAAAAACATTAGAAGTAATAATAGTAATAATAACAATAATAATAATAATAATAATAATAATAATAATAATAATAATGTGGGGTGTGAGGACAAAGGTTATTCCAGTGGTAGTGGGGGCATTGGGATCAATACCACTGAGATTGAATGACAATCTGAGAGCCCTTGAGGTGGGCATTCCTGTTGGACTGATCCAGAGATGTGCATTGTTGGGGTCGGCAAGAATTCTTAAAAAGGTGCTGGAGATGTAGAAAGAACAGAAAAAAGCAAACAAGGGGTGTTTCTTTGCTTCCCTAGGCAACTTGTTGTTGCCCGGAGCCAATGACGAAACCAGCTTCAATATCATCAATAGCTGTGCGAATCTTTAATAATAATAATAATAATAATAATAATAATAATAATAATAATAA
>Ga0126338_10003643_pt1 | contig 10844 bp, 7 predicted proteins | sample OrbCmetagenome_2_FD_92529 | JGI IMG/M metagenome (GOLD analysis project Ga0126338, IMG submission 92529) | Coral microbial communities from Petempiche,Puerto Morelos, Mexico - Orbicella C C metagenome | ecosystem: Host-associated > Invertebrates > Cnidaria > Coral | place: Petempiche,Puerto...
AAGTTACGTATAGATAAAGGAAGGTCATTCCAATAGTAACATCCAATAACAGTGGGGCAAAATTTCCTTATATTTATTCTGGAGAAACCGGGATTTAAGTGTTGTAGGGATGCACTTCGAGTAGTGTAGTTATGTTGCTCAGATACCAGAGATAAAGTAACACAAACAAAGGTTTCGTCACTAATCCTAGCAGAAGGCACAACATATGTCACACAAATGACCCAGCACAACATACGTCCCCGGGACATAAATCCCCCTGGCTCGACTTTAAGCGCATATCTTTTCCTTAAATCATTGTAAGTTTTTGTAATTTTCTATGCAAATGTGTATCAAGTGTCTAGAGTAAATAAAGTATTGTTGTTACTGTATTTCATTACTCAGTCAGAGCATTTGTTTGGTGTGTGGAAGATCATGGGTTCAACTCATCCTAGACTCCTTGACAACTGAATATAGTTCCTTACTAATAAAAGGTTTCAAACTAACCTTGATGGAGCTGATTCTAAATCATGATACTCATCTGCATCGAAGAATTCCACGTCATCTTCATCTTCACTACTTGAGTATGACGTGAATGGCACCACATGTCCATCTCGGGTGGGTGACACAGAGTAACCAACTTGTGGAAGTAGATTAGGCATTTCTAACGGCAGGTGAGAGGGAACATTTCTTACAGCTGTTGAGAGTTCATGGTTGGATTTTGACGTTGCTTTAGAAGGTTGTAGGTCATATCCTTCATCACTGGAAACTGAGGATGTTTTGTCCCTAACATTGAGTGAGGAATCACTCTTACTGGGCTTCAAAGTTCTTTTTTCTACTGTGGATTCTGTGTCTTGCTGGTCTTTGTTATCGGCTGTACTGCTGTCAAGGGAAAGGTTTGACATCTTGGCAGAATAATGATCATTGACTACAGGCATCATTGGCTCATCACAAGTTAAAGAACTCTCAGCTGATTTTTCACATTCTTCCTGGAATATAGATTCCATTAAAGATATTATGGTACATTTGACTTGCATATTAATTATTACCAGCATAATGTGTTCAAAGATACAGATTGATGACAGTTATTAGCATGTCTTAGATCAACTGCCCACGCTTGACAAAGAACACTTCTCAAATAAATACCTGTCAAAACCACAATATTTGAATTAAAACCCCACTCATTCCCAATAAAAAGGCAGCCAAAAACAACTTAGGAAGTCACAATAGGTTGCATTGCTCTAGCCTTTTTTAAAAAAATAAATAATTTATTGTATAAAATTGAAACTTGCTTGATCATTAGCCATGAAAAAAAAAAAAAAAAGAAAACTGTCTTACACAAAGAGTACTCAGTAGTGGTTATAATGATACTGTAATGGCGGTTACCTTCAATGTATACATGTGCTTCAAACAACAATTCATTGATTCCAGCATTTTCTGTGAAATAAAGAAAATTTTGGTAACCATACTGCACTTATCAAAAAAAAGAAAAAACAGAAAATGTCATTTGAAAATGAAATGACTTGATTAATTTAAGGATATGAAGTAGATGTTGCTGATTGTATCTCAGTAATGATTTTGATCAAAGCATGATTAAACCAAGACTGCTATCAAAATGAATGAAAACAAATTTGTACCAATTACTGTTTTTTCATTGCAAAGTAGCAGGCCATCATTCAAAGAAAATTAATGATGAATAAATTATTATAACATAGTGCACACACTGGTAATACCTAATTGATATTGAGCCATCATGCTAAATCTCTCTATATACGCATAAAATAACATAAATAACACGATGTGTGTAACTTCATTAATTTTTAAAAGCAAAGTTTCCATTGAGTTAAACTGCAAGTTCCTTTTGCTAAAGTTTCAGCATTCTGAACAATCCAAACCGTACTTTGCACTTTGACCTTTGCCAAGCTAAGATATTTACTAAAACTTGAGTATTTTGACGTTGTTTGCCTACATTTGCATTAATTCAAATAAGCAAATTCTTAATTGACAATTTTAGAAACCAAATGAAGCGTTCTCACTCAACTGTCACTGAACTGATTGTGGCACGTTTTTAACCAGCGAATAGGATCCTTTGTTTTCCTTATCCATTCATTATTTATTGTGCTTCTCTTGTGTTATCCAAACTTCCCACGTGTATCCATAACTCGATATATACACACTAAGCATGAACCATTTCTTTAATAGATAATGCATAGTTCTATATCCTATCTCATTTTCTCTCTAGAGCTGTCCACCTCATATCAAGATGACCAACAATAAGACTATAAAAAAGGAAATACTGGGAATTGAATATATTTAAGAGCCAAATTTTGTAACTGTTATCCTAAAACAAGAGCTAGGAAATGAAAGTAAATAAAAAGGTAACTAGCTAAAAAGGCTGACAGTGCACACCATCAATAACTAGGGTGATGCAGTAACTTTGTCTAAACTTGTGCAAATTTGAGGTAATTCTGCCATCAGAAACTAAATGCAACTGATGAATATTTCACATGATTCACGTAATGATATCTTCTTACAAAGCAACCCACACTTAATTCCCATGATGCTGGCTGTTCAAATATTACCTTGAATAGGTTATCATATTGATAATGTTATCTTCCTCTCATAACAAATAGATAAGCAGTGCAAAATAAGGGTATGCACCTCATTTCTGCAGCTTATAGCACATAATGCATTGAAACAAATGCACTAAAACATTTTGAACAACAATTTACAGACCCTAAAATAAATGCATTGTGTTAACAGGTACCTGTTCAGAAAAGTATCACATTTCATGAATAAATAATTTGACTTGGGAATGACAACATAATTCCACAGTAGGTTTGCAGTAATAAAGTTTCTATAAACTGTAAATCGTCAGAAAAAAAGTCCTCAAAAAGAAACAAGTAACACTGGTACAACTTAAGAGCTCTCTATAAAGCAAAGTTATATAATTGTGCACACAAGGTTAAACTTACAGTGGATGATTCCTTGAGAATGGCATATCTCTACAATAATAAACAAAAAGAAATGCAGCAATGATGCTTTGCTGTTTTAAATTTTGCAACTATATCAGTGAAGTGAAATAAACTAACTCATTTTTGGCCATTTAAAACACTACACCACCACAAAATTATGTTCAACTATTTTACCTACCCAACTAAGCAAATAGTCATAAGTCTCTATACTAAAATGTATGAGAATGGTCACTCGGGTGACAGAAATATGTCCATTGTACATATTACAACTAGAGTTCAAATTATGTGGGCTAAGAGAAAACTTTACGTTCCTGAGCTTTCAGTCAGGGCAAACAAAAGTGTCCGTAATAAAGTGTCCACAGAGTGGAGTCATAGTGTACCTGTGAATCGTGAGCTCCTGTGTCAGCACTCATGTGAGTGTTTAGAGCCTAAAAGGAATAATTAATTAATAATTATCTCTCTGAGTATTAAGTACAGTGATTAGATAGAAGAACAAATAATCAGCATGGGTTAGTGTAACCATTGTCCAGTGAACTGAGGATAATCTTCCACTGGCTGAGTGAAACAAAATAGTTCAGAAATGTTTTTCACACGAGTCACTGGTGATAAAACTGATGCAGTTCAAAAATTGGGTACTTTGTTCTTGTTTCTGCCTGCCATGGACTGACATTCTCACCAATCCATCCTAAAAATTTCAGCTCTGATCCTTTATCAGGAGTTGTATTTCTAGTGGTGCTGAGTACTTTGCATTTTTGGTTTCTGTCCCGTATAGGGTTTCTTTTTTATAAAGTATTTTTTGTTAGTTGTCAACATTATTGTGAGAATGAATGACAGTCAGGCTTGCTGCATGCGCAGTCACCTTGAATGGCTTCTATGTGTTAGAAAGTTAACATGAATACTGCTTTAGCATGCATCATCAAGTTATGATGCACAAGCAATGTTTGAAGAGGACAAAAGAAAAGTAAGAGCTGATCAAAGTACAACTGATAGCAAATCTAGCTGTTTGAGTGCTCTCCAGACTTGCCAAGTGCATCATGGCTCAATGATGCACACACTTTTACTCTCCTCATGAATTTAAGAAAACTAATACGATAGTATACTGATCCGCTGGTAGCATTTAGCTAATCTAGGCATATCAGATGAACAGCTGCTATAAGTATTGGAAAGAATCAATTGTTTTAGAACATTACCAACAAATGGTGAAGTAATGCTAACTTTGCTCACACCATATTAGTACACATAACTGAATTACGATGCACACATATGAATACTGGGTGTGATTGGGCAGTTTTGCTAACTCCACATTTAAACTTGTTTCCTTTTATACAAATCTGGTTACTCGTAGCAATCTAAAGATAAAAGTATTGACCTTTGTGAGCTCAACATGAGTCAATTTTTAATCCTGGATAAGAAATACCTTGATTTGCTGTTCAAGAATCTTCTGATACGCTTCAGCTTCTGCTAAGCGTTGCTCTAAATTTTCTTGAGAGGGATCAAATAGGGTCTGAAAACCAGCCATTGTTCTCTAAATTAAGAAGAAAATAATATCATATCCAAGGAGTTCTGTGATTGTCCTAGTTACAAGCCAAGGTTGATCTTTCAGAAATAATCTTGCTCTAAAGCTTGATATAGTTAATGTGTGGTTCCAGAAAATATCCATACCCACCCAACGGAAGGTTAACAGAAACTCCTAAGGGGAGGGGGGTTACAAAAGCCCAATTTTTTAAAGGAAAGTGAGACATTAAAATGGAATTTCCGGAAGGGTGGGGGGGTTCAAGCTAAAAAACCTTCCGCAGGAGGGGTATCCATGGATATTTTCTGGAACAACACAATTGCTTCTAACTGCATAGGATCCATGTTGTAAAGATTAAAATTAAGGGAGAAGGTAATTTCCAACTTTTGTCAAAGTACACCGCAATGATCACATAGACTGTAGTTTCACCTTGACTGGCTTCTTAGCAACAGAGATTACCATTATAGCAACAAGTGGTATTCTTTGGCTTTTATAAAAGGCTGAAGTTTTCAAAATCTAGTCTGAAACTTAATATTCATGTTTCTATATTTCAAAGGGCAGAGGTTTGACTACCTGTTTACCAAATTTAAAAAACAAATCTTCAAGAGAATTTCTAAGTAAAAGAAGGACTTGATCTACATGTAGGTCGACCTGACCCTTATTGACAGTTATGTTTTGTCTTTGATATCTGTTTGCTCATTCTCGCAAAGTGCGCATTATATGTTAGTTTTTACTTGGCTCATTGTGATCTCCAAATTTTCCTGATGTTAGAGTTGCATTTAGTTTTCTGGGAATTCTGTATTTAGACCCTTTATCAAAAGGGTTTCCTAAAACAGATAGTCACACAGGGTAGAATTCCATTCCAGGAGCATTTACGTGGCTCTGTCACAAAGCCAACTTTAAGCTTAAATCTGTTTTTGGTTGCTTTATTTCATGGATTGAAATAATACTGATACCATAGGAATCAAAAACCAGTCAGCATGCATCAGTTCCGGGGGGACCCGTCCTACAGTTATTGTACTTAATTGCTTCCTCAATCCCAGCAAGTAGCATGACATGATGTTATGCTATTAGTTTCATTATGAATGTAATGGACCAATATCACACCTTGCCAATTTTATAATTCAAATATAAAATAGACCACACCACATTAATTACTGTGCTAAATCTACCATAAAAATTGTTCCTGCTAAGAAACAAGTAAAACTATGGTTGTATGTGATCATTATGGTGTAGTTTGACAAGAATTGAAGGCTTCCAACCAAATTTTTATCATCAAAACCTACACTAGCTAAAGTAGAAAAACTACTTGGAGCCTACTGAAATGTTACTCATTAAAAACCTTTCTTGCTTGAGAATGTCTTTTGATTGTGTCTTCTAAGGCCCTTATCCAGCGTTCTCTCTCCTCTGAATCACGAGCTGAAAACAAAGAATAATTATCGTCGAAAATGGAACTCGCTTTCATACTACAATCGTTAAGAATAAATTCAGAAACCCTCAAAAAATATTTGGCAAAAATTAATGAGTTAGTTATTATAATATTTTTTACTAAATGAAGACAGGAAAGTCACAACTATTCAGACCATTATTGGGTCCAGTCAATTGGTGTAAAATTCCCTCTAGCTTCAAAGTGCAGTTCCAGAAAAGATTCCATACCTCCAACATGGAAGGGAGTTTTTCTAAGACCCCAACCACCCCTCTGGAAATACCAATTAAGCTTCATACATTTTTTTTTACAGTTTTTGGTCTTTGTCCACATTCACCCTTGTCACACGGCGGCCATATTGGATATGATGCATGTACTTTAGGCATGAAATCGAGGCGATGCGTGTTTAATCTGTGAGTTTGCAGCTAATCATGCCAAATAAAGATCTTTGTAGTTTGCCCTTGTGCTCAAATAACAGATCAAAAGGTCAGTTAGGAATTACCTCTCATCGCTTTCCAGGCAACAAATATACGAAGAAAAGCTGGATTGTAAGAATTTGTTGAGATGTTGGCAAAAACTTCCAGGTTAGTGATTGTGTTTTATGACATTGAGATAAGCAAGCTTTATCTGTAATCAATTTGTTCAGGTTTGCAAAGTAATTAATTACATTTAATTTGATGGACTAGAATTACGTGTTGAGCCGCTATTTTACTATGTTCCTTATGTACTCTTTATTGCCTGTAATAATAAAACGTTACAATTGCCCTTTAGATTTTGAGAAGCACAAAGGTTTGCTCGGAACATTTTAAATGATCAGGTTTTCGAACGACCTTCTCTGGGAAACAGGTATTGAGGAAAGGTGCAGTTCCATCTGTATTTCGCTGGACAGTACGTTCTCCAAAAAAAAAGAAAAGCAAGAATCCATTTTAACCTTTCCTCAATACGTGTTTCCCAGAGAAGGTCGTTCGAAAGTCTGATGGTTTAAAATGTTCCGAGTAAACCTTTGTGCTCCTCGAAATCTAAAGGACAATTGTAACGTGTTATTATTAAGCATAAGCAACGTAGTAAAATAGCAGCTTGGCTCTAACACCTTACTTTAAAAGAAAGACGGTTAACTTTATGCCCTCAGATACCTTGAAAGTGAAATGTCTTTTGATCACAATTAATGGTAAACGTGCTGTCATCCTCATCATCAATTCCAATGTTTGCCCCCTTAAAATAAAAGTATTCATTCATGTTAACACAACATTTATTAATGTCTCTTATAGTTTAAACTTCTGTTAAGAGACCTTTTAATATTTTTTTTAGTAACTAGCTTAGAGTTTCTGAATGTTTTCATCTAAAATAAGACCTATACTCTATATTAACTCTCTTTTCTATTTCAGCCTCTAGTCTTGTTTTTATTAAAATAACAAACGGGGATGTCTCAGAAACCCTTAATCAAGCTAAACAGTACGACCTATCATTGACTTGAACCTAATTGATCAATTATGTTAAACATCAGAATGACTGTAACTCATCATTTGAATCAACATCAGGTCAGAGTCAGGAAGCATGAGAAGCTCAGTCACCCAACCTGACATTTGGATCAACTATGTGTATAAACCTACAGTCAAGCTTAAAGTGCTTAGAAACCCCTAATTTTTTTGCAGAATTTAATCTTTTTATAATTCTGAGCAAAATGGCGCAAAAATGTTTGTCTTTGGTCAGATCCGGAATTTTTTATGAATTTTCAAAGTCAGGTTTTTTCTGCCCATCACCAGGGAAAAGGGAGACTGGGACTAGTGACGTGATTCCTGGACATTAGCATCAGGACAATCAACAAAGGAGACGTGTAGTTATCTTTGTGTGCCAGTGAAAACCATTTTTATTCGGCTGATACATGTTATTAGCGTACATGTTGATCACGAAATGGCTTCAAACGACTTCAGTCTGTCCTCCAGTTCCGATTTTAAAGTCTCAGAAATGGAAGATTACAAGTTGGAAGTTGAAGGTTCACCAAACTCGAGCTCTATGGCCAGCAATGAGGAAGGCACGCAAGAGACATATGCCAACAATCTGCTAGCGGACGAGGAATGGCTAGAGTTTAGATTTAACAAAATCGACCCACTTCATCCTTCACTTATACCAGCCCGTTTTATGAAGCTCAATTAGGCGTAGGAATTTTCATAGAGCTCTATGACTCTACGGTAGTATTTTGAATGTTTAAGTTCCGTTTCTCTCAGATATGCGTACACCGTAGAGATGTACTGGCGTATAGTTATTGTAGCAAATATTATATCGCTTGGGGAATGTTGAGTGTTATTACAGATTGCAGTGTTTTAATAATGGTTTTCAATTTACAATTCTGTATTGAGTTTACTCTGACTACGCTCTATGCTATATGCTCTTCCATCTCCAGTCAACGTGCTATGTCTTAAAGCTCTTACACTCCATGTTCCACCATCTACACTCTACACTCTACGTATTTCCGAGTTTATCAGTTCAAGAATTTTTGACTACTCTCTACACTAGCTTAGAGGCTTAAAAAACCAGTAGAGTGATAAAATATATTGGGTTGAGAGTGCAAGTTTCTCGATCATCTGTGATGCTGTAGTTTTTGTAATTGTAATTTATTGGCTTTCTTTATTATCTCATATATATTAAAGTGTTATTAAAGTATCATTACGGTTTTCAGTATTTTAATAATCTTTTTAATGTACAATTCTGTATTGAGTTTACCCTCTACGCTCTATGCTCTACGCTATATGTCTAACATTTACATTCTACTCTCTATGTTCTACCAGCTACTCTCTTCAATCTGTGCTCTATGATCTACCATCTAACCTCTAAGCCCATCTACGCTCTACGTTCCACCAGCAACTTACTCTCTTCAATCTACACTCTGCGCTCTACCATCTACCATCTACACTCTAAGCCCATCTAAGCTCTACTCTCTACATTCTACCACCTTCTCTCTTTGATCTTACCATCTACCATCTACTCTCTAAGCCCATCTACGCTCTACTCTCTACATTCTACCAGCTTCTCTCTTCAATCTATGCTCTACGCTCTACGATCTACCCTATAAGCCCATCTGCTTGGAAGGTTATTGGAATTTTTTTTATTGCGTGTTGTTATATTTTGGGGGCCATACGATTAGCGCTAATGGTATGGCCCCCCAAAAATATACTATAATTTACATAGATGTGCTAAAGTAGTAGTAGAATTATAACTGACAATACAGTCTAAGTCTAAGTCCAACTTGATGTTAGTGGTTCTGAGTTAAACCATTTATTCAAACTTGAAACGAACAGCAATCTCTACCATGAATTACAACCCTAAAAACTAGTAAACAACATCTCTACACGGTCGCAAAACTTTCACTAAGCGTTCAAAGTCATGTGGCCTAAGTATTCGTCCTTCACATCAGTTAGCACAACTACAGTTAAATGTAGATTTAAAGACTACCATTCTACCGTTGTGCGATTTATGTTTTAGCGAAAGCCATTTAGTACTGTTACTGTATTTAACCTCCCTGAATAAAGGAAGTAAAAACCCAACTGGGTAACCACAAAGCCAGAGGCACTTCCAGAATTTCTCGCATTTCACTAAAGGCTTTAAACATGGAGCTATTTCTAGCATAGCACATAAGCTCACCACTAATAAAGGCCCTCTTGTTGTTCGCAGGATGAAACGACTCAAAGGGAATGTCCAGGTACTCATTTAGTGGGTTTTGATGGGTGGAAAACCGCAGAGTGCTAAAATTAGCATCTTTGTAAAGAAATAAATCACGAAACGATATACTACTTTCATCAATAACATAGTACGTAGGTTTGATACGATCATTCTTGCTATAGAGACAACTATGAAACTCTAATAGGATTTCTTTGGGACCCTTCCAAACAAAAAAATATATCTTTTTTTTAGTGTTTTAATTATTTAAACTTTTTTTTCAATTTTTTTATATTTTAGGGGTCATACAGTTAGCACTAATCGTATGGCCTCCAAAATGTAACAACATGCGATAACATGTGCATTAAGGCGTTTCTTGTTACGTCCATTTACAGCTGTTTCAACAGTTATTCACTTCCATGGGAAGTTAAACTTAGACACGCTTAAATCATTCCCTGAAGAAGTCTTAGATAGAGACGAAGCACGCTGGAAATAAACGAAAAAGCTTACAACTACAAGAAGTCTTCCTTTGTGCTCTTCACTAGTCTTTGTTAAAAAATTAAAAAAAAAAAAATTAAAAAATTCCAATAACCTTCCAAGCAGATGGGCTTAGAGGGTAGATCGTAGAGCATAGAGTGTAGATCGAAGAGAGCAGCTGGTAGAATGTAGAGAGTAGAGTGTAGATGGGCTTAGAGGGTAGATGGTAGAGCGTAGAGCAAGTAGCTGGTAGAATGTGGAGAGTAGAGCATAGATGGGCTTAGAGTGTAGATGGTAGATCATAGAGAGCGTAGAGTGTAGAGTGTAAATTGAAGAGAGTAGCTGGTGGAACGTAGAGCATAGATGGACTTAGAGGATAGCTGGTAGATCGGAGATTGTAGAGTGTAGAGCATAGATTGAAGAGAGTAGCTGGTAGAACGTAGAGAGTAGAGTGTAGATGGTAGAACATATAGCGCAGAGTGTAGAGTGTAGAGGGCAAACTCAATACAGAATTGTACATTAAAAAGATTATTAAAATACTGTAAACCGTAGTAACACTAAACATTCTCCATGCACTTTAATATTGGCTACAATAACTGTAAGCCTCTACACCTGTACATAGAACCATAGAGCGTAGGGCATAGATGGATGAGGGTAAACTCAATACAGAATTTTAAATTGAAAAGGATTGAAACACTGTGAACCACAATAACACTTTAATAACACTTTAATATAATTATCTGAGATATATGTAAGGAATATGCTACAAATTGAAATCAAATGTTACGAAATAGGCTGGTAGCCTCAGTAACAATACAAAACT
>Ga0126338_10003644_pt1 | contig 10843 bp, 5 predicted proteins | sample OrbCmetagenome_2_FD_92529 | JGI IMG/M metagenome (GOLD analysis project Ga0126338, IMG submission 92529) | Coral microbial communities from Petempiche,Puerto Morelos, Mexico - Orbicella C C metagenome | ecosystem: Host-associated > Invertebrates > Cnidaria > Coral | place: Petempiche,Puerto...
GGGGGGTCGCTGGATATTCTACTGTCGCCACAATCTGATTGCCTGGAACAGGCTTCAAACAAATACTTTTATACTTTTCACACAGTCGTTTTGCTTTACTGTCAAAATTATACTCTGGAGGAAACAAAACCGAGTATCAGACACATTTATAAGCGGCTATTTTGCTTAACTGATGGGGTTGGGTTGTTTGATGTCCAGGGAATTAAAAATCTTATTTATTCCTTCCACTTTTCATGAAATTCATTCTTGGCATGAAGTGAATCAAGGTTTTAGCTAGGATTCTGTGAGTGGCCGTCCAGTAACCATGATATGGGGCCAAATGGCCTATTCTGCTACTGCTAGGGGGGCCTGGGGGTAGGCCCCCCCAGAAAATTTTGCAAAATTGAAGCGTTTTTGGTGCGTTTTCCACGATTTTCAGCCGATAAATTTAATGTATCGATTAGACTTGAATGATAATGCGTCGTTTACTCTGTCAAAAACCTAAAGTAGACTGAAACAGCCCATACTAAACGCATCAGTTGTGTTAACAACTCCCTGATTGTCTTTTACGACGTTTGTCCAACGTTGATCTTAGCGGCCATCTTAAGTGAAGGGTTACGGTTCGCCATGGGTGTGCATATCTGTGTCCACAATCGTCATTTATACATGTTAGTCGTGAAGTCACTCCTACATATATGTTGAGGCTTTTAAAACACGGTATGTGCTTTCTTAATTGCAAACGAATCAAGCAGGATGGCTGTTTATAGCACTTGTTTTTTTTTTTTATCACTTTTTAGCCATGGTTTGGGTTTTGGTAGGGGTTTTTCTGCAAGGATGTTTGGCTAGCAGTGTCCATGATGATGTTGCTGCACACAAAATGTATCAGCCTTGAAAGGGAAAAATGTCCGTTTTCCTAATTGTAGAGAAAACTAGGTGAATGGGGATTACACCAGAACCAAGAAATTAAAACCGCAGAATAAAGTGGCTGCCAAGGTACCCTTCTGGCGAGTATAATTTGTAAGCCCGAGAGGGCAATTCACTCTGCAGGAATTTTTTTTCTACACTTTCACTTTGCACGATTTTTTTTTCAGTCACCCTCCTTTGCATGATTTTTTCTTTGGTTTCCCCCTCCCCAATCACTGTTCTAATGGTCCGTCCCTAAGCATACCGTTCATGTTTTAAATATTATCGCCTAGGTGACAAAAAGAACTCCTTGCCCACGTCAAAAAGATCACTCTTCCATACTTCAAACAGTTTGCTCCCTCGGCCTTATTTATAGTTACACCGTGACTCACTTTCTTCTTTTTTACGTGATATAAACGGTATAAATTGGTAACCGACAATGTTGAGCCGCCTAAGCAAACCAAAAAGGTATGTTTTGGATTAAAGCCATAAGCTTAAACATATAAACCTTACTAAGGAGTTGCGATTGATAACTTTACTCGGTTACGATCGATATGAGCTGCCAAAGCTTGGTTTTGAACTAAGTCTTCCAGTCGATGAAAGAGATTGTATCAAATTTTTTCACGGCTTTCGTTTGGTCCTTACTCTTCAATAAAACATTGGCAATTGTGCTTCAAATTACCCCCAACTCTGTTCGGCTTTCATGTGTTCTCCGTTCGCAGCGTTTCGCCAAATGCCGCAACCTCGTTGCAGCGGAGTATGTCAATCTTCTTTGTGGACGTTAACCAGTGAAATCAATTATCATTAAATCAGTTACCCGTCACCTACGTGGCCAACTCGAGAATTTTTTTGGTAATACACACTGTATATTCATACTGTAAGTACTATTTATACTCTAACTATTATACGTGCGGACTTCAACGATGCCTCCTCGGGTTTTGACCTCTGAGCAAAACCCTGCGAGGGCAATTATACGCCCGGACTTCAATGATGCCTCCTCGGGTTTTGGGGCCAAAATTCGCGGAAGAAAAACACTTTTAAACGTGAAACCCTGGCACGTGATTTTTGGCAACCCTTCTGTCAAAGGCCGTCAAAGCTATCAGTGCATCGAATTACACACACACCTTTGTTCAACACCAGAAGCATATCAACTAGTAGGTGATATGCTTCTGTCAATACCTAATAGTCGGCTTTAGCACTTGTTTGACTCAGTGCATCGCTTTGGCTGCCATTTCAAAAAACTTATAGCCAGGCGTTCAGTCATGCAGGCTCCTCGCACCAAACTTCTTTCTCCTTTATTTCGCTCCGCAGTCTTTTTCGGGCTGCGCCAGTGAACGCCTGAAAGAGAAAAACAGGCCAACGATCCGCAAACTATTACAAGCCAATTAAAATGTCAACCACTGAGTTGAGTAGTAACATTTATCTCATCCGTCGACTCGTACTTCGCTTCCATTGTTTATACCTTGCATATTGCAATTTCTCAGACAGAACGATACACTAGGTGATTTTGTACGCTGTTCGTGACATGATAGACAATCGTTCATTTTGTTTCCGCCATTAAGAAAAACTGTAAACGAAACTTATCTTTTCGAATAAAATCTCGCCGAACAAGCAAGACAAATATTGCGGACGGACTAGCCTTTACGTAGGTTTGGTATTAGGAAACACGAAACGGACCGTGGACTTGCTGCTCGCCAATTGGGCAGAATAATACAAAGGATTGTTCCGTCCCAATCAGCATTCATAGGGCTGTTTGGAAATGGCACGGAAAGACTCCGTCCTCACGGGCTTCTCGCTTTATCCCCTGCCGATTTCTCCCCGCCGTTTTGAGTTTCCCTTAGCCTGCGTAGCAAGCGTTTCCGTGGGGTTTGGAAGCAAAGAAAGACCAAGGAACGGGATTTTTGGTGTTTTGTCTGCGCGGAAAATGGGGCGAGAGCCAAAAAAAAAGAGAGAGGGGGCTCCATTTTTCGCGCTGTAATTCTTTGCTCCCGAACCCCACAGAAACGCTTGCTACGCAGGCTAACTTTCCCTTGACTTACCGCCCCCGGGTCCCGTCCTGGGTCTCCAAGGATGTTCAAAGGTAATACCATAACAACTTACGGGCGCACTCTTGTTCCAGGTTTTTCTCAGAAGGGCTGTTTAACGGGTCAATTTGTTTTTAGCGTTCCGAAAAATTCCTTGCCAGGTTTAGTTTCACCGGTATTCGTTCCACTGAATGTTACATGCATGAATCTAACAACAGTACCACGGGCTAATACTCGAGCATATACAGACAGACCAACAAAAGGGAAGCTTGCTCTTGGTATGGTGCGATTTTCTCTTACATAATTTATTCGTTGCAGACATATCACAAGAACAAGCTTTTAAAGAACTTTTTCAGAATTGTGTCCACCAGCAAAGATAGAAAGGGAATTGAGTTCATTTCAACCATGGAAGGTATCTAGTAACACTAAAGAGTTGCCTTGACTATGTAAATGTAGTGACGCCTTCTCTGACATGCATTTGTCATTCAGTCATTATCGAGTGGCATATATCCTTCAGATTGGATATTTGCAAAAGACTCACCGACAAGTCTGGCCTAAACAACTACGTATACGGTACAAATATCTGTTATTATGCCTGTAGTGGCAAAAAATGTTTAACTAATTTAACCAATGGTCCAGTTTCGAGTTAACCGAGACATACATAGTACTACTCAATACCATCTTCGTTCGTAAATACTAAATCATTCACTTAAAGAGAGGTTTTGATACTAGAAACCATTAGAGTATGCTGCAGAAGCTTGCACAATATGGTTTGGGATTAGATCGCAAAGTCTCAACTTGGTATTAGTATGACTAATCGTATGAAAAGATGTAACATACACAATCGCCTGTCCAGTACGAGCGGAGTTTCTCCAAAAGATCCCACAAACTAGTAAATAACCATCTACCAAACTACCTGGATCTTGGCTTCCCCAGAATATACTTAAACGACAAGATATAAAAAAAAGTGTTGAAAGAAAGAACACCAACCTAACAACGTCAACTAAATATCGTATTTATTTGATTAAACGCCGCCCTCGAATGAACGCCGCATTTTAGAGCAGAAATATTAATAAGCGCCACATCATGATTTTATAGTGGTCGATACACTTAGCTACTACTAGCTAGTTTTCAGGTATGCCACTTAAACTGCGGTGTTTATTCGAAAAGTAAACTCAAAAAGCAACTGCAGTAATAGTCAAGTTTGAGCAAGCCTAAAAAGTTTATTTTCCTTGATTATAACAATGTTTTAATATCAGTACATTCGAAGCTCAAAGGAATATAATTAAAACGCGATAACAGTATACGGTATAGTTCAGCTTAAACAAGCTTTGGAAATTTGCTTTCATTGATAACAATGTTTTGAAGATGACTTTTCAGACAAGCACTAAAACATGTTTCTGTTTTTTAAAATTCAAATGTTCAGTTACCATACTACTGTTTGCAAGAAATAAATTGGATTTTAAATAAATGCCGCCCTCGTATAAACGTCGCACTCGAATCACGAAAAATTTAAAGCCCCGGCCAAACGATCGCAACATGTCAACGCAACATATCGCAACATTGTTGGGCGCAACATGTTGCGTGCGTTTGGCCACCGTGTTGCGATGTGTTGCAACATGTTGGGTGTTGTTTGCTCAAATTTGAAAATGACCGATTTTCAAATTGGAGCCAACAACACCCAACATGTCACAACACATCGCAACATGGTGGCCAAACGCACGCAACATGTTGCGCCCAACAATGTTGCGATATGTTGCGTTGACATGTTGCGATCGTTTGGCCGGGGCTTAATAAACGTTGCGTTTTGCGGTTTGGACTGTGACGACGTCACTTGGAAAGCAAAAACAATAATTTACAATTATTCCACAAGCGCGCGTTGGATATTTAACAAATAAAGAAGCCTAAGCCGTGTATTACACTGTGTTAAAACACGACGGGCATTTGAGAACACGAGGGAAATGTAGAAAACACGAGCCGCAAGCGAGTGTTTTCTACACTTCTCGAGTGTTCTCAAATGTCCGGGTGTTTTGTCACAGTGTAATACACGACTTAAGCTTCTTCGTTTGCTTTATGATATAGAGGTAATGTGGCGAAAAATAATAAAACACGCTTTTTCTGTCTTATACTCTGATAAAACTGGGTTTTTTACCATTCAGAGCGCGCGCAGGGTCCTATCTAAGTTAATCATAAAAATTATAATTTCCTCGATTGTGACTGATTTAATAAACTCCTATTTGCCACTAATTGACTTGCCAAGTTGTTATTGGACAGCTTGTTATTGGACAGTTCAATAAGTCAATCACATTCAAAGTTGTAGTTTAACTCAACCAATCACATTCAAAGTTGTAATTACATGCGTGCGTGCGTGCATGCCCTTGCTTTTGTGTTTTTGGCGCCTACTTGCCGGTAGGAGGCGCGGTGGCTTTAGAATGTCTACATCTCTTTTGTGGGTATTTCCATGCAAATTTTCCTTTTCTTTCATAACTTGCCCATTCTTCTTTTCTCGGAAATTGTAATTTTTATAATTAATTGGTAATAAGACTTCGTGTCGTCCAATTCGGTCTACAATCATACTTGTGATAAACAAATCGGACTCCCGCTGTGCGGTCGTCCGATTTTGTTATAACTCTCATGATAACAGACCGAACTGGACTCCACTCAGTCCTATTACCATCACTAATATATAGATTAAGCCAAGCCTAGCTCCTGGGCTGGGTTGTTCAAAGCCCGATTAAACTAACCCAGGATAAGCGAAAATTTCGATCTGAGTTTTGTAACTTTGCAGTGAGGTTTTCTGTATATTGTTTGCCCTTCTGTTTTGAATTTGAATACCCTAAGAAACTACACAAAACAAAAGCAGTGAAAAACATTTGTTAACAAGAAAAACTTATACTTTGGGTAACTTTTAATCCTGGGTTAGCGTTAACCGGCTTCCGAACAACCCGGCCCCGTTTACAAGTTAATCTGACAGAGCCCGCGATCCAATCGAAAACTAGCTCTTGGTCATCGGTCAACTTCAAAAAGCCGCGTGACCTCGATGAGCTCTAAACTTGAGCTCGCGATATGGTCGTGTGATACTGGTCAGCGGATACCTTGTTTTGACAGGTGTCAATTGACCATAACATGTATGTCAAATATATATCAAAGAAGGACGTTATAAACCAAGGCTGAATGTCTCTTTCAGCCTATTAGCTGGAGCATGGCCGCCTCCGCCGTCGCCGTCGTGCGTAGGTGCCCACGAACAATACCACTAGCCATAATGACCATGAGAAAATCAATTCAAGGGTTTGCTTTTCTTTTCTATATTAGTATGGGGCTCCGCTTGGCGGCCCCTTCGGGCCGCCGGAACTCCGCTATAAAAGATGATAGATAGCCAACAAGGCGCGTAGCGCCGAGTTGGGTATATTCAGCTCATATCCACCAAGCGCGAGCGGAATAATTGTTTTATCAAAAACGCTCCCAATTTATAGTAAGCTAAAATAAAAATAAAAAAAGCAACAAAAAATTACGCGAGAGCTTACCATATTTGTAGAGCATGATGGACAAGCCCGTGAATTTGAATTGGATTATCCAATGATCCAGTTTTTAATAATGTAAATTACCTTTGAGATGCATGTACACTACAGAAAGTATTGATCGGGCTCAGTAAGCTGTTAGTAGTTTTGAGTCCGTTTCCGTTCATTACAGGGAGGCGGTATCCAGTCTACCTATTTCACTGGCACCCTGCAAAATCGCAGTTTGAATGGCGTAGAGACTTAGACATAAATCACTCGTTTAGAGCTGTTCTAACTGGGCAATACTTTGCAAATTTCTTCGTAAGAGAAGGTGAGCTTAATATCATTAAATCTTTTCTCTCTTTGTCATTGAGTAAAGAGATTGCCTACGGGAATATAGCTGAGCTTTGAGTACACCGGTTGCTGCTCCAGTTCCTGTCAAGGAAATTGACCGTTAACCTCAGTGAAAAGCGGTTTTGTGCCACACGAGGTTGCCTTATCAGAAGAATTTAGAGCCTTCGAAATACGAATTCAGCTAATCATGGCAGCTAGTAGTTTTAAGAATACTTTAAATTAACTTACAACGGATCCTATTCATAGAGCAAAATTAAAATATGGCGACCTTAGCCAAAAACAAACAAACAATGTCACAACTTCCATAAACCAGAAGTCAATCCACTCTTTTTAACTACTGTCTGACGCCTCCTTATTATTCTACCATGTGCCACAAAAAGGTTTTGCGATTTTTATAGCGATCCTCGAGCAGAGAGCTTCCCGCGAAAGTTACACCCTCCTCTGAAGGATACACAGAACAACCAATGGGCAATGAGTGTAACACACTTGAATCATCAAGTCGGGTTTGCGTCATTTTCACTGTGTCCCGTCCGCAAAAGGATGTGTTGCATCCAGAGAATTGCTAAAACATAATTCAATGAAAGAAACCCAGCATCTCTCATTCTCAAAAATTAACTCCGCGAGATACAAAAGGCGAGCAAACCGCAAAATGTAACTTAAATTTAATTTTGTCCCACACTGGCTTTATCTTCGCAATGATTACTCTTGAATGTGATTGATGGCAGATAAAATGTTCTATTAGTATACATAATTACGTGCGCACGTTCTGGGCGTCATTTGTTTACTGTTAAACTATGGTTACCCATCATCACTGTTCTCTCCACAGCACAAAAAAGTGATCATCAATTCTCCAATGTGAAGGAAGAGAGAGCCGCCTTAATTTTTAACTACAAACCAACGGATGTGCAAGACTACCTGCCCTTTGTGCAGGCTTACTTTTTTTAGTTTGTTTATGTTACACATCATGCGAGCGAGTGAGAGGACGAACCATTCGAGCAAATAAAATAAATAAAAGTGACTGATCAAACTAAATAATATAATAATTTATGGAAAAGGTTTTTTTAAGGAGAGATGAAATAATAAGGGAAATGTTCTGGCGCGGAACCATGTCGGTTTCCATCGTTTTACGGAAATGGGTCAGATTTTTAAGAATGACTCAGAAACCGTGGAAAGAGGACATTAGGGAGTTGAGATCCCTCTAGAAATGAAGACGCTCGTTGTCATCATTTTCCTCTCCCAATAAGTAAAGAAATAAATGTGCTCGAAGGGGGGGAGGGGGGGGGCAAACAGGCAGGAAGACCAGGAAGTGATGACGGGAGGGGTTGGGGAGGAAACGAGGGAGGGAGAGAGGGGTTGAACACCATTTTGTACATCGTTTCGTGTTAACGTAACAACCTTTTGTATTCAATGGACATTGAACCAAACTTCCAAGACATCACGACAGTCATACTGTATGTTACACCTTCATCTTTTTGGATCTTGTCTGACTTTCTTCTTCTTGTTCTTTTGTGCCAATTTCCCTTTTTGACAAAGTTCCTTTGTTACACAATTCAGGTGCATACTTAAGTCTCATGACATGTGTCCAAAGGCAGAGTTCAACCTTGTGCTCATTCCAGTCACCTTGAGGGTCTGAGAAAAATGAACAAAATCTTCATTATCGTCTTTATTAAACCTTACCAAAATTGCTTTCCCCTGGAAAGGGAGGAGGAAGTCAGGAAATTCATAATATTTTAATTGGAATTGAGAGGGATATGATTGCCTGTACAGAAAAATGTAAACCAAAGGCTTTTGCCTAGCAGGGTTAAAGCTCGCCCCTGTGGGAGAAAAACACAGACACGTGAGGCGTACCTCCGCGCAAGCCCTTAGAGGAAGCAGCACTAAGTGCATTCTTGACAGTTATGTTTAGGTTAATCCAAAAAGGTTGTTGGCTACGATATACAGCAAAAACAAATTTAGAACTTGTTTCGCCTAAGAAATGTGATATCAAGCCCAATTTTATCAAGGCTTGATTTGAATAATTCGATCAGGAGGTTTGTTTGTTTGTTAGAACTACGATGGAACTGTTCCCATGTCAAGACAGCTAAACGTCATGCAGTCTGTAACACAGTAATAGATAGATTTAGCCAAGCCTAAAAGCGGAGGTCCTGGGCGGGGTTGTTCAAAGTCCTATTCAGCTAACCCGAATAAGCCAGAATTTTTATTTGAGTATTGTAACTTTGCGGTGAGGTTTTCTGTTTACACTATTTGGCCTTCTGTTATGAGTTTGAATAATTTCAAACTACACAAAGCGCTAAACATGAGCAGTGGAACCTGGCTCTGATTACAACAAGTTAACCTGGCTTGAGACCGCGATCCAATCAAAAACTAGCACTTAGTCTGCGGTCAACTCCAAAAAAAAAAGGGATCTCAATAAGCTGATCGATCAGACTCGCAAGGTGATTTCGCACCTCTGTCATATATCAATGGCTTAACTGAGCCACTTACAAGACTACACTCATTTGAGCCACAAGTTGACCTCTTACAAGACCTTAGAATTTCCCTTGTCATGGCCAATTTTACCAGGTTTTCGTGGACGAAAACCTGGTATCACAATAATTGTAAGTATTATAATTACTGTTCTTTTTACATTTTCTAAAAGCTTAAGATATAAATAGTTGATTTAAGTGTTTCATATGAAGTTCAAAATTTGTTTTCGACATTTGGTCCACCCAGGGTCAACCCCATCAGTAGCACCTGTTGTGTGCATAAAGAGCATAAGAGCTTGAAGAAAGGGTCGTGAAATTGCATTTTGGTAGCATAAGCATACCATGAGTTCAACAAAAGGATAATTTATTGCAGAATACTGTTTACTTACTTTATCCTCTAATAATAATTCTTTATTAACCTCTTAGTGCCTGTGGGACAACACAACGACAATCTCTCTTCATTTAGACCTTTTTTGCACAGAATGTTGTGCCTTGTTTGAGTTCGGCACTGTTTACACTTGTCAAGTGAACTTGTACATGTGGTGTAATGTATTTTTTAAAATGTGTACATATGAAATCAAAGGGACATTGGAAAATCTTACTGTTAACAAGTCTTCAAACTACAACTTAACAGTTGAAATGTGTCGGAATCACATATCATGATGGAATGGCACAATAGCTGCTGAGCTATAAAACAACTCAGTAAATTTATTTCGTGACACAGTGGCCGCTGAGCTAAACGACACGGTACATTCATGTTGTGACACAGTATGACTGCCGAGCTAATTCGCTAAACAATTTGGTACATTTATTTTCCAGCAAAATGGCCGCCGGGCTAAACAACGCGGTACATTTCTATTGTTACAACTGTTGCTCGATGTCTCAGTGCTGAGAACACTGACTGCACAGTTTGTGTTTTCTTTTGATTCACCAAAACAGCTTTGAAGGCGAGAAGACTATTGACAACAAAACGGTGATATATTTTGCTGTTTGATATATACTTCATTATATAATTAGCCAAACTATTCTCGCATTTTGATTGGTTCTCATCTATGATCTATTAGAGGACAAATGCATAGATGACGTCAACATAAAAAACATTTACCTTCTGATTTTTAAAATGACGGAAAGTTTTGAGAAGTTAAATAATACTTACGTGACTGGGCGAACGATAAGGTAGAAAAAAGTTTTGTCGAGATTGTGAACAGGTACGAGAAGCAGAAATAAGAAAGAAAAAGAGATTTCTTTTATAGAACATAGGCACGCAAGGCATGTAAGAGTTATTTTTTTGTGAACTATAAGTCTCGGAGATAGGAGCATTCATGGAACTGTTTACAGTAATGATTTGGTTGATTTGACAAGTTTTTTGCTTGCGATGTACAGCAAGAAAGAAACTGGGAGTTTATGATGTACATATGATGTTACATCGGTAATGGTAAGATAACTAAATAGTAAGGCATAAAATGTTTGACTGAACGAACTACAGTAATCTGACATGTCTCCAGATTAATGTAGATACCATCTTATTTTCTCACAGGCAATTTTATTCGTTCTTTGATACAACCCACACTGTGATTGGTCTGACACGCACACATGCATAACTCCCTCACTCACCGATCAC
>Ga0126338_10003645_pt1 | contig 10842 bp, 3 predicted proteins | sample OrbCmetagenome_2_FD_92529 | JGI IMG/M metagenome (GOLD analysis project Ga0126338, IMG submission 92529) | Coral microbial communities from Petempiche,Puerto Morelos, Mexico - Orbicella C C metagenome | ecosystem: Host-associated > Invertebrates > Cnidaria > Coral | place: Petempiche,Puerto...
AAAAAAAATTAGGGGGGGGGGGGGGGGGGGGGGGGGGGGGGGGGGGGGGGGTTCAAGCTAAAAAACATTCCGTGGGAGGGGTATGGATATTTTCTGGAAAAACACAATGCGGCAGTAAGTGGTATTTACAAGGCAGTGCGTGTAGTTTAAAAGGAAAGCAAGTTTTGACAAAGCACAATATTATTCTATATTCCAAAATAAAGTACAGTTTGTATACCTTTGAACATCTTATGATGTTTAAATTATTAGATGTATGACCTCATGCATGTATAATCTTTGTTGTTATCTTAAAGTTTACTTTGTTCACTAAATTGAGAAAGTGCAAATTTTGTCACTTGAGTTGATGATTTCTTACAAAATAACTTTAGTTAACAAATTACCATTAGTATAAAGTAATGTTCTGTTGGCATCAGATCAGAGGCTATTAATTAAAAACATCAAAGTTTGAACATTATATGCATCTTTTTAGGACAAAAAACAGATGAACCATATTTTTGTATGCTTGATTCATTACAGAGAAGTAATTGCTGTTAGTCAGGACAAGCTTGGCAAAATGGGACGAAGAGTGGTGTGTATAATATTTGGTTTATTCTATTATTTTAAAAAGATGAGCTGGTTTGTAAGGTTATTAAGACTCAGAAGTCTGTGATGAACAACAGCTGAAGGCTATAAAGGGCTCTAACAAAGCAAGCAACTAAGCATGCAACAAACAGGCCTTGAAACTGTGACAACTTACAGTTAATGAAACAGCAATACCGTTGATCCCCTTAGACCCAAGGTAATTGTTTTCAAAAGAGTTGACGCACAGTCACAACAAACTGTCTCTAGAAATGTTAGCTGACCTGACAAACAATAGGAAACAGGTTTAATTTTTTTTCCTCAGGGGGACTGGGTGAGGGAAAGAAGATCTCAATTTTCACTTGTCATACCCTCCCTTCTAGTCTTCAAGGTTATAAATTATTGTACTTCGCAATTTTCTCCTAATATTGCCTTCCCACCCCCTGAGTTCCTAGGTTCTCTTCTCCCTTCTCCCTGCTACCCCACCCCCCCACTTCCCACCCACACACTGTAAACATATAGTCACTGCCCTTTAGATATTAAATTGGCTACATGTAGTAGAAATGTGTGTGAAATATGCAGTTAGGGAACTCAATTTAGCCATGAAAACTCAGTTACCAATTTTAATGTATTCTCATATTTACATGTATGGTAGTTTGCTGAAAAAGGTTTGGAAATTTGGTCGCGTGCCTTATCAGATGGAAGTGTGGCTGTTGTACTTTTTAATCGTAATACCAATGAACCAGAGGAAATCAAAGCAGATTTTGCATTGGTATGTATAAACTTGATAGCTTTACTATTATTTTGAACTTGCATGTAAGCCCTGGTCATTTTAAGTGGCATTTGACATTATCATAAGTTGCTACAAATTTCTTACTTGTCAGTCAGTAACATTCCCTTGTACCTGTAGTGTATGTGTTCCTATACAAAATTCCTGTATTACGTGTATGTTTTAACTCAGGCACTGATACTTTTGTTTTAAAATTAAATTAAATTATCCAGAGTTGGAGATAGACAACTAAAGTGTAGTAATTTTAAATGTTCTGAAGAAAATGGAGTCAAAAATTATAGATCACTGTAATAATTATTGTAAAATAGACCAATGACCAATAGCAACAACCCTTGACAACCTAATAAACCAATGAGACCAAAGAGAACAATATAGAACATCATTTTAAGCATGCATGGAGAAATGTACCGTTTCCCAAGGGAGCTGCCTTGCATGAAAGAGAGAGGGCCAGAACTGGATGAGCTAAACCATGCAAGTTGCAACTGTAGTTTAGTTTTTGCCTTTTGAGTACAGATCAGATTTGTATGAGTGATACCCCGGACCAATCCTGGATTAATACTTATCACACTGATTACAAAACTGCTCTTTTAAAAATACCGTTTTCAAACTCATTAATAATTCATCAAATTTAAACAAAGGCAGTCAAGGCCGTGACAGTGTTTGGATATCTGATCTCAATTAGCATACTAGATTTTTACGATTTTATTCCTCCAGTTTCCCCTTAGTTTTAGTTCCCATTGAGAAGTTTGACATATCTTTATGACATATCTTTATGGCATATCTTTATGACATATTACTTAATCATTGATCATTTTGGAGAAGTAACACACTCATTGTAGATGTTTTGTATTAATTTTATAATCCTGCATGGTTAATAACTTGGGAAGGTGTACATCAGTTAAACCTCATGTTTTGTTTCTTTCAATACCACAGGTTGGATTGACGTCAGCTACAGCTTCTGCCAGAGATTTGTTTGCTCATAGTGACCTGGGCAAGTTTACCAAGTTCTACAGTGCTGAAGTCAAACCCTTGGCAGTTGTGATGGTTAAATTGACACCAGTCAATTAGGTCTCTTTTAGTGAATTGAAGAATGATTTCAGTTGAAAAAGGGAATTATATAGGGTATACTTTGTAACTGAAGATCAGGGTTTCAGGGTTTCAGGTGCCAGTCCTGACTTAAAAACCAGCTACTTTGACAATTTTCAGAGCTGCCTACTACTTGAGAAATGATATGTGTGTAAGTTGTAAAGAGTAAGTTAGGGAAAACACAATTTTTCGGAATGTGACTGAACCTTGACTGTTCTTGTCTCACGACAGTCAAAGCTATAGCTAGAGAGGAGGCATGGGGTCAGGGTGTGGTGTACATTTTCAATTATGCTAGTACTGAAGGATAAAAATTGAAAAGAGTCTTTATAATCCCTTAATATTCTTGGCATTTTGGCCTTATACAAAATTATATCCTCGACCCCAAGAGAATATGTAAAATAGCATTTCAGAGCCCCTCAATTTCAAAATTGTGTGGGGGAACATACCATAGACCTCCCTAGCAGCTTGTCCCCTTTAAAACACAAAATTGGTGTTAGCAGTCTGCTTCATGAAACAAACCTTCTACTCCCTAAGTTAATGAGAACCCTGATATATATGTTTAATTTTTAAACTAAGGTTATCGTAGTAGATCATGTTTTTAAAACAAAATAATTTGTATTCCAAGGTACATGCAGTTATCAACATACAGTGCTGTAGTTTTGGCAAAGATCAATTTTACTTTTTTAATTTGCTACTTGAACAGTAATTGGGTAACACACTGCTAGTAAGTCCAATCCATGGCTATATAACATTACAGATGAATATTAATTTTTATTATGGAAATATTTATTCAGATACACATAAGGGCTGAGATAATGAAATTAATCACATATTTTTCCAGTGGAAACAGATATCTGAACTCCCTAGGTAACATTAATTTAGTCATACTCAATAAAAAATAACTTTATTCAGAGCTGTTTATACTTGGTTTCCATGCAACAACTGGTCAATTTGAAAAATAATTAAATATCAATTTTCTTCAGGGAATTGGAGAAAATAGATAATTATAGGCATAATTATTAGGCTGAGGAACCACAATTTTCCAGTACTTCTGGGAATTTGTCCATTAAAACTATCATCAGTCTATCTATGTAATTCTTCATGGAACGATTCTCGCCAGTTAGATCTAGAAAAAGAGAGAGCAGTCTGACTGTGATTATTAAAAACTGGATCATTAGATAATGCAATTCAAGAGTTTTCATCGGCTATCATGGTATATGAGCCATTATACCATGCTCTACAAATATCGTAAGCGTGCGCATTAATTTTTTGGGCATTTTTATTTTATTTTACCTTACTAGATTTTGATGGGTATTTTCAATAAAACAATTATTCCACTTGCGCTTGTTGGATATGTTATGATTATAGCCAACTCAGTGCTACATGCCTTGCTGGCTATCTATCCTCTCATATCCAACACACACTTGTGGAATAATTGTTAATTATCATCATTTGGTCAAAGCAAGTGTAGTTGTCTGTTTGGGCATGACAAGGTACTTTTGACTGTGGCAGGAGCAAAACCTTAAGTTTCTATTGCTACTGTCAAGACAGCACCAGTTCAACAATGTTACGTCTGGAGAATCACTGTTTGACCTGACTAAGAAACCACATTTCTGATGTTCTCTTTACTTCTGATTGATCCTTACAGGAATTCAGATATCATTCATTTAAGGAGGAAATAAGAGGAATTAATTATTAAGGAGGAATTATCAGGAATTAGTTCTGTTAAACACACCCACAAATTATAAAATATAATAATATTAGTCTACTAAAATTGTTAGTCTATTAAAAATGAAATTGTATAAAATGAAATACTGTTAGTCTATTTGCTAAAATTAATGTATAATCAGTAAACTATGAGCAATATTGCAGTCTAATAAAATGCCTAGCTTAGAATTGAATTATTAGGCTACTAAATTTTCTAGCAATGCAAACTCGTGAATATCTGGTAATAACTTAATTCACCAAAAAGAAGAATGTACAAAACCTTACCATTAATTTCCTCTCGAAGTTTTGTTATTTCTGTCAACAGTTCAGCCTTTGTTGCTTTGCTTTTCTTATCTGCGCTTGACCCAGCTGATGCTGTTGTAAAAATTGACAGAAGTTACAAAGTAATGTTATTTAGATAACAAGTTTAGGTATCTAATTACCTTTGTTGAACTTATCATTTTCAAAAAGCTCATATCTCGGTCATTAATACCCATAAAGTTAACTCTGAACCAAAAAATAATGCTTCAGATTTTGACTCTACGTAGTCAATAAGCTTTGTGGAAAATTAATTAAGTCTTGCAGAATTTTGTATGCAGTGTCAACTGAGTATGGGAAACCAATCTTCTTTCCAATAGTTGTTACACAGATTTGTCCAACATTCCCTTCTAAAGATTGTGTAGTGACAAGAAATGTTCATTTCTCTTAGTAGTGATTATATATAGTGTGCTCATGTGTGCCAATTAATTGACAAGAAAGAGGTAATTACATAATGGTTGAAGGTTCAAACGAACTCAGGCAGAAGTGATAGCGAGTGATTAAAGGCTAGGGCGTTTATGAAAAGACAACTTTGCGGATTCAGGGTTTATTCCAGAAATTATTAGTACATCATGTATTTCCTAAATTAAGTACCTCCCCTTCAGACCCATTGCGTATGCCCCCATCGCATGAGAAGCCATTCTCGTCTCCAGTACCTCCGTTTCTTTTCAAAACGAGCAGCACTGAAGATGAGAATGACAGTGCCCACGTGACTAGCTATTTACCTGCCGCTTTATCTTGAAATGTAAAATTAAGGGTTGATATACCACGCCCTCCAGATTTGGTCTCTAGTACAACTGGTCCAGACCCACTCCAAGCTTCTGTAACAACGACAAGCTTTGCTGGACTGTGGTATTCGAGAGTAGAAAGCAAATCACAGCCACAGATATTTATTGACGCGATGTCCTCTTGTGACTTGCCGAGGTTACAGCCTCGCACGGTGATGCGTGTCCCACCGGACGAAGGACCGGATTTTGGAGATAGCCCCGTTATCTCTGGCGCGCGGCTTGAGGAAAGTACCTGACCGAGGGTGGGCGCCAGACGAGGCTTGAAAAGAGTCGGAGGTGCCAGAGACGTTCTACTGGACGACGAAGTAACCGGAGACAATTCTGAACCTGATTTTTCTAATTCGCCGTCAGCTTTCAGCTCAGAATGGGTGTATAAATTCTCTATAGACCTTGATCCTCTTTTAGAAATAGAAGCATTTTCAATTGAAGTTCTTCGCTTCATTCGATCTTTTGTTCCAGTCCCGGCCCTCAGTCCAAAAGGTTTCCACTTGCCGCCTTCTCCTGTTGAGGAACTCTTCTTAAACGAAAGCACCCAACAGTCGATACAAAGGTCGCCCATAGCTTGGGCATTTTTTGCAGTTAATGGCATCCAACGGCGACGGTGAGCTACGGAAGGGATTTGGGCAAGTGGTAAACTGACTGAACCAAGGACGTCTTCTCTATCCATGACTGTAAAAACCAGTGCAGCTGCTTTAGTTACTTTACTGAAAGAGAATCAACAGGGGGTGTTAGAGAATGATGGGGATTCTAAGCACAGACATTTCTGAGAGGCTGACTTGTACTAGAAGTCTTTTGCTCTTTTCTTCGAAACGTATTATCGACTTCGTGCCAAAGTCAAGTTCTAAATGCTTCAATAGGGAGTTTAAGAAACCACGACAGCAACGCCGAGGACAACGTCGATTAAAAATAAATTTATATTTTACCTACGAATCTCGCGGTACTCTGAAATCATCTACTTTGTTTATCTCTGTCAAAACTATCACGAACTGAATCTGGGACACAACGATACATTTGAAATAAAAATTTTAAAAATTAGCCGTCGTGGTTAACGTTGTCCAGAAATCGCGGAATTTGGTCATTTCACGTTGTTGTTTTGGGTTAGCGTTAGGGTTGGAGAACGGCAAAGAAATATGCCAAGAACTATAACGCACGTGCACGACTATTGTACTGCTCATGAAACCTTTTGTTTAGCGACGTTCCTGTTGACGTTACCGTCGTTAGTTTTCTTAAGCTCCCTAATGAGATCTTTCTAGCTCATTCGCAGGGGGGTGAATGCACGACAACAGCAAGAAACTTAACTTTCCGACTCCGTTTGGTTCAGAAACGTGTGCGCCGCTTCAGCTGTTAGCTCCGTTTTCGTGACGGATTAGTGTGGACAGTAGACCTAACTGTACCAATAAAGCTACGTTTTCAAATTTCTCTGGCGTAGTGTGGAGGCTGCCCACGCAAAACACGACGGTAACGGCGACGAAAAGACCACCAAACTTAAAGGTTTAATTAATGAGCAGAACAGTAGCGGTGCACGTGCGTTATAAATCTCTACACATTTCTTTGCCGTCCTCTGCTAAACAACAACGTGAAATGACTAAGTTTTGCGTATTTTGACGTGAATCACGACGGCTAAGTTCTCGTATTTCTTCTGATCGCTGGCGTTAACATCTTTAGTTTGAGTAGGGTTTTACGTGGCTCGGCGTACTGAACAGTTCTAGATAATTGTGAAATTCAAAGGTCAAACAAGCAAATCTTTTTTTTTCCAGCCGTTGTCCTTGGTGTCGCCGTCGTCATTGGTTTAGCCCCCTTCAGCCTTGAAACGTTAAAACTCGATAAATCTAATCAGGTGATGTCAAAAAATTCGCTGAGAAGATTAAAACCGCATTTCAGTTAACGGACGAGATTCGTCATTTCTACACAAAATGTTTAATTTTCAGCTACTTTCTCGAATGAGTGCCCACAACTTTCAATACAGATATTTGTAGCTTAGGCTTAGTACATTACGCTGATAGTAATATACATGAAAAAAATTGCTCGATTCTGATTGGCTGAGAGCAGTGCAGTTCAAGTGTAACATCAGTGAAAAAAGTGTGACACCAGTGCAAAATACACATCGTAATTCTGGATTATGACTGGCTGAAAGCAAGAGACAATCTCTTGCTGAAAGACAATAGGAAATTTTCTAAGCCAGTGATATCACGCAAAATGATAACTAAAATTTTGTGCGGAAACTTTGAAAAAAATTCCTCGAATGAGAACAAATGGCTTCAAGAAAGATCTTCCGGCACCTCAACGCGAATTTTTCATGTTTATATTGTTAGTAACTAATCATACGGTTTTTCTCGTTTAGTTTGGAATTAATTTGCACTTGTGAGTTTTTCAAAAAACTGAAATTGCACTCGCCGAAGCAGCTAGTGCAAATTCAGCTTTTTGAAAAACTCACTCGTGCAAATTAATTCCAAATTGAACTCGAAACCATATGATTACCTATACTAACAGTCATTATTCATATAGAGGTCCCCGTTTGTTTGGAGGCTACGTCAGCAAAAATGGCAAAGACGATTTTTAGAGGATAAGGGAAAAACGTCATAACTTTGCTTGTGTTTGCGACAAGCAAATAGTTTTTAGTTGTGTGGAAAGAGGAAAGAATTATGCAGCAACTGTGAAGGAATTAGGTTGTTTCATTAAATGTGCGAAGTTTAAGCAAGCATAACGTAACCCCCAAATTTTAGTGTTTCAATTTTCGGTTTTGTGTGGTTTTGGAGGTGCCTACAAAAAAATTCCTCAAAAAGTAAAGAAAGTGAATCTGTCGAAATAAAGGCCATTTTCTTTCATTAAATATGTTGCTTGACTCGTGTAGAAAAATGAAGGCAATCCATTTTCCACAAAAATTTTAGTCGTCGGTTCTTACACGGATACGCTGTTAAACCTCTTGCTTAGCGACGTTCCCGTTGCCATTGTGGTTTTCTTGAACTTCCTAATGTCTGTTCCGTCATAAGAAACTTCCACTCTATCTGTTAAACATCAAATCCTCCGATACTTCACTGGATAATTTTCAAATGCAGTGGAACTCTCACAATAAGCGTAACAGACACATGCTATATCGATAGTAATCATAAAAATTACAATTTCCCCTTTTGTGATTGGTTTAAAAAAACTCCTATTTTCCACTAATTCACTTGCCAAGTTGTTATCGGACAGTTCAATAAGCCAATCACATTCAAAGTTGTAGTTTAAATCAACCAATCACATTCAAACTTGTAGTTTAAATCAACCAATCACAACCATGGTGTCAATCACCATAGAAACAGTGTACAGACAGTCCTTTAATGCAAATTTTCCCTTTCTTTCATAACTTGGCCATTCTTCTTTTCTCGGAAATTGTAATTTTCATGATTAATTGGTAACAGACTTCGTGTCGTCCAGTTCGGTCTGTAATCATACTCGTGATAAGCAATTCAGACTCCCGCTGCGCGGTCGTCCGATTTTGTTATCACTCGTATGATTACAGACCGAATTGGACTCCACTGAGTCCTATTACCATTACAAAGACTAAAACATACAATTTAAAGATCTTTACTGACGTAAAAGAAATGTTATACAAAAAGCAATCTTTAATGTCGTTTATTTCATGACTGACAAAATTACTTCACTGTGATTAGCTGAAACCAGGTGACTTTATCGTAATGTTTTTTTTTCCATTTGCACTGCAGTGCAAATTAACTGGCGCGCGTGCTTAACTTTCTCAGTCAATATGTTACGCTTGTTTGGCCACCCTGTTGTGACATGTTCCGACATGTTGGGTGCTGTTGGCTCAAGGTTGAAAATGGTCAAATTTGAGCCAGCAACAAAACACGTCGCAACAGGGCGGCCAAACGCGCGCAACATGTTGCGGACGTCGGGGTCGGGGTCTCTCTTTTTATAATTTTTTTTTTAGTCCAATAATTGTTTAAAATGTTCAATTTTCCCTACCCTATTTTTAACTTGACCAAAAATTTGATACCCAATTTAAGACCTGACCCATTAATCAATACCCTGTTTCAGACTTGCCTTATAAAAAGATACCTAGTTGACCCTAGTTAAGAGCTTTTCTTGATGGTGCTATCGATAATGATGAAACAGTAGCTTCTTTTAAAAAACATGCAAAAAACCACACCCTATTTATGGCCAAAATAGCCAAAATCGATACCCTATTTATAACCAAAACGGCTGAAAAACCATACGCTTTGAGACCGAACCTACATACCTATATAGTCCAAAAAAGGGAGTACCCCCCCCCCCTCCCCCAGGCCCGAAACCAGCGATATGTATGTAGCATCTGCGCGCTAACCTGCGATCAGGCGTTCTTTTCTCACAGCAGGTGGAAGGAGAAAAGATACAATTACTTCAAGAGTCTTTAGGCCATAGTCCAGAATCTGGACTTTTTTCTGATTGGTCGTAAAACAAGAGTCTTTGATCCCGTCTTTCTCATTGTTTACGTTCGCCGAAAAAAAAAGCCTGATCGCAGGTTATCATAAGTACATTTTGGCAGTCACGTTGCCTTTGCCCCGGATAAACGATCGCAACATGTCAACACAACATATCGCAACATTGTTGGGCGCAACATGTTGCGCGCGTCTGGTCACCCTGTTGCGACGTGTTGCGAAATGCTGCGTGCTGTTGGCTCAAAATTTGACCAAATTTGACCATTTGACTCAAATTTGTGTTGCGTAATGATGCGTGCTGTTGGCGCAAACTTGAGCCTGAACAAGATCCAACACGTCGCAACAGGGTGGCAAAACGGGCGCAACATGTTACACCACCAATGTTGCGATTGTGTTGAGTTGACATGTTGTGATCGTTTAGCCCGGACGTTAGCCTCACACGCAGACGTTATTAGAGCTCGTCACGCGTTCCTTCCCCGCGTGGGAGGAACGCGTGACGAGTCCTAAGAGCGTCTGCGTGGGAGGCTACCGGGACTTTAGATTTGAAGAAAGTCGGTGTCTCATTTCTGCAACGCTGCAGTCGGGTCACTTTGGCATTAACGGGGTTTTCCTATAGGAAAATGTACGGGCGAATTGCTGGGACACAAAAGTGGCCGTAATAATGAGATGACCGGATCAAGGATGTGACCGTAAGGCAGGATTCTACTCTATCAGGTAGTGAGTCTATTCACCCAATCAATGTCCGCCAGAATAGAGCTGCACGGGTGTTCCCCCGTCACCGATGACCTATACTAAGCTAAGACCTACACTAAAACTTATTTTTGTATGCCTAAATCTTTACTTGATCATAGTGGATGTCTTAATTCTCGACAAACTTATGGACCTCCATGGCAGAAATCAGCGCTGAACTAGAAAAGAAATTTGTGCAGCTTCTATATTCGACTGTCTTGACTGAAATGCGATGCGGATTGTTTGCGGTGATGCACCTGGAAAAATAAGCTCAACTGCATTTCCTGTCCTTTATATGCGAAGATACAACAATGATGCACTACTGATGCAAATCACGAGAAATAGGCGTTTGAGTTAAAAATAAAGAAAAGAAAAACAGAGATATGAAAAAAAAAAAAAAAAAAAAAAGGAAAAAAAAGGAACGAAAGAAAAAAAAAAAGAAAAGAGACCA
>Ga0126338_10003646_pt1 | contig 10842 bp, 9 predicted proteins | sample OrbCmetagenome_2_FD_92529 | JGI IMG/M metagenome (GOLD analysis project Ga0126338, IMG submission 92529) | Coral microbial communities from Petempiche,Puerto Morelos, Mexico - Orbicella C C metagenome | ecosystem: Host-associated > Invertebrates > Cnidaria > Coral | place: Petempiche,Puerto...
TGCTATTACTAAACGTGTGCTTCTACTGCTAAAAGGCTGGGAGGATTTTTTGATGGTTAAATCTCTATTAACTTCCCCCCCCCCCCCCCCCCACCCCCCGCGCCGCTGCCTCCTCCTCAGGTTTTTCCCCAGAGATGTTTTTGTCACTTGTACCTCTGTTGTTAATATTGAGTTACTCAGTTCACCCAATACTGAAGAATCGAGCTAAAGAGTCTTCACATCAACTTCATTCTAGACATAAACAGCAATAACTTAAGTAGATAAACTTTTCACATTACGTCATGTTTCCTTTGCAGGTCTTTTTGGATAGAATCAAGAGTAACTCTAAAAGTAAGGCTTATATCATGGGAAAGGTAACATTTAGCTTACACGAGATTCACTCCATCTGCGACATTAACAATTTAAGTTATTGACTTTTTCTTTTAGTGCTGAAACCATCGAAAGGCACGGATGATCTAAAAGAGAACACAGTTCAGGTAATAAAAACACCCTTAGCTTTTTACCATCTTGAAGGTGATACAAGTAAACTAACCGCGGTAGCAGGTTTTTCCAAAAAAATTAAGTTTCTAGCGATAGCTCTAGTTCCATTCGGCAAAACAAAGTGGGGGATTGTGGGTCATGTCTGTGCTTACAAAATTACAAGGGACTTTAAGAAAACCACGACGGCAACGGGAATGTCGCTAAACAAAAGATTTAATGAGCAGAACAATGCCCGTGCACGTGTGTTGTAATTCTTGATACATCTCTTTGCCGTCCTCTGCAAAACAACAACGTTCAAAGTGACCGAATTCTGCGTTGTCTGGAGATCATGAAGCACAACCGCTAATTTTATAAATTTCTATTTCAAATTTATCGCTGTGTTCCAGACTTAGTTTTGTGATAGTTTTGACAGCGATAAACAAAGTTTAGAGTTTAGAGCACCGCGAGATTCGTAGGTAAAATATAAAATCGTTTTTCAATAGACGTTGTCCTCGGCGTCGTGTCATGGTTTCTTACAGTCAAGTAGACGTCACGTCGTCTCTTACTCTCTTTGCATCATTACATTTTTTACCATCATCATCATCTTCGTTGTCGTTGCTGTTGTTGTTGTTGTCATAAACGTTTCATTAAAGTAGTATTTTTATTACCTTTTTGTCCAGGTTGTGGACCCCGCAGACTTAGACTTCGAACCCATCGACTGACTGTTCCAGCTATGACGCCTTATAACGATATAACCTGATAAATTATACAATAATTTCAGTCACTCGATTAGTTTTAACTACCGCAAACCTTAATAGCTTTCCTGTGAAATTAATTAATTAACTTTTAATTACATAAAACGATTCTTCTACAACAAATAGGGCGCGAAACATGCAAATAAACTATTATAATTACTTACTGGAACAATTCACGGGTTAGAAAGAGTTTACTTGCCTCGAAACGCCTTTGGACCCATTTTTGGAACTGCGAGATTTCAAGGAAGACGTAGGCCTGCATAATAAAATGATTCGAACTACTGACTTTAAACTGGGTTCATAAAATTTGGAGTAAAGCAAGAGAAAAATAGAGAAAATACAAAGAAAATGCAGAAAATCCGAACACGAATGAGCAGATCAGTTTTAAGTCACGTATTATCTCATGAATAGCACTTAAATGTAAACCAATGTATGCTGACGATTTATTTCAGTACCAAGTTTATTTCCATTAAAAAGGAAAAGAAATAAAATATGTTACAAAAAGCATGATCAAGTTACGCGAATGAGGAGTAAAGCTGAACGAACATTCTGATTTCATTTTACATGTCATATACGCTTCAAACAATTAGCTTAATTAGAAGCAAAGCCTGAGCAACGTAAGAAGGTTAAAAAAACTAACCTATCTACACGTAATCCATATTTACAATACAATGAAAATTCAATGAAGGAAATCATTTCTTTCACCTTGATATTACTGTATTTACAACAAGACGAGTTTCAACACTTCTTTCGCTGTTATATTATTCTCTACTTTTAGAAATAGCAAAATGTTAAAACCAGATCACCTGACGTTCTCGGTAACGATACGATTCCGTGTAAATGAAGATAATTGACACCAGCTGGGTAGAGAAATCAATCCCTTTGAGAAGCTGAGACAAGCGGTGTCCTTCGTCGTTTACTCGGTGAACTTCCTCAAGTTCCGATTTGACATAGGACTCCATGGTAGAAATGTGCTACATATTTTCAGGAACACACTTGTTCAAGCCTCGAGGAACAGTTGATATAGCCCCTTTTAGTATGACGTCACTTCATGAGATTAAGTCAATGAAAATGAAGGAAATGTAATTGGTTAACCTCATCAGTAATTCTTTTCAAGACTAATTCCTGCCACCAATCTTCTCGGCATAGTAATTCCTTTCAAAACATTTCGCATACCGTGGTAATATTTGCTATAAAGCGAACCGGAGAAATCAAGAAAGAAAGAACCATCGCTAAGATTAAGCGTCTCTTTGAAATAAAGTTTTGATAACTAGACTAAAAACTTACCAATAACTAAACTATTCCGAAAGGCTGTACATTTTGTAATAAACACTCAAGTTGATAACCAGTAGAAATAAACTAACAATAAGCCAACCATGTTGCTGCATCAAATTCCCATTCGAGAGGACTGTGTTTGTTTAGACTCTGTTTGTTTAGTCTGGTTGTCTTCACCCTTCCAAAAGTCTCGTTCGCCTGAAACACTTTCACGCGGCTCAAACACAGGCTCGGCAACAAAAATACGTCGTCCCCTTGTTCACAATTCGGCCTTCACCCCACGGGCAGAACTGTCTGCACTACTTCTCAGCTCACTATGGACTGAATTGGCTTAAGAGAGTGAAATACTAAACTAGAGCACACCTTGCTTCTGCAGGGGTTACTGAACTGTTGCGTGACACGTGAAGAGGGACCTAGTGGAGCCAGCTTCTCTTCAGTGATGTGTAAACAAGATTAAACGTACGCTCCAGAGCCTCTCAAATCAAAACTTTGTGTTAATCTTGCTTTCCTGTTTGTTTCCCCTTCCACTGGCATCAGTACCTTACAGCCAAATGTACTTGATCTATGTATAAGAATCAGAAGAGTTCCATATTCAATTGCTTCTCGATTCTACTGAAATGGCCAGAAGGATCCAAGAGATAATCAACTGCGCCATATGCAAAGACCCTTTCATTACCAATTAATACCCTAAAATGGATCTGGTTCTTTTGCAAAACTTCAGTAGTCTACAACAATTAATGGCGTACATGTAGTATTTAAAATCATCCGAATTTCATTTTGGCAGCGCTCCAATCAGCAAGCAACGTTGCTGGCTCTTACTGCGGTGCTCGAAGACACGGCTGCAGAGGTGAACATATTTCGACTTGTAGTAATCTCTTTCGTCAAGAATCGTTTTAAGTTCCCCTTTTGTTGCTGACAGTTCTTTCTCTAGAGACCGATTTTCTTCTGCCATATATTGTCGCTTACTTATGCTCTTCAATCGACATTTCAAGGCATATTTTCGGTTTTTGAGAATTCGCCTCCTTTTCTTGAGCCCTTGGACCTGATGTTTTGGAAGCTGTCGAGTGTAGTCGTTCAGCTCCTTGATGCTCATCTTTTCCAGTTTCTTGTCACTCAATCTTGGAAAAAATCCCGGATCGAAATCGCTGTGCTCCTTCTTGGGAATACGTCTGAGAGCAGGCCTTGGCTTTCGTCTGCTTCTGCATGGCGATATTGATTCTTTATGTTGTTCATCGAGGTCTCCCATTAGGACCAAGCTTCTACGATGTCCTTGCGCAATTACTTGTGCCTTATGGTATGGAATATCGAATCAAATCGAAGAGGGGCTAACTCTACAAACGATTGAGTCGCTTCTAGATAGAAATATAATCTCCCAGGTCCAAATTTAAGAGCTTCCGGGATGTTGTTTTGAAACCGAAAGCCCTCAAGCTTAAACAATTATTGGGAATTTTGGCACATACAAAAGGGGAACCCCCTTCACTTAATTATGATACAACTGATTGGTTCTGGAAGCTTCTCGTATTCCTCAATAGGGGCAACGCTTGCCTCATTATCATACGCACTTTGTTTTCTGATCAAGCTACAAAAATATCGGCCTGAATATCGAAAATGCAAGATTTACTGTACGTCCCAAGGAATTTCAGCCCGATGTATAATAAATGCTTTTTGTGAGAGATGCAAGCTTAAAAACTCAAAATTCCACAAAGAAATGTATGGGCTCGTTAGCGTTTTAGCCACCCAGAAATTAATTCTTTGGTTTATGAAAGCCAGTTTCTCCTCCAATATTGCGCTCAAAAAGCCAAACATTTGACCAATTACTAAGCTACACAAGCTCTTTGAATATTTGGAGTCAATTCGTATCTAGAATAAGTCTTTTTCTGTGCAGAGTCGTATACTATAAATGAGGAAAACAATGACGTCAGTAGCGATCGCTCCATGTCAGTAGAATATAATGCACCACGGTGTTTCTGAAAAGTTCTAATAAGCTCTTCAAAGCATTTTTGAATGTGAAATGTTCTCACTGGCTGGCTGGCTATTTGTAGTTCCCTTAGCTACTTAGAATTACGCAAGTATATTACAATTGGTCACAGTTGCAAATTCATCTGTGATATTGGCAGTCTATTTTGTTTTTTATGTGCACCCAATCAGGACAATCCTGAGGCCATTTACTTTTCAAATTTTTTACCATTAACCAAAATATTCACCAATCGTTTTAGATGGATATTATGTGGATCATTAAATTTATCGAAAGAAACTTTTTAAACCCCTGATAAGAAAAATCTCAAGAGGTATTCCATCTTATTTTTCCCGGTTGGCGGAGCCAAATCCGGATTTGTTTCGACTTATCTGAACATTTGACCCTTGTATAGTCTCTTATGCGGACAAAATTCACTAGGACACTATGAATCATTCACCTGATTTCCAAACAAAATCCCATGATTTAGAGCTAAATCCTGTCCATCCGAACTACCCTGGATCGGAGAAGAGGCTAATGAACCAGATTGCTCCCGGTTTTGCTATAAAACAGTGCAAAGTTTTTTGTATTTTTAGTTCCGTCTGCTACTTTCAAACTTGACAAAGAAAAGAAACACACAAACTGTCGAAGTAATTTTATGTACTGTAGCTAATACGAAACAAAAAACTCGGGTTTAAGGAAAACCAACCGTAAAATTTTTAAAGACTAGCACTACGTTGAGAACAATAAGGCAACATGACCTCTTCTTTTGTTACTCAGCACCCTGGGACTGTTTAATACTTCTGCTTTACTTCAATACAGATTATTTGAAATAACATAGTTTTTATTTTCAGTGGTCAGATTTGGGGTATTTGTAACATTTATAAATGCTAAAACAATGAGCTTATGTTTTTGGTACAAGACAAAACTGCCAACCCTGTTTAGAAATAATCAGCATTTTGACTAGTTTCACTTTCGAATCGGTGTGCGGCGTTTTCGGTTTCTAAACGCTTTATATAGCAAAAAGTAATAATCTGAATGGAATTTATAGAAACTGCACTTGTAACTAGCGGGCGCACATGATTCTAATAAGTACAATTTCTTCAAGAAAGAAAGTCGGTACGGTAAGACATCAACAGTTGCATTTAAATATATTGCACGCTATTAACCTACATAATGTTCAGAACACGCATGAATATGTGAAGAAACAGCGGTGACGAACGCGGAACCTCTGGCTTGGTACAAAAGTTCAAATTCATTTACGTCCGTCAATGATGGACAAACCAACTATCTGATAGCAATATACTTCTAACAACCCGCCTTTGTAGCCGAGGGAGGAACAAGTAATACATTCTTGATTACATAGACATAGGCAGCCAAGCTAACACTCTACACCACTGACTAACGCATTAAATAAAAGTAAAATGATTAGGAATTAAATCCCTTATCTCTATGTTATCTCAGCTATATTACTTGAGCTACACTGCAGTCCATCGTAGAAGATTGTCTCCGAGTTCCGAGCCAGTTTGCAGAGGTATTGAATTTTCAATACAACGAGAGTCGGAACAGTTTTAACCTCTATGATCATCTCACTTAGTTTGACTGTACAGGCTGTGTAACTGTTCGTTATGAAGCAGTCAGAACATTTGAATACTTGATTCACGCGATTCCTGTCTCCAAGGCGAGGTCTGGAGGTACGAGACGTTCCACCATGTACTCTCCAATGCAAGCTGACTGTAGCTGCAGGAATTTTCTCTTGAATATGTTTCTCTCCTTCAGCACCTTACGAAGCTTCTCTTTGTCATCTTCCAACTGCCTTTTTAAGAGCTGATTTTCGTTGAAAAGGTCTTCCTGAAACTGTTGTCGCCGCATACGGCATCTCAACGCGTAACCTCGATTCTTGAGGTTACGACGCTTTCGCCGTATCTTTACAGCCTCGTCTCTCGGAACGCCACGAAGAAGCTTATTCAGCTCCGGAACCCGGAGATTCTCAATCGCCTCGTCGCTTATTTCTTCGATGTTTCTTGGAGTTCCCGGATTAGATATCACGTCTTCTTCGTCAAAACCCTCGTCCTTCCCTCCGCCGTTGAAAAGGTCCGCTATATCATTATCAGAGTCTACCTTTTCAAACAGTAAATTTTCAACTGACCATGGTGTATCCATGATATTCACAGACCCAGGGAAAACTTGGTCATACAACAGGCTATCATCCATTTCTTTGGTTCTCAAAAGAAACGATCTAGCACAGTAAACCACTCTTAGAAGCTTAAAGTGAAGGAAAATTTGTATTTTCGAGTCAGAAAAGTTGATCACATTGGATTCATAAACCAATCACAAGCTCTTGATGTAAGGGAAAATTCCCTCACAAAGGGGAATACCCTACTTAATCTAAACACCATTATGAGTTCTTGGAATTAGCATAGCTTTCCGAGAACTTTAGGTCCACAAACTATGAAATTCAGCCAAAGAGAATGATGCAATGAAAAGGTACTAATCGGCTCACAGGAATTCGCTGTATATTCTATACTTTTAATACAGAACAACCATAAGAGATTCCGTAATTTCGAGTAGAGCATGCCCTCGGGTCGCGTTGAAAATACTCTTACAAATCAGCCGTTCATACGAAAACAAGGCAGGGTTACTCAGCCTTTCCATATTTTATATTGATTCAGTATTTATGAAGTTTTTGCATTCTTGATTTAAGGTGTCTCGAAACAGTTTCTTTTTTTCCGGACCATACCTAGCATTTTCAACTAGAGTTTTTTACAGTCTTCCGTTAATCGGATGGATGTGAAAATTACACCGGTCGTTCAAAATAGATTGAAGTTTGCCCTCGGTTTGCTATTACATATTTTAAGCGAATTCAATACTTCCGTGGAAACGATACCCAAAACACCCAAAATCGATAAAATCTGATTTTTTTGAGAGCCATATTTGTTATTCAAAACAATACAATTTTCTTAAACTATGATGCATGACAAGTAGAAAATGCAAGAATGAAACAATTCTGCATATTTGATTTCGTGTAAATTGTTAAAACATTTACAAGAAAAACCATATTTTCTACATCAATAGTAAATCAAGAGAAGATCAAGGTAGGAAGGTTAATGCCTTATACCCGAAGTAATCCTTATTAAGTTATTTTTGGACTTTGTAGTCAGTTCTTCAGCGGATGTTACTCACGCGATGCGTGGACAGCCCAAGCGCCTTTGTGGAGTCCGCTGGGCCGCCTGCGGCTGCCTGTAACAAGTATTATGGGATAGGTCTTGTTGTTATGAAAACACGTGTGCGTGAAAACGGAAAAGCAAGGTTATACTGTCTTCAATGCGGCTTGAATGCGAACAAAAGAGTATTACAACTGGCGACGAGGATGAAAACCAATCGTCAATAGTCTTCTAGAGGAAAAGTACCGAAAATGGCGGTAAACATCGAATTTGGAAACATTAGCCCGTTCGACTGCAAAGGCAACCCAACTAGCGTAGGTCCAAGATGGCGGCGTTGGAAACGTTCCTTCGAGTTCTTCCTTGAAGCTAAAGGCGTCCAAAAGGATTCCCAGAGAAAGGCAGTGCTCCTTCACTACGCTGGGCAAGACGTACAGGAAATTTTCCACACCCTGACCGACCCAGGACCGGTTCCAGAAAACGACTCCGAGTACGCAAAAGCCATGAGGTCGCTAGATGCACATTTTGCACATCATTCCCTTTGAAAGGCACCAGTTTCGTCAAGTAAAACAGGAAGAGTCAGAAACAGCGGATCAATTCGCGCTGAGATTGTTTCAGCTGTCGGAGAACTGCGAATTTGGAGAAGCCAAGGAGGAACATATCCGTGATCAATTGATCGACAAATGCAGGTCACACAACCTTCGCAAGAAATTGCTGAAAGCAAGCGAAACGCTTACACTCCAAAGGCGCGAGAGATTGCAAGATCAACGGAAGCGGCTGAAAGTCAAGCATGATTGATAGAGAATGATTCCAGGGGTGACAGTGTACACGCGTTGGAGGATAAACAAGCTGATCACGGCACAAGGAAGAGAGGAAATTGCTACTGATCTTAGTTGGAAGGCCACTTCGCACGAGACCCTGAATGCAAGGCCAGATCTGTTACTTGCCAAAAAGAGGAGGACTGGACACCTCACAAAGTTTTGTAGGACCAAGGGCGAAGATAAAACCGAGAAAGGAAACGTTCGTCACGTGACGAGGACGACGACTTTGCATTTACAGTTCAATTAGGTGTCAGAGACATACCAACAGTAGCCATTGAACTTGGAGGAGTACAACTGGAGGGTGTGCTTGTTGATTCAGTATCCACTTGCAATGTCATTGCCAGGGAGACGTGGGAGGTACTCAAAAAGAAGAAAATCAAGTGTAAGTCATGGAAATCAAACAAGAAATTGTACTCTTATGGCCCGGAGGAACCACTCAACACTGCCGGTGAGTTTGAAGCTGAATTGTGTTATGAAGATAGACAATGTGCTGCACGTTTCGTTGTTGTGGAAGAGAAGGCAATATTGAAAATCGAGATAAACTCTGTCAGTAAGGAGAATTTGCTGAAGGAATTTGAGGGGATTTTTGTTGGAGTTGGAAAACTCAGAGACTTTCAGGCCAAACTTCATGTTGATGAATCAGTCCAGCCCATTGTCCAAAAGGTGAGACCCTCACCATTTGGATTAAGGGAGAAAATTGAGCAGAAACTAGAAGAACTTGTAAGCCATGACATCATTGAGCCAGTTGAGGGGCCAACCCCTGGGGTAAGCCCTGTTGTCGTAGTCCCTAAGCCTTCTGGAGACATTAGGCTCTGTGTAGATATGAGAAGATCTAGAGCTAACCAGGCCATAGTAAGGGAGCGCCACCCCATACCCACAGTTGATGATTTTCTGTACCAACTCAATGGGAGCACGGTATTCAGCAAGCTCGATCTAAGATGGGGCTTTCATCGGATTGAATTAGAAGAACAGTCCAGAAACATCACCATATTTATCACCCACAAGGGGCTGTTCAGGTATAAACGCCTGATGTTTGGTATCAGTTCTGCACCAGAACTTTGCCAACATACTATCCAACAAGTATTAGAGGGGTGGGAAGGTGCTTACAACATTCATGACGACATCATTATTCCTGGTCGTACCGTTAAAGAGCATGATGTCAGGTTAAGGAAGACCTTCGAACGTATTCAAGAAAAGGGGCTTACTTTGAACAGGGACAACTGTGCGTTCAGCATGTCAAAACTGACTTTCATGGGATATTTATTGTCCAACCAAGGGATCGGGCCAACAGAGTCGCGAGTGGAAGCAGTCATTGACGCAAGAGAACCTCAAAATGCAGAGGAGGTACGAAGTTTTCTGGGATTAGTGAACTTTAGAGCCAGGTTCATCCCCAATTTAGCAAGCATTGCTGAGCCACTTCACAGTCTAACAAGGAATCAAACTCCCTTTGTGTGGGGCATAGAGCAACAAGGTGCTTTTGATGCTCTGAAAGACAGCTTGGCAAATGCAGACACCTGGCATATTCCGACAGCAATGCAGAAGAAACCAAACTTATCACAGATGTGGGTTTAGGAGCGGTCCTTACACAAGTTCAAGGAGGATGCGTACGAGTAGTCGCATACGCTAGCCCAGTCTAACAGATGTTGAGCGTAGGTACTCTCAGACAGAGAAAGAGGCACTCGGACTTGTCTGGGGTTGCGAGAGATTTCACGTGGACCTGTATGGAGTGGAATTCACCCTGCTGACTGACCACAAGCCCCTTGAGGTTATCTACTTTACTAATTCCCGCAATTCAACAAGGATGGAACGCTGGGTCCTGAGACTGCAGCCATACAGGTTCAAGGTGCAGTATATACCTGGTAAACAAAACATTGCTGACCCACTTTCACGTCTTGGAAAAGGAAAGGGGGTATGCATGAATGACGATGCAGAAGAGTTTATCCGGTTTGTGGCGGAAATGTCGACACCAGCAGCTATGTCTGTGCAGGAGGTTGAAGAAGAGTCACGGCTCGACCCAGAAATTTCACAGTTAAAAGAATGCATCAGAACAGGAGAATGGGACAATGCCCCACCACCGTATAAAGCCGTAAGAAGTGAACTTTTTTTTTTTTTATTGATATTGCATAACATTTACAATACTTACAAAGACACAATACCTACAGGACTTACAAGACTTTTATAATACAACAACTACTACGTTTACATAATTATATACAGGAGAAAAAAAAGACAATAAAGACAAACATCGAAATATCCTTAAACTAAGTTAAAGAAAATATAAAGCAGATACGTGTAGTGATTTTAGCATGGTTTTTTCCATAAAAGAGTTAAGGGGAGGGGATCCCTGTATTGTAATGTGAGAGGAAGAGGGGAAAGCTTTTTATCTCCGGAGAGGTGTTGCGTGTTTTGCATATCCA
>Ga0126338_10003647_pt1 | contig 10842 bp, 8 predicted proteins | sample OrbCmetagenome_2_FD_92529 | JGI IMG/M metagenome (GOLD analysis project Ga0126338, IMG submission 92529) | Coral microbial communities from Petempiche,Puerto Morelos, Mexico - Orbicella C C metagenome | ecosystem: Host-associated > Invertebrates > Cnidaria > Coral | place: Petempiche,Puerto...
CCGTTTCTCGAAAGCCCCGGAAACTTTTCGGGCCCGGAAAGCCATAGCAAAATCTCGAACCTTACGATTACAGAGCTGTTTTATTCACGTATTCTTAATATGAACAGAGGTTCCCTTCATACAAGAAATTTCAGGCGTATACACTACTCCGTTTGTAGATACAGATGAACTAAAAATGGCTTTACGGGCCCGAAAAGTTTCCGGGGCTTTCGAGAAACGGGGCCCAGGTCCCCCATCTCCCAATCTACCGCGGTACTAATTTATAACGTCTTAATCTAACCTCACTTAGATAACTGTGGCCCCGTCTGGGATATGGCTTAGTAATCGAGTAACGAAAATTACTCAACTGTGCAGCCAGAGTAATTTTAAAGGCCAATTATGAAACTAACTCAAGCTTGATTCGCGAAATACTTAATGGGACAAACTAGTACTAAGAAGAACGAAACAAAAAGCAATAATGATGTTTAAATCCTTTAACGGGTTAGCTCCAGTGTACTTGCGGGATCTACGAAGCACAGACTACGATTTGCGTAATTCTTTCGGTACATTGTCATTACCCAGGCCACGTACTAATGATTTGAAACGTAGTTTCAGTCACAGCGATGCTTTATTGTGGAATTCATTGCCTGAAAACATCAGAAAGATTAAATCAATTGCGAAATTCAAGACGCAAATCAATCATGTAATTGAGTCATCGGATTCTCACTCGGCAATCTTGTAAAACAGCATATTTTTAATTAATGTAATATTTGTATTTAGATTAGTGTACTATTGTACTTTGATTGATTGATTGAACCGGTCCACGTAGCACCCCTGGCATCACCTAGCCTCAATAGGACGCAGTTCCCACAGTAATGAGTAACTGAACTCATGCACCGTTCATCATGAGGGAAAACCTCGTCGAAAGGTTGCCGTAAAAGCTGAAATCAAATTCCTCGCTAATCCTCGGTTGGTTAATCATGCTTGAACAACTCGGCCCAGCCATGGTTAACTATGGTCCAACTGACCTTAAAGTAACCGTTATCTCTTTGACTTAATGGCTAATATTGGATAAGAAAATATATCTCAAACCTGACTTAGCACACAGCAATAAAGATATAGTTTTATTTGCTTCATATAACAATAACTAAACTCAGTGAGTTGTGATAATTATCTTCAGAGACGCTTTTATGCTAGAGATTTGTAACTAAATTAACGCTTACATAATCGGTAACAAAAGAAAAAATACTTTTTGGTGTCTGATGATCAATTACAATAATCCAGTTGAAAACTGAACCAAGTTGATGTTTTTTAGGTTAGCAGACTTGTGATGTGCTCATCTTTTTAAGGTAATTCCCCTGAAATAAAACTACCAAGAGATTTTTGTTTAAAATGACTGGAAAAAAATTTGGGGTGCCCGAGCTCGTTAGTGAGCTATAGCCATTTTTCAACTGACAGAACTCAATACCAAGGCAAATCCGCCATGTTTTCAATGAGCGCGTGCACGAACGCGCGATGCAAATGTGAGGAATCACCTTAATCTCCTAGGTTTGGCGGGCCTTTCTTCCCATCTGCAAAGGAATTGGAGAACATGGATTGGATTTCCTATTCTAAATGAAGAAACTACAGAGAGAATCCAGTCCGAGTTACGACCAGCAGGTTACCTTGTTATTACAGTCGAACCCTTATTAAATGGCCACCTATTAAACGGCCACCAATATTAGGCGACCAGCAATCGAAGTCCCAATGATGGCTTTTCTATAGTTTCTACCTCTATTAAGCGGCCACAATCCATTACCCCGAGGGTGGCCGTTTAATAGGGGTTCGACTGTAATTCGATAGCCTGCAGAATAGGCGGATTAGCGGGGCAGAGAGAGAAACGCGATACACGATGGCGGAGCGCGACCACGAGCGCCAAGCGCGAGACCAAAAGATTTTTTTTCGTCTCGCGCTTCGCACTGGTGTATCGCGTTTCGCTCTGTGTCCCGCTAATCCGCCTGTTCTGCAGGCAATTAATTCGACTAAAACAAAACTGAGCTCATAAAAAATTGCTTCTTTTGGCCTTAAAATGGACAGAAGAAACACCAAACAATGTTTTAGCACGGAAGAGGAACATCATGGGGAAGAGAGTCCTAGAAAGTTTGCTGGTGAGAATACCTGAATAATTTTTCTTTCCTTCGATGGCTGCAAAGACATAACGATCAAAGCGCCTTCAAATGCGCCTTCAACTGTGTCTTGAATACAGGTTGCTTTTCGGTTGCCTTTAGTACTTAAGAAAACAATATGGTTGTCCACAGTATTAATTCGAAGCGGGATTCGATTTTTAAAGGACTGGTAAAGCTACGGCTAACAAAATGACTGGAAAGCCGTCGGCAAAAATACTATTCAAATTACGCTTTAGCGTGAATAATTGGCAATTATTCCCCGCAGTGGAGGTGGCAATTGGTGGACATTACACCCCAGGGGCATCCCACCAGTCACATAAGGATATAGGCATTATAGCATGTATCTCTAGGCACTCGCGAGACACCCCTGGGGCATCCCACCAGTCACGTAAGGATATAGGCATTATAGCATGTATCTCTAGGCACTCGCGAGACACCTCTGGGGCATCCCACCAGTCCCGTAAGGATATAGGCATTATAGCATGTATCTCTAGGCACTCACGAGACACCCCTGGGGCATCCCACCAGTCACGTAAGGATATAGGCATTATAGCATGTATCTCTAGGCACTCACGAGACAGGCGCAAATGCTAGCATAACGTTACTATGGATTCCACCTGGCTTGTCATCGTTCCTTCTTTTACCTGAACAGTTCCTCAGCAAGTCGTTCTTCCCTTTGACGTTCAACATCAGCCTAGAAAAAAATCAGTCATTACTCAATACAACTAAGTGGGAGATCTAGAACTACTTTACAAATCGACTTTACAATTTGATGTCTTACCTCCCTCGCCTCCAAGAACCACTCGTCCTTGTCTAACCGCTCAGTACACTGGTATATAGCCAAATCACTGCCACCAATAATGCGCGGAAGGCCAATACAGGAACCTGGGTAGGTTTGCTTCAAAGACAAACAAAACACATCTGTTTTACTACTTTGTTGACTACAGTCACTACCATCTGCTTGTAGGGAGCTTAGGCAAACAACGACGACAGCAAAGGAAACATCGCCAAATAAGGTTTAATTGGTAGTAAAGTTGTGCACGTGCGTTTTAAATCTGAGTACATATCTTAGAAGCCGCCTGCAAATCATCATAAAATGACCAAGTGTTGCTCCCTGGTGACATAGTTGAACAATGAGGAAATAACTCAGCAAATTTAACTTAAGTACGAGTTTTAATTTCTTTAGTTTACACATTTAGATTCAAAAGCACCTTGAAATATACGTTTTAAGTGCAGAGTGCACTATTGGGATGGTTTTGGGGGCTGCCTGCCACTAAGGCACTAAGGCCTTATGGTCCTCTGGCGTAAGGTATAAACGTTGATGTTGGTTTAATTAATTAATTTCAATTCATTAATTAGTCTCGAGGCAAGGAAGTGGTGGGGGTGAGGAGGGAAAGTACATGTGTACCCTACGTAAAACATATTTCATCTACGTCAGTTTGGTGTGAACATCGCAAAGCTAAATATTTGTTTCAAGTAAGCCCTTGCTCTCCTTGTGGTACTATTCTCTTTAGAACAAAACCAATTTGGTCTGAACGCATGCGCAAATTAACCAGCGTTCGGTAGAGGATACATTGCATACGGGATCACACACAAATGTTGAGTGGTTTTCCTTATGGTAGAACCTAACATGTAAGACGCATGCGTTCTAGCATCGTTAGTGTTATATACTATGTTTCCACGCGGTTTTTCATTTGTCATGTCATGTGACTAAGGACGGTAGTTATTTTATAGGTAGCGCCAATTGTCTCTTTTAGTGCAAAAGTAAAACGTATCTTTTAGAATTACCCACAGGTCGGTTCAACGAAGGTGGCAACAGAAAAAGAAAGTGGTATTCCGTGACTATCTGATAATTAAATTAGTTGTTTTTCATCGGTGATAAGAAAATTTGCGTTTTGAGAAAAAACAAAATCGTTTCTCTTCCATTTCTTCGTCAGATATTTAACTTTCTTTCATTTTCCCCATCTTCCGTGTGATTTGGGGAAAACAAGGGTTTCATGTTACATACCTTTGCGAGGAAAACAAAAGTATAAAGTTACAAATTTGGGGCGTAGAGCTAAATTTTCACGTTTGTTCAACGTATTATTGAATTTAAAATGAGCAAAAATCATCGTGAAACACCAGAGTAAAATTTAAAACCTGTCGTGACAAACAGCAATTGTACGTAATTTTTGGACCTTGAATGAAAATACAACCTTGAAACATACACACTGCTAAGGGGAAAAGCCCTAGCAGACTGCCGACGTAAATACCAACCCGAAGTGAACCGTGCAGGTGTAAGTACTTAAGGGACTAACGTGCCAGAGCTACCAACTGCACTCTGCACTATCTGAAATTGTCTCACTAGTTGTAGTACTTCTCTGCGCTGATCTGTCTAAGATAACTATTGACACCGTCTTTCGGTTCGTTAATATCATCAGGAATGACTGTGGTGCATTTATCTACTGATTTATTGGACGTTATAGGACTGGAAGTTCACTTATTCCCTGACCATATTAGTGTGTTTGCAAGGGACGTAAAGTACCAATATCTACGGCGTCAGTTATTATAAGACCCAACGCCTTGTTCTACAAACATCGTTCAATCCAGTAGCAAAAGTCAGACAGATGAAGTAGAAGATAACAAGGAACCTTTGGTACAAACCTTCTTAAATTTCTTAAAGTTCTTGGTTGTAGTACTGTGTCGTGTTTTTTCTAACGTGGGAGTGGTAGTAACTGTGCGAACTACAAGTGACATGTGGTCAACTACCACCAAGTTACTTGGTAAATGTGCGTCTTCATCCTCATACAGACACTTGCTGCTCAGCTAGTAAAGAAAACAAATTATCAATCAGTTATATATGCACCTGCCCAGGCTGCTTACTTTGCTCATATTGACTGTAATTTGATCACAAATGACAGACATGACACAACAATGCACCAGTTACAATAACAACAAGTCAAAAGGAGAATCCAAAAGCAGGAAATACATTTACTCTACTACCCGCTGCTTATAATCTAAAAACTAGCGTGAACAATACCAAAGTGTCCCAGTATCCTCTACTTTTAGTTTGATTGTTACCTGCCATCAAGATCAAAACGGACTTATCAGAAGATAACGATTTCCGTTTTAATAACGCCAACATATACAAAAAAGATCCACTTTCAGAAGCGATGCAAAATTATGAAAACTTAGTTTCATAATCACACACATTGCAGTGCTAATTACACGTGTATGTATAGCTCAGATAGAAGCAACGACCTCAAATACAGTCGATCAAGAATATAAATTAATAAACCGTTACATGCAGGAATGAACATCAAAGGCCGTATTCGACTGGAAAGTGTTATCGGGACGAGAACACCTGTACTGCACCCTCCTCCTGTAACGTGTCCCCCCTCCCCCCTCTTCCGTAACATGTCTTCTTAGTCTTATTTATTCTTATATTCGGAAATTATCTACGAAAGGATTAAACGCTAAAATGTTAAAGCGATCTGTTTGTTATGCTACAGTGTCCTAGGCTTGGCACTGCACGCAACGCCTAATCTATAGTCTGAATTCACCACTGACACCAGGATCACTGTTTCATCAACGGATACAAGCCTTCAGCTACAAATTTTCCGCAAACTTCATAATCTATCGGTACTAAGACTGCTGAGTACACATGTTCAGCCCTGGCTAAATGTCAAGTACATGTCCAGTTAATAGAGGGCCAATGATACGACAAGAAATGTACCACGTGAATGATATCGACCAACTGGTAATACATCATAAAATAAACACTGTGTCCAAACCTTTCTGGGGATCTTTGAACACAGAAACCCTTGAGGAACATGTAAGTCGTTTGACAGCTCAGCTGCATCTTGGTGATCACTTGGTGTAGCTGAGTGAAGTGATTGTGATACGGCCTGCCGCTCATGACCGTTATCTTGATCTGTTAGTGGAGTGTCCCCTTGTGACGATCGACAGGCATGTCTTACAAGGAGCGAGGATAACCTGCTTTGTTCATCTGCTTTCTCTTCTTTCCCTTGACAACCATATGCTTCGCCCATGACCATTACGCTGTTTTCGTTGACGTCTAGACTTTCAGCAACATTTTCCACTTTGCTCACCAGCTGTTTTTTACATTCTAGTGGTTCTAAATCACAGTTACTTGAAGAGTCATGGTTCGTCTCCAAACTGTCTGCAACAATGCTGTCAGCTAGTTCTAAGTTAAGGTTTCCTTGTATCGTGTTTTCAGGTTTGCTTTCATCCACTGATTCAGTTACCAAAGTTATTTCTGCAGTTTCTATGTCCAGTATTTTCCTTTTCTTTGTTGAAGACACACTCTGATTGTCAGGAATTGACTTATCAGCAACACTGTCAGTGCTGCTGCATCTATAGTAGATACAATTTTAAATATGTCAGCACCCTAACTGTGCACCATCTTATTTGAAGCTTGAGCTGTGTTGACAAAGTGACGCTGAAGCCAAAAAACAATGGCAAACTTTATTGTGAAAAAAAAAAAGAAAAAAAGAGAGCGGATCAAATGATAAAACAACTATTGAACTAATATCATGATCTGTCAGTATAGTTTCTCTGGAGTTTATTCTGGATCAACCAATGGACATATTATGTTAAGTATTTATACAATGATAAACGGAATTTAAACAAAAAACATCAACTCTTTTAAACTTATGAATTTCGCGCTGAGTAGTGAACAAGTTAATGAGACAGCTTGAGATATGTCCAGAAATGCATCCAATAAGGAAAATAACGTATTTTTTTTACACGAAACTGACGGATTTGACGAAATCTGGGAAAATGACAAAATCACACGATTAAAGACATGACTTGCTTAGAACTAAGAAGGCCCCCAGAAAGTTGACGAATATGGCAAAGACGACGAATTTGGCGAAAATGACAAATTTGACTTTATCTCGCCAAATCTATTGACAAAATTATACGAGTGAATGTGGCGAGAACATTGTTCAATCCTGTATACCTTTTTCCAACATACGCTGCGTTCATGGATTTGTAGATGTTTGAGCTAGCCAAGCCTTCTGCACATGTGCCTTGCGTTCTGTCATCTTTACAATGCCTCACAGGGATGGGCGGTTTTTTGAACTGAGGAACAAACAATATTTTAATCTGCAACTTCACGGAAGCTTCACGAGAAGACATGCCGAAGCGTAACCCTAAAGCCTATTTTTCATCCCTGGCCATTCAAGTCTTTGTAAACGTGGACATAGTTGTTTAGCATTTAAAATGACAGACGGATAAAATAACAATGTGAACGAGGGTTTCAGATATCTTTACTGCTATCATCCTTTGTGCTGTCAACCTGTGACTTGACATAAGCCCTTAACAAATGGTCACATGACGAACCATATGCTTACCCTGCTGAGGCCATCAACCAGAAAAACATGTCACTCAAGTGTTCGTGGAAATCACACCACAAAATAAGCAGAGTATTATCTGCTCACATGACATCAGTAAGCCAGTGACTAGGGCTAACTCAGTGGGTGTCACTGTGACATCACGCGTTTTACTTCCTCATCGTAAGGCTGCACTTGTGGCCATTAGCATGTAAGCACAAATAATCACTAGAAGAGCGAGACATATCAATTACCTGAACTGTCAACTGTTGTGAGCAAGCCCTTTGCGAAATTATATCTGCAGCTTGAAAGGACTGGCTAACAAGATTCTGTGTTAAAGGTGGTACTAAGGTAAAAGAAATGAGCGTTCAGTTAAGATCACACACCACACCTAAACCTCACACATGTACTAAAATTTACAGGTTATAAGCCGAAGGCATTTTTGCAACTGAAATTCCTGTTATCAAGTAAGGAAGGCATAACATGATGATAAAGAGTTTAGCTGCTGGTGATTTAGTCATGTGCATGTCAAGGGAACAAGAAACACCTCGAGGGATAGTTAACAATCAGACCCGTAGCCCCCAAGGGCTACGGGTCAATAGCCCATGAGGCGAAGCCGAATAGGCTATTGACCCTCGGGGGCGAAGGGTCTGATTGTTTTAGTATCACCCAACTAGTCAGACAGAAAAGGCAATAATAAAGTTAGCAAATGCAAGTTGAAGAAATATTTATTTGGGAATAAAACGAAAGAAAGCGTCACGCTCGATTGCGCCAATTTCGCTACTCGAGGACTACTACTAATAGTCCTCTAGTAGCGTGGCTAATTAAAATGCAGGATTTGTATTAGCCCACTAGTTGGGTGATACAACTGTTCAGAAATAGTGGACTAATGCAGATTCAGCATTTTAATTGGCTACGCTACTAAAGGACTATTAGTAATAGTCCTCGAGTAGCAAAATTGGCACAATCGAGGGTGACGCTTTCTTTCGTTTTATGTCCAAATAAGTATTTCTTCAACTTGCATTTGCTAACTTTATTATTGCCTTTTCTGTCTGACTAGTTGGGTGATACTAAAACAATTAGACCTTTCGCCCTCAAGGGCCACGGGTCAATAGACCGTTCGGGCTACGGGTCTAATTGTTAATTATTACAGTGGAGTCTGTGGTCAAATATTATTTTGTTCAAAAAGGCATACAAACGAGGCGGATGGGCCAATACAAACCAGAATTGACCCTTTCGTTTCGTTTGTATGTCAAACTGCTGATAACTGTACTAAGAGCTATTGAAGTGCCAAAAGGACAATTTCGATATATTAAAATTCAGCGTAAAACAATAGACCTCAGTACAAGGCTCTTGGGAATAACTACAGAGTTTGTGAGGTTTATTCCCCAGAGCCTCGTGCTGAGGTCTATCATGTTAGGCTGAATTTTAATATATCGAAATTGGTCAATAGAAAACCATTTATTTATTTGATAATTTTATTCATGTGTGCATTCCAGTCCATTCATCAATCTATTCATCCATCCACCCATCCGTTTGTCCGCCCGTTCATTCATTTTAACAACCATACGATCAGTTTCTAACAACTAGTAATGAAAACAAAAAACAGCTCTGGCAGTGACACTGGATAATCTAGAAATTATCCAATTGCTGTTCTGCCACATTACAATGACAAAAATCACAAACCAAACAAAAAATACAATGCTGCACAAAAGAGCAAAACTGAATTTGACTCAAAGGAAGCAGGACGTTATCAATGGACTGTTTAGGTGGAACAAAGCTTGGTGTTAACGCATTATTTTTGTACAAACCAGCGGTGATACTTGGATTACAATACTTGTCCAGAGACACAAAGAGCAAGGCCAAACCAAGCTCAGACTCAGGGATAGGACGGCATCTGTGGCTATTAAACAAAATAACAGAAAGAAAAAAGCACACACAAGAAAATACAATGTGCCATAACATTGTTTCAGAAAACATGTGTAGCTGTCAAATTGATTCTACTAATTTAATTCCTCTACCTCAACCTCCTCAAAAAGAATCCAGATTTATAATCCAGACTTAAATGAATCAGTGAAACTCAAACACTCTATGGTAAATAAACACAAATCCAGACACAACCAACACAGGATTAAATTCTCTCTTTAACCACATGGTTTTGATGACTTCGTCTCGTCATGAACCCTTATTACATACACAAGTACCAAGAACCTTGGACACAACCTGGCCCATGACCAACCTTTTCAGAGTTTCCATTATGTGCGAGATCCACTGTTGGGAAGCAGGAGGTAATGCGTTTTGTTCTTTAATGTCCACCATCATTACACATACTCCTGGAGCTACTAAACAATCATCGGTCTCACTCCCAGGAGCATCTCTTAGTAAAGTGTGACCACCACTTGACTCTACTGCATGATGCACTCGCTTGTACTAACAAACACACATTCATAAGTTAGCTGAAAGCTAACAGTTTAGTCACTCACATGTAAACACTTAAACAGGTCTTACAAATTTCACAGCCGTTAGTAGCACTTTCATATAAAAAGTGCCAGAAATGGTAAAATATCTGTAAGTGTGACAATCACCGTTTAACCAAGGCAACACTACGTTTACCTTAATTGTGTTAATGCATTTAATTTAGCTCCAAACTAAAATACTACATTGCAATAACCTCTTACTAAACGTGAGCGAGGCTGTGCTGGGAAATAATTATTGTCCTGAGTTCTTGGCAGTATGGACTGAGTGCATTGAGGTCTGTACAAAAACGACCGAGGGCCAATATTCCACAGTAAGGCTCAAGCAATCTAGGTTAATAAGTAGTTTATTATATGCAGTTTATTTGTGGGAGGTGCGGTGGCCTCATGGTTAGTGCGCTCGACCCCAGAGTGAGTGGTCTGGGTTTGAGCCCTGGCTGGGGCATTGTGTTGTGTTCTTGGGCAAGACACTCTACTCTCTCAGTGCCTCTCTCCACCCAGGTGTATAAAAGGGTACTGGCGAATTTAATGCTGGGGGTGGCCCTGCTATGGACTAGGATCCCATCCAGGGGGGTAGAAATACTCCTGGTCACTTCATGCTACAGAAACCGGGATAAGCTCTGATAAGCACTTGGCTTGTATGCAGACTTGACCTTACCTTGTTATATGGCACTCGAAAACAAAAAATACACGGCTTATGACTGTTTCAATGGAAACAGTCTGTATGGCAAGGTCCCAATCAAGAAAGAACCAATCGGAACACTCGGATTTACTTCAAGACTAACTTGACATATGATGATACTAAATATGACACTGCAAAATATAAGCTAAACATGCTAAAATTGCAGTCAGGGATGGACATCAGTAGTGTTATTATGTGTACATTCA
>Ga0126338_10003648_pt1 | contig 10840 bp, 4 predicted proteins | sample OrbCmetagenome_2_FD_92529 | JGI IMG/M metagenome (GOLD analysis project Ga0126338, IMG submission 92529) | Coral microbial communities from Petempiche,Puerto Morelos, Mexico - Orbicella C C metagenome | ecosystem: Host-associated > Invertebrates > Cnidaria > Coral | place: Petempiche,Puerto...
CTCAAATAGAAAGTTACATCTAAAATAAAGAGGATTTATTGGTAGATTTATTATGAATGAAACCTCCATTTGTTAAATGTTTCTTGATAAACTTGTCAGGTATAACTTATGAATCAATTAGCAGCTGCAACTCTCTTTTGGATTTTTTAGTCGGCAGATTGAAAAAACAATCTCCACATATCAAATACAAGGTAAGAGTAAAGATGGCAGAAAATTCTTGTAGTATTATGGCATTTGCATTTCAAAAGCAGGTTAATTCATAGGTTTTGGCATGTTTAGGACAGTAAATAACTTTAGGCTCCAAGCAATCCTTCTCTCTCTAACTTGTGCCTCAACTTGTGTCTTTATCTTTGTCCACTACATAAGCCTTGCTAAGTCAAGTTTAGCACTGTAATGGCATTTTAATATACTCTTACTACTCTTAGGTTCTTAAAATCCTGTGCTACGTAGGAAGCAATGGCCATTCTGAGTTCAGAAGTGCACTTCGACACCAAGCGGGCATTGTTAGAGAAGCTGAAAGTGAGTACAGTGTGATGCCTATAGGCATGTGTTACATCAGTATTTAATGAGTAATGTTTTACATGTAACCCTATAAATTAATAAATGGCCCATCAATATATTAAGATTGCATGTATCAAGAAGAGACTTGGTAGATACAAATGAGTATTGTTTTAATAGCATTTTTTTTTGAAGGGGAAAAAGATTGGGCCTATATTGTTGTATTGAGTAGAGAGACAAATAAATTTTACCTAAATTTCTGTTTTGGCCAAAAAAAACAATAGGTTTCTTCATTTAATATTTGTCCTGTGCTCAAGATACAGGTTATTTACTTCAATATGATCAAGCTTACCATTTACTTCTCAACATTAATAAATAAGTAAATGATAATCATTTATGTATTAAATCAATATGCCCAATGAGTAATTTTGATATTGTTTGACCAATTTGACCAATGGTACCTTTGATGCCTGTTAAAATCATCTCATGCTGTTAATATGACTGTGTTTGATAATACTTAGACTTACTGACTTGGTTAGTAGACCTAATTTGAACATTTTGTGATATATTTTGTTCTCTATAACCAATAATCAATACTATTGAAAGGTTACATACTAAAATACAACAAATACTGTGAATGTTATTTCAGGTTTTACTGGTCAAATGGATTATCTAAGAGGTGATGCCCTTAATCAGCGAGTGAGAGCTGCAGCGTCAGTAAGTTATGAAATCTTTTGTTCAACTGGTTTTTAACTGTTAGGACTTATTTTATAAAAAGATTGTTATATTGTACAATAAACACAAGCAACTACACAAACATGGAAGAAGTGTAAAAGAACATGAACCACAAGTATTTTCGCTACTTAAATTTCAGAACCCTGTCACCTCTGTTTTGAGCTGTAAAATTCAAAATTAAACGATAGAGTTACAATAAGTAATAGCTACATTGCTTAGACGAACTCAAAATGGACTCTTAAACATGAATAGTGCTTTAATGCTTTGCACCAATGTTATGGTTCATTATAACGTTCTGAAGGTAAAGCTACATTGTTTTAGGTTTAGGTACAATAAAGCTTATAGTTTGCTGACCTTTGGAATACAACTGCTTATGCAAGCAAGCAATGCCGCCATGAACGGCTCATTGAGAATGTACGTCACGCTCCATTTAAAACTATATTTTTTGGCGTGACAGTAAAATCTCATATAATGTTCAGAGCAAAAAAGTGGGATTTCTGGGATGAAATTTTTATTTTTCTTGATGAGCTTGTACTTGAAAAAGAAAGACTATCATAAACTTTTAATGAATGTACTTTTACGGTGATTTCTAGTCTGTACTGCACACTGTTGAGAGTTTGTTTACATTGTTTCTTTTGATTTATGTAAGATATCCCAAAATGAAATATTTTGCAACTACTTACATTCATGAAGTAAATTCAAAGTTTCATGTCAACTGCTATTATGGATGCAAAGCTTTATGTTTTTTTTGTTTTTTTTGTTTTTGTTTTTTTTTTTCTGATAACACTTGATGAAACAACTATGTAGCTTTAAAAATAAAAGAAACTGCTGGAAAAAGAATTTAATTTAATGCCTCAAAGATAAGGTAAACCATTTGTAACAAATAACATCAATTTACATTCCTTCAAGTGAGACTCGTGACAAACACTGGCCTGGGGTGCTGAGACTGTGCAGTAAGGACTGGAAATCATATTTTAAGTGAAGCATGTCAAATTTACTACCAAGAGCTTTGATTGTAATAAAAAGTGATTACTATATGATGTTTTCATGCAGGAATTGATTGAACTTCTCTTCAATGTTGAGAACACTGGATCAACAACCATGCATGGTAGGTGAGATGGCGGTTAGTGTAAAAATCCTTAATGTTTTGAAATTTCCAGGGGATATTACATGTAAAAAACAGAGAGGGAACACAAAGCAAGAATAAGAGGGGTCCTTTGATCAAATCACAAAGTACAGGTGGAAATATCATTTTGTGAGGGATGCTTACTGTCAGTAACAATCTTCCATTGATACTGAATTCACAGGGTTTCTTGGGAGACAATAATTGATAGCTAACTCTGAAAAAAAGTTATTTTATTTTTCAAGTTTAATACCTCTAGAGACCAAATGTAATATTATACATCAAGCACAAGAGACTGTGTAGTTTAAGCATCACTTTTCTACGCAGATTTTTTATAATAATTATTAAATATATTCCTTGCAAACTTGTAGCGATGACAGGACCAACTGGAAAGAAGATGGAAGGATTTGGAAATTCACCTTCACAACCAGCAAGTAAGTATAACTATGTTGCCTTAAAGCTACAAAGAATGTCAGTTGTTTGCATTGATTTCATAGTATGACTTGTGTCTCACCATATGTAATTTAGGACCAGTGTAGTAGACTCTAGTGGGGGATCTTAATGCAATGCGACTGAACATGCAGCAAGTTCTATTATATAATTAGAACATTTAAGTCTGATATCAGAGCTTGCATATTTACGGTAAAAGTTTGTTTCATTGCCTAGGGCACATATCAAATCATTCTGTGAACTACACACACTCTGTGACAATCATTCATATTTGAAGCAATATAGGTACATGTAGGTAAAGTCTGCATACAAACTAAGTGGCCCATCAGGCCGGTGCTTATCCCGGTTTCTGTAGCATGAAGTTACTAGCAGTTTTTCTACTCCCCCCTCTGCCCCCCCTCCCTAATGGGATGCTGGTCCATTGCAGGGTTACCTCCAGCATTCTTAGGTTACTGGTACCCATTTATACACCTTTTGGTGAGAGGCAGTGTCAGAGTCAAATGTCTTCCCCAAGAACACAACACTATGTCCCCAGGGCTCAAATCCAGACCACTCAATCTGGAAGCAAGCGCACTGACCATAAGGCCACCCTGCCTCCCACACATTTGAAGTAATACATCAAAACAAAAGATCATGTTTGACCACAGTCATTTCCAAACACCAAGAAGAAACTTGAAAATACAATGTGTATTGGAGTATTTTTGATGAACACTGAGGTGTTTGGAAATGTGGTTGAACACTGTCTTGAGTGTTTGATATCTTCTCAATGGAAACTAAAACAAAGAAGAAAATGGAGAAAGAAATGGTAAAAATCTATGCTAATTAAGATCAGATATCCGAACACTGTCACAGTCATGATTTCCTTGGTTTAAAAGTGATGTGTGGTTTTCTGCTGGCTGAGGAATGAATAAAACAAAAAACGTTTTTCTCACACACTGTTTGGAGACTGAGTACAAGTTCGTGTGGGGTTTCAAGTCAGGTTTTGTTATCTGCCAGTGCCTGACATGCCCCACCCACCCACCCATGAAGTATTTTTAGAGTCTATTAAGAAGTTGCAGTGAATTTATTCTCTAGCCACTTTTTTGTGCTGTTGTAAGACAGTTATGTTAAGTGTTGTTATGTTAATAAAGGTCAGGCTGCGTGGTTCAGCTTGGCATGGCTCCCAGCAGTGTGTGGGAATAATTATTATTGAGTTTGTGAAGTGTAGTTCATAATATATGTCTTGCGTATTCATTATGTGAGCTTTTCAAGCACTCAGTGTTTGCAATTTCCTTTTAATGTGTCGCACTCACTGTCAATTTCTTGCATATGTGTGGTTAGTTGGTAACATGCGCTTTCAACAGCTTTCTTTTGTCTTTTATTGCTCTCTAGAGAATAAAACATGGCTAGACTCTGTAAAAAACCTAGCAGAACGTTTTCCAGATACAGCTAGTCGTTTGACGTCCAAGAATGAGAAAGAATACATGCCAACAACTGGTGGATCAGGCATTACATTTGTGAACTACTCTGAGTCTTCAAATGTTGATTCAGGTATTTGTACATTTATCAATTGAGGCATTCATTAAAAATTCTGTCATGTTGGTACTAGGTTTGTTCTAGCATGACATTTGATATCAAAACTCAGAGGCATTCCTTGATTGTGTCGTTCTAGAAAATATATCCACCCCACAGAGATACACTGCAAATTCTGAGGGAGAAGAGCTAGGTCTCAAAGGCATGAAATTTTGTATATATTTTCTGGCACAACACATGATCTTTCAATGATCACTTATTGTATGCTTGTTTTGATGAATATAATGATATTTCCCATATGAGGACGAGATACACAAATTAATGTATTACTTACACAAGGTTTTTAGACAGATTAACAAAGAAACTGTTTTCCATGTAAATTTCTTCACAGGTTTTAAGACATTTCTGGATGGTGAAGACTCTGATCAGTAAGACATAACTCTTTTGTCTATGAATTTAATTTACTGAGATCCTCAATCTGATGATGATCACAATTAAGGAAGCAGACACCTCAGCAAACACTGTAGCTTAAGAGCCTTAGTTTGTAGCAAAAACCACTGCGATGGACTTCACTAGTGATATGAGTACATTGACAACATTTGACACAATAGTATTCTGAATGCTGTGTTTGCATTTTGTTGAATAAAATATGAAGTCTTCAGGGTGTAACCCTTCAGGCATGCTCTTACTATGATGCACTAGCCTAAAAATCATTCTCACTAGCTTGCAATAAGTTTATCTCTTACAGTTCTTCTAAAGTAGCCAGACTGGAAAATTCACTAGTCCTCAGCTATTGCACATTTTCTTTGCATAATGTCTTTCATGCTTGTGTCATGCTAATAGTGTTGTATTTGTTTGCTCATGAAAAACAGGCTCTAACTAAGAAATAATTGTTGTGTGGTTAAGTGTATTTCATCTATTATTACTGCTGGAACTACCAGTAATGATTTATGAGATCAAGTATTTGGTTGCCTGTCCCTAAAATAGTGATCAGTAATGCCAGCCAAAAGCAATATAAATTATAGAATTTTGTATTGTCCTTTAAGGTCAGCAGAGGACCAAGAAGCAGGTGAACCAGAAAACACGTTGTCTGTAGAGGGTAATCTTGTCGACAATATCACATCTGAAGGTGGAATACGTGCTGTGCCTTCTAAGGAAGCCTTGAACCAGTTCACAAAAAGGTAAAACAATTTCAAGTCTTTTATTCCAATGGAACAGAGCCCTCTGCATAAAGGCATAAAGGCTTATCAATCCTATAGATTCTTTTTTCACAGTCAGTTAGTAGACTGCTTGCAGTGTGGTTTTCTCTTAAAGATCAGGAAAGGAGTATGGACAAGGGAGACAAGAGGGGATTGGAATGAAACACATGCACATTTTGTGTCAACCCCTTGTCATTCATTCTGCCTTTTTTTTCATAATTTTTACCCTCACAAGGATACAACTCTTATCACACCCTAAGAGAACAAGCAGATTGTAAGCAGTCAAGTTTCCATGATTACAATTTACCACCTTTTAACATTAAAGTTTCTCCAAGAGCATAACATGTAATGATCCTACCTTGACCAGGACTAAACACACAACCCTTGGTCTAGAATTTAATGCAGAAATTGCTAAGTTGAAGAGTCCAGTGAAAGATGGCGTGACCATCTCAAGTGATTCTTGAATACTGGTTGTATAAAAACGATTGTCTCAGCGCTTTTTGTGGGGCCACTTATATATGAAGCTTAAGCAATGGGGTGGCCATGTTAACTACCATAAATACTGGCGGATAAGCCACACCTTTTTACACCAACTTTTCCTCTGAAAATTGGTAATTATCATAACAATGTCACCGTAAGGCCTTTGTCCTCCATAACTATCTGGCTCAACTGGCTGTCTCCATGCCTTACAATCCTATGATGTTTAATGTGCACAAAAGTGATTGGGGATCAGATATCCTACACATACCTTCATGAAGATTTTCTTTCTCAAAAGGTGTTCTACCTTGAATCTTAATAAAGTGCTGGAGGCTCTAAACAACAGATTGTTGGAACCAGTAACAGACGTGCAGTTGGTAGGTACATGTACATGTACATGTAATTGTAGGTGATTGTATGGGGCAGAGTGAAATTAAGGAGAAATATCACACTATTTGCTGACATTGCCCATGTTGCACAGATATGAGTGCAATTTGCAAATGGTCCACCCTCAAGTGATTTAAATCTGTTGCTTTAGGAGCTCTGAGTTCTGAAATTAGTTTTTTAACTTACATCGTCCAGAACACAGAATCAGCATGTTTGTTTTTAGAAGTCAGGTAACTTAAAAATTGCTGTGATCTTCAGCAGTCTTACAGTATGCCGAAAACTTTCTAGGAGTATTCTAGGTTTTTTACTATAATTGTTGAGCTTTGTAAATACATGGATCAATTCAATATAATATAGCAAGTGTTCTAGACTAACTGTTGTTATTTGTTTGTTTTGGTTTTTCCATATCTTTGTGCCAAAGTCATTCCTTTAACTGTCCTGTAGCTCAACCAGTCCTTTTCACTTTTTCTAGAAATCACTCCATGTCTTGGAGCATCTCCTAAAAAGTGATATTCCTTGTGTGGCCAGTAGAATGTCTCAACATTGCACAAATCTACAAGAGATTACAAGAACAGAAAGTGGTAATGTGCTTTCTAAAGCTAAAAAGGTGAGTCACTGTTTGAAAATCCAGTCATCGTTTGCATTTTTATGGATGGTAACAAGTTCCTCCTGAGACTACTTTTTTTTGTCCATAAATTTCTAATCAAAACATCACTTCTACCATTCAATATTTTACTGTCAATTGAGAAACTTTCTAAAGGAAGTTCAGTTCTTAATGAAAAGCCTCACTTGCTCTGGAGTGATGGCCAGCTGGTTGGGATTTCTTTAAATGAAGCAAGCTCTGTCACTACCAAAAGCAAAAACTCCAGATTCAAATTCTAACTCATTTTTCATGATACTGAATTGAAAACAAGTTGTACCCTATGAATTTACTGAGCACTCAGTAGCCTTCATTTGATTGGTCACACACTAGTGACTTATCCAGAGACTAAACAGTTTGGGTAATTTTGACGTAAAGTTTGAATCTGGAACTGGGCACTGAAGTTTTGAGTCTTATGCAGACACTCAAAACCACATTGAAAAGTTACCCAGACACCTATACTTTCAGGTTGTTTTGTTTTTCAGATCATCTTATTGATTAACGTAAAAGTGGAGAAAGAGAAAGTACAAAAAGGTCAGTGCCTTGCATTTTATTTTATTTCCATAGAGAAAAATACTCTCATTCCGGCGTGGGCGGCCTGGGCCTGCTCACCAAGAAAAGTTTGACATTTAAACACCCGGAAATACGTTTTCCAGACGGTATAAGGGTCTCAAGAAAATGAAGACTACCCTTACCATACTCATTGTTTACTATTTGACAAGATGTGCAAAATTTCATCTATGGAATAACAGAATGACGATCCACAGACTTATAAGTTCAATATAATGAACAGTAGCATATGAAAGTACGTCTTAGTACCTTTGATTTGAATGGTTATACACCGAGGTTTAATCTACAAAATTAGATGTGAGAACTACCTTTCAAAAGAAATTCAGTAAGGAACAACTGGGTTTGAATACATGGTGAGTTTTGAAAGCATTTTTTGTTTTTCCTTTCAGACGTTCACACTACAAGAGAGGTGGCCAGCGAGGATCTTTTAAATGTACGGAATGTAGGAGACCTCATTTGTTTGTTTCAGTATCCTTGTTTATTATTGCAATATCAGGACTTTTTAATTAAAACGCGGTTATTTAGGCCCACACGAAAATTGCAAAGAAAATGTACAAATAAGTTGACACATAAATAGGTGACTTGAAATGTCCTTAGAGAAAACAACAAAACAATGTCTAGTATGGCAACTTTTCTTTTTTTTTCTTGCGATATGCTAAAATTCCTTAATAATTCCTTTCCAATACTTTTTGGCAGGTGGGTGATGCTCAAAGTTCCTTTGCACAACAGTTTGCAGTGGATGACACTCCAACTCTATTTTCTGGAATGAGTTTGCACTCGGTAAAACATACAATTTGCTTACTGACCACAGTAATACATTAATATTAATTTGAATTAATAATATTAATATTAATTAATATTAATTCTCTTGGCCCTGTCCAAGGAGAAATGCAGATCTATACCTAGAAAGGATGAATAATCTTTTGTATACACTGTACACTTGAACTGACTATCTACTGAACCAAGTTTTGGAAAGTATCATCATTTGTGTTTGCTAAGTTGTGATAACAACAACCACAACAAAAAACAAAAACTTTTATTTCACTCCAGAGTTAGGAATTACACTCATTTTATAGAGTAAAAACAAAAATGACAGGGGTGCTGGATACCCGAAATAACCTACGAGTTTAAAATGCCAGGCAGCCACTTAAAAAAAAAAAGATTTTTTACATGTTCAGGTCAAGGACACAAACAAACATAGACACACACTCAAACAGAAATAAACAAGGTTAAGCTAACTACAAGTAGACTAAAGTTCTTACATTGCAAAACAGTATTTTTATACAGGAAGAGCGATGTGCCGATATCTAATAATTTTTTTTTTTGTTTTCACTTTGCAGAAGACAGAGATCACTTCAAGATCACAACCGTTTGTCTCCAATACAACTATTTCTGAGAAAAGACCCTCAGAGGACGTACTTGATGTTTTTCAGGGACTTGATCTTTCCAGTAGAAATCACACGCTAAAAAATGAGAACAGTTCCAGACAAACGTCCCACAGTTCGAAATCAGAGTTAGATGATTTGTTCTCTGTGACTGCAGAAAATACAGGACCTACTTTCGTCAGTAAAGGTCAAGAACCCGTCAAGGATAGCGTGACAGATCTGTTTGATCCCTTGTGTAACGACGGTGCGAGTTCTTTTGGAACACATGTCACGCAGCCTTGCGTAACGTCAACCATTGAACCAGGAAATGAACGTTTTTCGGATTCAAGGACGAACAGTGAAACAGGCCCACAGCTAATAAGTTATAGAAACAGTTTGATTTCTCCTCAAGGCAATATCTTACCACCAGTTAGTTCGTCAAATGAAAATAGGGTCAACCCAGGTTTAGATGGCTTACATGCTCTCAGTAATTTGAACAGTTTGTCACACAACAGAACTACGGAACCTCAGGTCACGTTGCCAAGGAGTGGTTTACTAATGGCAAACCAGCATTCCTCAAATTTTCCGAACAATTCTCATCCAGCACTCCAATTTTCTGGTTTAAGTGGCTCTTCCACGATTCCTTTGAGACTTCCGAAACAGCCGAGTCAAAGAACGGACTTCAGTTTTGTGGGGAAATCTGGCAAGGCCGATGCGTTCAGTTTTGTCCAAGATGAAATGAAGGCGAGAAAGTAGAAAATTTACGAGACCTTATAATATGTTTTTAAGTCTCTGTGTACATTGTAACCTTAAAGTATTACTTTGCCAAGGTACGAAAACACCAAAGATGAACCGAACCAAGCCGTTGGTCAATAAAATTATATTTAGAAAAAGGCGTTTAAAAATAGCTGGCAAGCGCGATCAGTCTGGAAGAAAAAGGAGTGGTCCAGCTGAAAGATCTGGACTACGAGGTTAACTAATCATATTGCAGGAAAAAAACAGGAAAATAAAAGTTCTTACGGCTGGTAACGATTTCAGCATTTTCCTGTTCTTTTACTTCAACACTGTGGTATTCTGTTAAAGAAGTGAAACAATAAAGAACTGGAGAAGATATGCCAAGAAGACGACTACTACTTGTTCACCGATAATTGGAGATTTCTTCGGTGCCATTTTCATGCGGCTTTTAAGAGCACCCTTAAGCTTCATGTTCTCATAACCCTTGTGCCACTGAACCCCTTCCAGATACTCGTGACCGTTTCTAGCTACCTAAGGCGTTTATGAGACCATAGTTACTATGATGGGACCTTCCACAAAAAATCTCTCAGGGCGTTTTTTTACAGGATTGCGTGAAACTTCGTTGAGAAGGCACCTGTGAAAATATTGCCAGAACAGGGCTAAACGTATGAAAACATTGCGTTTAGCTCCCCAAAATGAATGCGGCACGTACATTTATTTTCATGTTAGTCCTAGAACTAAGGTGATAGCCGCAAGTTTATGATTATCGTAGTTAGGTGTCCCCAGTTAGTATACATTGTATGCTAGCGACTTCGACACGTTAATAAAGTTCTTATCTTATCATAGCTTTATTCTCGTCACCAGTCTCCTTACCGATATAATGCGTTTGGGGTAAACCAGCTTCATTAAACTTCTTAAAATCCTTATTATGTAGTTAATGTGCACGCAGGCATTTTTCTTTGATGTTTCTACTACAATCTTGAACGAATTTTTTTGTGAGAAGGTCTCGATAAAAAAGTAAAATCGAGGAGCGCGAAGGGTCACGGAATTAGGGAACGCGCATCTCAGTCGACTTCAATCCACTTAATAATAATAATAATAATAATAATAATAATAATAATAATAATAATAATAATAATAATAATAATAA
>Ga0126338_10003649_pt1 | contig 10840 bp, 4 predicted proteins | sample OrbCmetagenome_2_FD_92529 | JGI IMG/M metagenome (GOLD analysis project Ga0126338, IMG submission 92529) | Coral microbial communities from Petempiche,Puerto Morelos, Mexico - Orbicella C C metagenome | ecosystem: Host-associated > Invertebrates > Cnidaria > Coral | place: Petempiche,Puerto...
AAAAAACTTCAGAGCAATGTTTCTCAGGTGAAACGAAGCCCACATGCCAAAATTCAGCTAGTTTTAAGCACTTTCAAAAATGGCCAAAAAATCTAGGGGACGTTCTTGCACGCGGCCTTTCATATGTCCTCATACATGACAACCTACCTTCTTTGAAGCATTTACCGCTCTAATTGTATTGTGGGCTCCATTGATGGTGAAACAACATGGCGGACGGACTTGATACCTGCCGGCAAATTCTTCTAGAGAGATTTCCTTCAATAGACGACGATCTTTTCCAGTATGTGACAGGTAAATGTTTCACGTATTATTTTGTTCAAACGGATATTCCTGATTTCTGTTCGGCTCGCTAGTTTCTGTGTGACAGCCCTGCTTCACTTTTCGTGAAATCTTATATACGTATACGTTTTCAGTGACTTTTGAGATAGGAAAGGTAATCTCAATCAAGTCTTATGTAAAGTTAAGTTTTAGATCGTTGATTGTGGATATAATCATATTCTTGGGCATGGTATTGATGTCGTGTTGACTCTTGGTCAGGTTGCGGTTTGGAAGTCGAGTCAATTTTCGTACGTCGCGTTTTCTACAACTAGGGCTTACACTTCAATGTCGTTTTAGTTCCGGTATTTCATTGTTTTGGATTACGTAACAGGTTTTAGTTGAAAAACATCATTGCCGGGTACTATAAGATATGCTGGTTGTCATTCTTTGTTTGGGATTCAAATTATATCGTGATATGCCAATAGTCAGAGCGAAATCAGACCTCTTAAATAATCTTAATTTGATTTGAAATAGGTTATTGGATTGCTTGAGGTCTGAGCTGTTTGAAACTATAGAGGGTTCTTAGCTGATAAGGAATGTGTAGAGCTCTCAGATTTTAGAGATTACATGATGTTATTTCGTAGTTAATTAGCCTTGTCTAGAGATCTTGTGTGAAAGAAATTTCCTGGTCATTTTAGCTCAGCAGAAAGTTTAGGGGTGACTTCCTACAGATTCTTGCATGTAGTTGCAAGGAATTGACAAAGGTTCACCATTCTTAGCTGTGTTCTAAATCTAAATATTATGTCAGCAACATCCAGAGGGCATCACGCCAACCCTGGGTTGTGTGGGTTATCAGCTGAGTGCGAGTACTACCCAAGGATCTTAGCTGATAGGGGTTACCTTGGAGTCTTACTCAAGGGTCTTAGCTTATAGAGATAACTTAGGGATCTCAGTTCATTAAAATTACATAGGATCAATAAGTTGACTGGATTGCCTTGTTTTTATAGCTAATAAAAATAAATATACCTAGAGATTACACAGTAGCTGACAGAGATAACCTAGTAAGGATCTTTGTTCATAAGGAATGTACCCAGATATAAATAACTAATAAATATATTGTGTATTACATTACTAACTACTTATTGACTGAGAGTGAGGCCTTTATGGGAAAATCTCAAACCCAGACCTTGCTATATTGACCTCGCTATCGCTCGGTCAATATGGCAAGGTGGAGGTTTGAGATTTTCCCATAAGGACTGAATGTTTGAGGTTAATAAATTGTTTATTATATGGCTTTTTGCCTAGCAGTCCTTGGAAGCTCAACTTGTCAACTACAATAAACAAACTGACCTATCAGGGCACTTAATTTTTTTTATTTTTAGTTAGCCCTATGGAACTTAGTAATCTCATTCTATAACTAAACAAGCTTTTTATTATTATAATATATGCCAAATATATCTTTCAAGCTTGGAAATTTATTAGTAGTCAGTTTAAATATGCATTTGCAAGCACTGATGGTTTGGAACATTGACTTCAGACATTCTTGAAAGTGGATCAGATGATTTTGAGAGTGGTGAAGATATTCACGATGCTGTGGGGAGTATACTCACAGAGGTGGCAGGAGATGAAGGAGAAGAGGACATCATTGACATTTGTAACCAACTAATGGGTGCTTTAAAAGGGTATGTAGAAACAAGCAATTGAATTTGTAACAATTTTATATATCCTCAAAATATGTTGGAGATTAATGGGTAGTATACTGGACTCAAGATTAAGCAGTCTGGTTTTTGGGGAATTTTTTGGGAGAAATCAAGTACATGTATTACTGGTACTGTAAGAGATAAAATTTTGGTATTACCTGTCATTTAACCGTGATTTAAGTAGTCATGCTAGCAAGAGAATGATGTTCATGCTGTTACATCATAGTCACTGGAAAATTGGTTTTCCTGTTCATGCTGGAAAGTGTCTTTTTCCATTTGGGACCTTTTCATTTATATAAACATCAGTCAAAATCTGGAAAAGAACGATCCATGCAAATTAAACTTTTTTACTGCAATTTGGTGCTAGAGTTCAACAACATCATGAGAGTGACAGAGACTGAAACGTCTACACAGATGTCACTCAGAAAAAGACAGCAAATATGTCTATGTCAGTATTAACAGAATTAGATAAAATTAGACTGTACCTGATGATTTGCGTCTAGCCAAATAATAACTGGATACTTGAGTTGTGTAAGGCTACCCTGATTATTCATATACAGATGTATCAATTTTTTTAATAGCAGTGGATGCAATGGCACAACCACAGATCAAGGGAGGCACAAATTACTCCAAGCCCCTGTCAATATGAGAGAGATGGCAGAAAATTTAGGTAATAGCTCAAACTGCATTTACTAGTCAATAGCATGGCAAGTATATATACACCACAGGAAGTCAAACAGTGTTTGAGATACATGAAGTGAAATGTATGGTGGAAGCACCAAAGCTGTGTGAAATTATAATTCAAGAAATGTTCACTGGAACAAAATCTGTGTTACATGTGCTATTGAAATTATAAATTAAAGTTATTTAACTCTGTGTGTCTCCAATTTTCAAGATCATGGCACAAAGCCTGCATTTATTTTATCTCCTCTTTATTGACCTACAGTGTACAATCCTAGTCAAAATTCCTTTAAACACTTCACACCACACTCCTTTGCAATGTTGTTACATGTTGCTTTCCAACAATCAAGCAGACGAAACAACATTCTAAAGAGGTGTGGGGTGTTCAAAATACATGTGTTTCAAGGTTTATGACCAGAGCGTTCACCTTCTAATAAGGAATTGATTTCAGAATGATTTCAACCTATGTCAAAGGGGAAGGGAAAGTCTGCGACCCATAACTTATTTGAGTAACAAATTTGAACAAATTTGTAATGATTGCTTGAATGGCCTACATGTAGTGTAGGTGAAGGTGGACTACAAAGTCAGAGATCGGGTGTTCAAATCTAGTTTGCAAGTACAAAATAAAAAATTATCTCGGGGGTTAGGTCTAGGGTTAGGGTTAGGGTTAGTGGGGTTGATATGGGATTCTGGCAGGGTAGGGTAGGGGTAGGAACTTAGGGAGGTGGGTGGTGTGCATGTTATTCTCTTTAAGAACCTCCAAAGATTGGAAAAAAATAAACTGGTTTACATATAGGCTGAAACAAGTTAATCTAAGGTTGTAATCATTCTAACCTAAAGAACAAATTTACCTACAGCAGTTATATTAGTTGTTTTATTTGAACCTGTAGAACCTCAGCTGGAGGATGAAATGTCAAGTATCTGGATTGTAAAGAGAGAAAGTAATACAGTGAGTTTGATGAAAGGATAACATGAAAATTGATAAACAAATAATGAAATCAAGTATGATTATATTCAGTTAGAATTATTGCTTTTTAATAGCTTTAAGTACAGTGTGAACCTGTATCAAAACATTGCAAAGTTTTTAACAACCAGTGACTGGCAAAATTCATTTATTTGTACATATTTACATGTAGTTCATTGGAATTGACTTCCTGTATATACTCAAGTGTGAACAACCTTGTCTTTACCACTCACCATCACAATCCGTGCACAACATGAATTCTAAAATAGCACACACAAGAATCCATCACTCACAAGATGTTCTCCGGTGAGCAAATAAAATGACACTACCTAGACATCTCAATAACCTTCTCTGTTATAAACAATACTAGTCTAATAAAAATATATATGTCATGTTCCTATATTTCTTTGTAAAAATTCCCATGTTTTCATGAGTTTGCAACAGATTCTTATTAAACTTGATATCTTTACTAAATTAAGATAAATATTTACTAAATTCAGAATGATGGTAAATTGAGCTATGGAGGTGTTTTTTGTTGATATTGCTTGACATAATAAAAAACGTCTGTTGTTTTCCTCTTATAGCTTTATGACGATATAACAAATAGTTTCCATATTACCATGCATCTGTTCAGTAGTCGATTGCAGATGACATCAAAATGTGGTAAGGACAAAATGGGGCACACAAGACAATAGCTGAGTGTGTCACTGAATGATGTTCTTACCATATTTTGACATCTGTGATCAAATACTTTCACATGGAATCTATTTGTTTTATGTAATAAAGAAACGAAAAGAAACTTAATAACATCCTTAGTCAATGTCTCCTTGGAGAGTTGTGCTTGCCAGTGGAGTTTTAACTGTGATATTGTTGTGATTTTAATGCTTTTGATATATCACTTTAAATTCAGGTTGTAGATCAGAAAAAATTGCAAAAAGCTGAAGCTAAAATAAAAGCAAAGCAGGAGAAACGTGCCCAGGATGGAGAACCTATTAATGAGATAAGAGGGAGGTAATATATGTGTATGATATCGCAGAATTTGACAAGGATTGCAGATATGTACATATTTCTCTAACATGAAGCTATTTCAACAGCTAGTCTGGAAAATTGTGATAACAAGTGACTCTGACCTTCCGTTGGCAGGCAAATAGATAATGCTTCAGCTTGCCAGAGCTCAAACAAAAGAGAAAACAAACTAGAAGCCAGTGGTACAAACAAAAGTCGAGATATTAGGATAGAGAACTTTGATCTCTCTTATGCAGACAGGTAGGCACAACTCTAGTTATCTTGATTCCAGAATGTTTTACCCATCTTGATTTAAATTTGTCCAGTGTGTCAAACCACAGTTGCTCAAGATATGTGAGTTTAATCTTAATACCTGTAAATGATATTTTTCAGAGTTTTACTGAAAGAAGCAGACTTGACACTAATATTTGGTAGGAGATATGGCTTAGTTGGAAGAAATGGCATTGGGAAGACAACGCTTATTAAAATGATCTCCAGGTAATGTACATGTATGTATGTTAGGAAGTGGAAATTTCCTGTTTGCAAAGTTCATTATTAATAATAATTAGTATCACCCAACTAGTGGACTAATGCAAATCCTGCATTTTGATTGGCTACGCTACTAGAGGACTATTAGCAATAGTCCTCGAGTAGTGAAATTGGTGCAATCAAGCGTGACGCTTTCTTTCGTTTTACTCCCAAATAAATATTTCTTCAACTTGCATTTGCTAACTTTATTATTGCCTTTTCTGTCCAACTAGTTGGGTGATACTAAAGCAATTAGACCCCTTCGCCCTCAAGGGCCACGGGTCAATAGCCCATTCGGCTTCGCCTCATGGGCTATTGACCCGTAGCCCTTGCGGGCTACGGGTCTAATTGTTAATTATTACATGTGTACTGTAAATATTCACTTGACAGAAGGATAAGCCTGTTGTATCTTAATCATTAAGAGAGATTTATTTAATGACAGTACATAATAAAATTTACTACAATTTTAAATTTAATGTATTTATTGCCCATTACATTGTGACCAGTTCTTGATTGTTGAGCTAGACTCTTTGCTTTTTTCCTTCAGGCGTGAGTTATTTGTTCCATCTCACATTTCTATTCTGTGTGTTGCACAAGAGGTATGTTGATTGACTGTGTAAAAAGGAACTTACTTTCTTCCAAACCATCAAGTTTCATAAATGATAAACATTTCACTTTGTCAAGTGATGAGAATTAAGAGTATTTTCAGGTAAACAGAATTGTCATTGATTTAGTTATGAATCATCAACTACTAACAACAAATATAAAGGTACATGTAAATGAGTGGCAATCAATAAGAATGATGTTATGTACAACAATCATTTTTTTTTTTAAATGGCAACAGTGGTATAATAATCTAAAGGATTTTAAAGTTTTCGATTTTAATTATTACATCTATGACAAGTACTTTTTTGAAACATAGATCGAAATCTCTTTAGTGTTTTAAACATGTTCAATCTTATATCGAAAACCTCGCATTTTTGTGGTAATTAATTTCATTTCTTACAGTTAATTAGCAATCTTAAACACTTTCAGTACTAAGCAAAAAGCTATCCAAAATGTAATAAATTAAATATTAATAGATATGTGTCTGTTAACCCATGAACTGATTGCTTTTTTACTTATTTTTCATTGTTATAACACTGGATATTTGGGTTCTGATCACACAATGTTGTGTACAATTAATGCACACTTTGCAGGTGACTGGTGATGAGACACAAGTTCTTCAGAGTGTTCTAGAATGTGATACTGAAAGAGAGAAACTATTGAAAGAAGAAAGGAAACTTCTTGCACTGACAGGACATGAAGGGTACACAGCATGAATTCATAAGTTAGTTGTTATTGTCCATCTTTGAAGCTTAGGATATTGTTTCCAATATATTCCAATATTGGAGCAGTTACTGCAAAGCTGTGTGCTACAGAGCTTCCAGTTTGGATCATAATGTTTGATTGTAGGTGTGACAGCTTGATGGACCTTATGTTCTCTGAGGCCAGCCCGGGGAGGGGGGGTACTCCCAGAAATATTGGGTGGGGGTGTGTGGCCTGCTTCCCAAAACCCCTACCCTATTTATGACCAAAATCTGCGATATTCCCTACCCTATTTATGACCTGACCAAAAATTCGAAACCCTATTTATGACCTGACCCTTAAATCAAAACCGTGTTTCAGACTTGCATTATAATTAGTTCCCTAGTTCAGACCAATGTTAAATTACCGTAAACATAATTATTATTTGTGAAGGGCTTTTGTTGATTTTCTTTTCGATAAAGATGAAAAGGTGGTTTCTTCTTTAAAACACAGGGTTTTCAATAAGTTTTGAAATAGCCGTCTGAGCTAACTAAAGTGGGTGGCAAACTGATGAATTTTTTCAATAATTTGAATGAAAATACAGACAAAGTAGGTGGCAGTAAGAGGTAAATTCTGACAAAGTAGGCGGTGATTTTTGCTTGTTGCCAGCTTCTAATGAAACCCCTGAAAACATAACCATATCAAGGCTAGAGTACAAAAACCATACCCTATTTATGACCAAAATGGCCAAAATCAGCTAAAATCAATACCCTATTTATGACCAAAACAGCTGAAAAGCCATACCCTTTGGGGCCGCACATACCTATATCTATAGCCCATATAAAGGAGTTCCCTCCCCCCCCTCCCCCACCCCGGGGAGGCCAGATGGAGCCTGTACATGTACTTTTTGTCTTGAAGTTTGTGAGCAACTGGTCATGCCATGTTTGCATTACAACTTTTGGTGAACTCCTTCAGGAGTACTGGTGTTAGTTGTTGTTTTGTAATAAAAAGTAATTTATGGGACAGTATTTTGTATGGCCTGTGATGCATAAACACTGTTGGTATCACTCAACTCTTTGCAAGCCTGCTGTAAGTACACTAGTCATCACAAACAATATAAAGTCCTGCCTCAATATGAATCCACTGTGTTTATTGCCACTGTTTTGCAGGTGAAGTGATTGGTTTTGGGTTTTGATAACTTTAAAGTTATTTACAGCAGGTTTTAACTTACTGTCCTTCTGTCACCTTCATTTTCAGTCCCAAATCTGAAACAGCTGACAATGCTAGTGGTAGATTGGCGCAGGTATATCACTGTAGTGCCACTTTCTAATGACTTTTTCTGTTAGTAATCTTCTGGTTTTGTAGTGTAATACAGTACAACTGAAATAATATGTAAATTGGGAGGTAAAGAAATACTATATGATGTGAATCTTCAAAGTCTTACCTGAGATGAGTTTTTCTTATGGTTTTGGTTAGCCATGAATCTGTCTTAAAATTCGAGGGTCCACAATAGGTTCTCAGATCCCGCTTTCCCGCCCATTTTTTCCTGTTAATCCCGCTATCCCGCCCTTTTTTGCCTGGAAATCTGGATCCTGCCTACTTTTTTAAGACATTTCTGCGTTAATTATTAATTTGTTAAATTAATAATTAATTTAATTATTAACACAGAGACTTTTTAAAAACAGATATCGCATAAAATAACACAAAAGGATTCAATGGGTGGCAGATAAGTAAGGACAAAGTTAATGATTATAACATCTCTTTCTGTAAACTGTTTACCGTTTTGTTTTCTTTTGTCCACGTATCATTGAAAGAAAAAGATTTTTCATTCCCATATTCAAGACATGACCAGTAAACACACCTGATAGTTTCTTTCAAAGCTTTCAGCGTCTTCACCTTCCTTGAAATCTGGGCTCAGAACTTTTCTTTCTGAATGAAGGCAATCCCGCTCGCACATCCTGTTTAAAATAAATGGCCACGCAATATGTATAATGTCGCATACTTCGTTCGGTAAATCATTGTCACCGGCATCTAATGTGGCCGTCCTGGCCAAAACAAGACAAGCGCTCTAGAAAAGGTTGAAAGACTAGGAAAACTAGAAAGGATTGGGGGGCTCAAGATTACATTCGCAAAGATGTGGAAAATGGACAGATGTCATTCATGTCAGAGGATCGCAATAGGACTCAAAGAACTTGTACAGTCGCATGATACTAACGTAGTCAAGCAATAATGGATATGTTTGACAGAACCTGACAGTGTACAGAGCCGTTGCTATACATGACTTGAAACCTGACACAGCTATACACACAAAAGGTTCATTTCTGCCCAACTTGCGGCTTTTGTGCTGGTCAATCTATGAGGTCACGTAAGAATTGAAATCCCATATCCCGCTCTGTTCCCCTTGTGAATCCCGCATCCCAAGCCCATAAAAACGCTAAATCCCACTCCCGCTCATAATTGTAATTCCCACTTCCCGCCCCTGTTTTCAGCTCAAATCCCGAATTTCAAGGCGAAAAAAAGCCAAATCCCGCATCGTGCCAAACCTATTGGGGACCCTCAAATTCATGTGATAATTTATTATACATTTGGCATTTGTACACCATGATACCAAGTTTAAAAAAAAAAAACCACAAATATGAAGTGTCACCGTGTTCAAAAGCAGTCCTGCTTATTGTAGTTTTTGTATGGATTAGGTTTATGCAAGGTTGCAAGAAATAGAGGCAGATAAAGCTCCTGCAAAGTTAGTATTTGAATGTAATGTATAATGTTTTATGTCTATCTTTACTGTTGATAATAGTTAAAGGTTATTTTTTTTCATTTTCTATTACCGTACTGCATGACACTATTATGATAACACTTTTAATTATTTTGATTTTAATTCATGTAATTTTTTACTTGTTTCAGAGCTTCTTTAATACTGGCTGGACTGGGCTTCTCAACAAAAATGCAGAATCAACAAACAAGGTACAAGTTTTAAAAATGCTTTTGATGTTTTTTGCCAGAGTTAGCTGACTACCAAGTTCTCAAGATTCAGGGTTTTTTTTCTTTTCTTAAACTTTTGTTGAAAAGTACTTGTAGTGCTTGAATTCCTAACATTTCTAAACTAAAGGGTAAAACTTTGATGTTAAATCACCAAAATATTTCTCTGAAATTAAATAGACTAAGTATAAGGTAAATTTTAGAAGTCAGTAAAACAAAAATAGTTTGAGATTGTGACTGTCAGGGACCATTATCTTGTGTTTTAATGGGTGTAGAGTACAAGTAACATGACTTGTTTCAAGGGCAAGGCACAGTTGAAGAAAATTGATGTTGAACATTTATGAATGCATTGTTGTTTATTTGTAGAGAACTGTCTGGAGGTTGGAGAATGAGGCTTGCTCTTGCAAGAACACTATTTAGTAGGTAAGAGAACACTGTTGGATAAGTTATATTGCAGGCTCAGCTATAAAAGCTTTTATTCTAATTTTTTGTGTGTGATAATTTATTTGACACTCAGCATGTTGTTTTGGAAATATGCAAAAATGATTGTTTCATCTATTGATCATGAATGGGAATGAGCAGCTCTTATAGGGATGTGTACTATACACTAGTAGTTTGGTTTTGGTTTAAGCCAATTTTGATTGCCGATTTGCAGGTACACTAGCCTTTATCTGGAAATTTACAGTTAAGAAATAAATATTATCGCACAGTTGCGGGAAATCATAAATTTAGCTCGTGGTGTTTGGTTTTTTGTGTTTTGTGAGCAATCTCTCAAGCAATCTAAATGAACAACTCAGATGTCAAAAATTTTTGTTCACTAGTTACTGAATGGATTTAGAAACAATTTGGTCTGTTCTCTTAAAAGATCTTGTCGTCTTTGTGAGGAGAAACACAATTATTGAGCTGACATATCTTAAAGAATTTGTTACGAATTTGTTATGCAACCCCCTGTATTAGACGTTCTTATAATACAGAAAATCATTTTCAATGTTTTTCTTAACAATGCCTCAAACCTACAATCCTTTAGTCTCTATTAATGCAACTAGAATACTCACTCACATTTCTTATGAACAATAATCAACTTTGCTGTACCTTGTTACTCACTCATGAATGTAAACTTGGATATCTAGATTTTATTACTGAAGACAAAGTTAAATCTTGTAAAAGAAGGATTCTAGGTCTAACATATACAGTGTATACGTAAGTCATTATATTTGTAAAAGTTTTATTTTTGCAAACCTACTTTACATGTAACAAGCAAATGATGTATGTGCATGTACAGTATAAATGATGTTTTACATGCGGGTTTAATAACTTTTAATTTTGCTGTCTGGTTTTAGACCCGATCTTTTACTTCTTGATGGTAAGTAATTTATTTATTTTTTAAAAGTAAATCACTATTTTTTTTTTTTTTTTTTTTTTGCAGTCTTGATGTGGT
>Ga0126338_10003650_pt1 | contig 10838 bp, 3 predicted proteins | sample OrbCmetagenome_2_FD_92529 | JGI IMG/M metagenome (GOLD analysis project Ga0126338, IMG submission 92529) | Coral microbial communities from Petempiche,Puerto Morelos, Mexico - Orbicella C C metagenome | ecosystem: Host-associated > Invertebrates > Cnidaria > Coral | place: Petempiche,Puerto...
AAAAAAAAAAAAAAAAAAAAAAAAAAACAAATTTAAATAATTTTATGTTCCGGCACTAGTGGATCTGTTTTTTTAGTTATAGTCGAACATTTTGCATTGCTGAACATTTTACATTGTGTTTTTCTGAAAAAATTGAAGATAAATATTTAACAGAATTTTTCGGATAAGGTAAGGCTTAATTGAGTTTTATTAGGTAGAAAAACATTAACAAATGGTACGCGTGATTAGTATAGGTAATTGCATAAATGTGAGTGCAATTAAAGATTTACAGTACGAGTGATTTTTGAAAATTTTCTCAAAATTACACAAGCCTTTAGGAGAGTGCAAGTTGAAATGATTTTCAGATAACACGAATGGTATAACTCCTTAATTGCTCGAGCCTTCACACGATTACTCATTTATTACATTACTGGGAAATCACGAAAACGCGTGTTAATTTTCACTGATGTGCAAATTAAGAATTAACGATAACTTTATCCTCGGCTCTCAGCCAATCACAGTGAAGTAATGTTCGCAGTAATATGTTAAAATCTGTAAAAAAAAAAAAAATGTGGAAAACAAGAGAAATCAAGCAGAAAGGGCAAGCATGAGTAAACATTTACAATAGCTGCAGAAACTCTAGCGCACTCATTGGTCAAGCATTTCCAGTGTACTGTCACATGGCTAAAGGAGGTTAGATGAGAAATGTTTTCCTACTTTAAAATTTATTCAAAAATGTTTTTTCCTTCTTTTCTCACAGCATTATTCATTTGTTTTTGTATCAACCAGGCTGGACCATGGTGTTTAAGGCGGTATCTGGAGCCAATCAAGTTGCGTTTGAAGCTTACAAGTCGGATGAAACATACGCCGAGAACGAAACGGCCGCTCTTGACGTCACTAACAAGTATCTCAAAGACTACAAGAACAGGATTGTTTTGAACTGAGGTCAATTCGGTGCGTCTGAGGTAAGCAAACCCTAAACTAACGCATTGCTAAAGAACTTAGGGAGGCGATGTTAAGGACTGCGGCAGAAGCTAGATTAATATTTAACTAAGTTTAAAGCTCAGGGAAGTTATGGGGCCGTATGATATTTTTTGCGAGTACTTCATGCTTTAGAGTGGTTTTCAATTCGTAATGGGTTTGGATTTGAATTGCTATCGTGACGTGATTGGCTTAGGAAACTCGCGCCACTTTTTCATCCAATGAGAAAAACCAATCATCCTGACGTTCGCACACGTTTCCCGCGCTTTTCGTGTACATGTACCGTATTTGCTTTGAGATTTGATTGGTTCAATGGGTTGTCCCCTTGTGACTGGCTAGAGTGATTACTTTGGTTTTAGTTTGAAGACACTCAGTTTAATAGCGCTCTGCAGCAGGGACTCTTTTCAAAAAGATGTGTGACATGGTATCCTTTATTATTTCATCAGGCAAGAGTTGTTCTATATAAGGGTTATGATCCAGTTAAACAACTGAAATTCAACGTCCAGGGATCAGACAATACGAACTGGTTTCAGTTTGAGAGACTGACTGAAAATCCATGGACTGACATGGCAACCGCGCCACGTAACCTCTTCACCATTGAAGATACCCCTTGGAAACGCAGCTTCATCATCAACAGCGTATATCCTGGCTGCGGTGGCGATGTTGGCTGGATGGTGATCACTGGATGGCCCTGTGCCTGGGAGAAACACTTCGGTCAAAACGCTGTCATATACAGCAAGCTGACCGGACGCGCCAACTGGAATCATTACAGTAAGTAAAGCAACATCGAGGAAAAACGTCCACACTGTTCAACAACCAAGTGGTAAAAGTATTGGCGAGCGTGAAAAATTTAAAAGTATAGCTCAGACTATAGCTCACGTGGCAATCCACGTGATTTTTTCCTTACTTATCAATAGGTCAGTGCTCACTTCCGGCTTCGATTGCCATGCGATTTGAAGAGTAATGTGAAAAAATAGTTTTGAAAAAGTTACCAAAAACTGGAAGGCCCTCATGCATGGGTAAATAGTATTTTAAGCTCTCATCTAAAAGAAAAATTGTTTTTTCTAATTTTAAAACCCCTACTGTACAGCTTGTTTTCGTGATATCGATTTTCGACACAATTGTTAACCGAACTGGTTAACGTTGTTTTATGTTTTGTTATGTTAAGATAATTTCATTTTGAAGCTAATTTTATAACCCAGCGTCAACCTTTTCAGTACGCAGAATTCTTCGGATAATAAGCTCCGGAAAATTATCAACTTGCCTATGCACATTTGGTGTATAGACCTTAAGCTCTGGTTTAAGAGAAATAACTGTGTTTGTCACTGGCACTTCTGCCAAGAGTCCTACTAGCGTTTAACGGTTTAACAATACATGTTTCTATTGAGTTATCAACGGTTCTTTCTTAATTGGCGAGTTTGTATCGATCTCAAGACCCTTCTCCCAAGTCCAAGGGCCAAAAGAAAAAAAAAAAAAAAGAAAATTGAACCGATCAAACTTCTTGCAGGTGGCATAATTCATCTGGGATATTTGTTTCATGGGCCACAGTACAGCTACTGAAAAGATCAGTAATTGTAATTACCTAGTAAAGTGGATCGTTTGCACCGTGATGGGCTCATAATATGGCAATTTGTTTTGCATTGCAGACAATATAGGCAAGGCAGACACCATGGTTATTTTCTTGCGTTAAGGTAATAACTAACATGTATTTTTGTATAAAAGTTATCGCGATTCTTATTGATGAAGAATCACAAAAAACATGTTCGACTGAACTGAGATCAAAACGTATTTAGGATCAGGAAACAGAATGGAGGAGGTTTAGAATCGAAGGCCGGGGGGAGGAGGTAATGGTATAGTTTATTGTTCCATGGGACACTTTTACTAATGTTAGAGTAATGTTTCATTTGTATCAGATTTAATACTAAGAGATGTTCTTGACTAATAGCAGAATCGGAAAAAAATTGTTACCAGATCAACTGATTGGTAATGATGAAATCTCTGGGCCAAATCATGTCCTCAACACAGTAACTGGGGAAACTAATTTATCACACGAAGTTATTTCCTTCTTTTTTTAATTCCAGTACAGAACCACAGCTCACGTGCACAACTTACCAGTGACCGGAGCATACAAAGGAACCTGATGAGGCAGTAGATTTAATTTGCTTGCTGTAGTGGCAGGGTTGTTAGATTTGGGGTTCGGTATTGCTTATAGACCAAGATAAGGAAAGGACAGAGGTCCGTTTTCTTCGCTTACGCTTGATAGTTATGTTCTGCAGTGACGAAAATAAAATAAAGGGGAAAATGTGGTGAAATTCGTCAGATATGCTTAATTTTTAACATTTTAGTGATCTAACCAGCAGTAGTCCTTCATTAACACATACAGTTACAATTTGCCTCTTACCTCGTTGGCCTACTTCAGGCAATTTCATGGTTTAAAGATTCAAACATGCCACTAGCATCCAAAAATTCCATTAGTGGGACAAAGCCGGTTTTCCATTGCACGTTACTTTGCCTTGAAGAGGTTATCCACGTGACCCATCGAATCCGGGATGATACGATACGAAAATGTCACGGCGGGCAATTGCAATTCGTAAGGGTCCCTATAAGTTTCGATTTTCTTATAATATCGTCGTTTGGTGCCCTCCCAGTAACATTCATGTTTGGTGGCGCTCCGAGTGAACTGAACGAACCTGGTTTCTTAGAAATCACTGATCATAGCCAAAGTAACTAAATTTGCTTCCTTTGACTTTTTCACTTCTTACCTTTATGCCCCGGGGGGGGGGGTACTCCCTTATATGGGCTATATAGGTATGTGTGGCCCCAAAGGGTATGGTTTTTCAGCTGTTTTGGTCATAAATAGGGCCGGTACCAATTTTAGCTGATTTTGGCCATTTTGGTCATAAATAGGGTATGGTTTTTGCTCTCCAGCCTTGATGTGGGTAAGAAGCCACTTTTTCATCATCATCGAAACAAAATCACAAATTATGTTTACGGTAATTTAACATTGGTCTGAACTAGGGAACTAATTATAACGCATGTCTGAAACAGGGTTTTGATTTAAGGGTCAGGTCATAAACAGGGTTTCCAATTTTTGGTCAGGTCATAAATAGGGTAGGGAATATCGCAGATTTTGGTCATAAATAGGGTAAGGGTTTTGTGAAGCGGGCCGCACACCCCCACCCAATTTTTCTGGGAGTACCCCCCCCGGGCCTTTATGAATCCTTCAAATCGAAGAAGTACTAGGTGTGAATGTTATTTAAGACCACAAAAGTTTAAATGACCCTAGACAAGAGATAATATATTGACCTAGAAACATGCATCACCCAGGCTAACTTGAAGGTGATCTTGCTGATATTTTGAGATGTGCGCACAGAAGGCCCATCCCGATCGAGTTTGCATAATTTCTAAACTTTGGATTTGTTTTCTAACCGACCAAAGTAACTTAATAGGGGACTAATTGGCCGATGTCACAGATTCTATAACAGCTTGACAATTCCTCTGAAATGTAAACTCTTGTTCTTAGGCCATCGTAGTTTGATTAAAAATATAGCACAAACAGCGGTGAATAACAATGAGCTCCAACGCACTTTTATAGTGAGCTTGAGGTTTCGTATGCTAGTCAGCATGCATTTTAAAAGTGTTCGTTACAATTTTTTGAAAAAAAACTATTTACATGGTAGTTATTAGAGGTCTCGAGCTTAGACTGAGAAAAAAATTTACAGCAGTAATTAGCATTAACCTGTCTATACGTCTTGAGAAGTAACAGCTAGTAACGCAACAACTTCTCACTGCTGACTTTGACAGTTAGAGAAGGCTTTAGCTTTTGAAGGAAGAGTCTCTTTAATTTGCAATGAAAGGCAGTTTTGGGTGACGCTAAAATGTCAAAATGATCCGTTGTCACGTTGTGACAAGTGTTTTTCACATGGTCAGACCACTTTTTGTTTACAGGTAGATTGGCCCAAAAGAAGGATGGGATAGGGGTGGGGGGTTATAAACCGAGAAGCTTATAACCGAAATTTTACGGTATATTTGAGAATGATTCTCAGAATATATCTCAAGAGGAGTAAGATGAAACAATTTATTAAAAACTAATAATGCAAAAAATACTTTACTTTCAACATGGTGACTAAACTAAAACCATGAGGTCTACATCAGCGAGTCATTTTCACTTGGTGATAGTTATGCTGTAGATATGCAAGACGTACAAAATCGATATAAAGCAAAGTTAGCACGAACTAAAATCAACAATAGCCCACGCCACTGTAGTCGAGACAGCTAGTTTAGTTTCTAAAAAGTCATTTTAAAAAATATTACTTAAAGAAATGCCCGTTTCAAATAATGTATAGATTTCGCCAAACCTAAGAGCGGAACTCCTGGGCCGGGTTGCTAACCCAGGATATGGATAAGCGAGAATTTTGATTTGACTTTTGTAACTTTGCGGTGAGGTTTTCTGTATATTGTTTGGCCCTCTGTTTTGAGTTTGAATAAGGCTCAAACTAGACAAAACAAAAGTAGTGAAAAACCTTTGTAAACAAGAAAAAGTTAACTTTTAGTCCTTGGTTAGCTTTAGCCGGCTTACAAACAACTATTTACATCAAATTAACATGACATGAGCAGGCGTTCCAACCGAACACCAACACTTGGTCAGCGGTCAACTTAAAAAACACTTAACCTCGATAAGCTCTAAACTTGAACCCCCGATATGGTCACATGATACTGGTCAGCGGATACCTTGTTTTGACAGGTGTCAATTGACCGTAACATGGATGTCCATGCAACATCAAAGAAGTACGCTGTAAACGAAGGCTACATGTCTCTGTCAACCTTTTAGCTGGAGTATGGCCGCCATCTTGCGCGACTCCGCTGTGGTCGTCGTGCGTATGCGCCTACGAGCAACACCGCTAGTCATGATAACCGTGGGAAAATCAATGCATGGGTTTCCTTTACTTTCCTATATGGGTATGGTGCTCCAGAGCTCCGCTATTAATAGATGACCATCGATGGTCTCCATCTCGTCATACTTAAATTAGCATTCTTTTGGGAGGGGTGTTGGGTAGGTAAAGGGCGAGTAAATTAGTAAAGCAGGGAACAAGTTCGGAAAATCTGTGGAAACAAAGGAACATTTCAGTTTTTCTGTCATGGAGTCTTCATTTTTTGCCACCGTAAAATTCACTACAGTCCCAGCAACCGGCTTTGTAGATTAGTTTGGACATCTGAGAGCGGCTCAGGCGATCTTTGTACGAAAGAGAGATTTGATGCGGTGTGTGTTCTGGAACTGAGGAAATGATCTTGAGGTTGACTAAAGAGTAGAAGTTGTATGTACAGGATTTCACACGTTTCGTGATATGGTTGCTCTGAAGACCTAAGTACACGGGAACTGAAAGAACAGGGTTTTTTGGCTTGTTTTTACCTCTGCTAAAAACATCGTTAACGTTGAGCTGAGTGGAACAATTTGCAGCAGAAGCTTTCTCAGATCTTTTACGTGGCTCAAAACAGTTTTCAGTGCTTTCCAAGACTTAGGTTTAGATGGGTCATTCTAACCAAAAAAAATCAGTTGTTGCTACAGTCTTGGTATTAAAAACTTGCCCAGCTTACCATAGCAACAGTATGACGTGCTAAAAACACCCTGCATTACAGCTTTAAGGGCTTATGATTCAACAGCGGCACGGTGAAATTTTTTTCTATGCCATTAAATTGTAATAAGCATGACAAGACGTAACTTTTGGCAAAGTTTAAAAAATCTCTCCGTAGGGTTCAGAGCCACCTTAAAGTTGTGAAAATTTAATGTGACTGCTGCGGCTAAGATGGCGAGGAGCAAATTCAGAAGCAACGAAAGGTGAGCGTGGGGATGAGATTCTTTTGTACTTGGAAGGTGTGGATAAATCCCACTTAGTGTAGAGGCCTGTGAATGTCTTAATCCGGTAGACAGATGTCAAGAAAGAGTTGTCGGGGCAGCTTAGAGAAGGATATCTAAAAACGGAATCTTGTTTAGATACTGTAAAAACTCATAGTAGCAATGCCTTTGCTGTCAAACCCGGGTGTCAAATTAAACATGGTGAATGACTGTGTCCTCGCTATAACTGCATCGAGGTGAAGGACAGAATTTGCCGTTCATTAACCATTTTTGCTCAAAGTGGCAAATGAAAATGTTAGCCAAAACTGGGCCTTAAGGTGACATGGCTACGCCATCAGTCTGGTCGTAGTATTGGCCATCAAATGTAAAATGGCTCTACTTGGTGGCAAACTCTGATAGATTCTGCAAAACATATCGGGGAGGATCATTCAGGGAGAGAATACAACTTGTCGAGACAAATATGCATTGTTTCATCAAGTGGCACATTTGTAAATAGAGAAGTGACATTTAAGAAGCACACTATTCCGTTGTTATGTTTGGATGTTTTGGAGCAATCTGTAAAACTAAAAGAATCTTGACTGTGTGTTGGTTGGCTGAAGTATGTCAACTAGGTAACATGGAAGATTGTAGTTATTGTAAGTGTTAACGGAGAACGGTTAATTGTTGAAATCTTAGATGGACCACTAAAATGTTAAAAGGCAGATGGGACGTAGTTCACCAGATTTTCCCCAATACTTTAATTTCATTACTGCAGAACATAACTATCATGCGTAAGTGAAGAGAGCGGATCTCTATCCCTTCCTTATCTTGGTTTATAAACAATACCAAATCCCAAATCTAACAACCGGCGAAATCAAATCTACTGCCCCATCAGCTTCCTTTGCTCCGGTCACTCGTCAGGTGTGTAGGTGAGCTGTGGTTCTGTTTCTGAAATCAAAAAAAAAAGAAGGAAATTACTTCATGTGATAAAATAGTTTCACCAGTTACTGTGTTGAGGACATGATTTGGCCCAGAGATTTCATCAGTTGATCTCCTACCAATTTTTTCCGCTTCTTTTATTAGTCAAGAACATATTGTAGTATTGAGTCTACTGCATATGAAACAACACTCTAGCCTTAAGCAATACAAAGAACGATAAAATACACCACTACTCCCTCTGCCGGCCTGCGATTCTCAACCTCCTCCATTCTGTTTTCTGATCCGAAATATGTTTTGATATCAATTCAGTGGAGTATATTTTTGTGATTCTTTGTCAGTTAGAATCGTTCTAACTTTGGCTTTCCTTTCAGCGAATTTTTCCAAAAAAACATGTTGTTACCTTAACGCAAGAAAATAACCATGGTATCTGCCTTGTCTACGTTGCCTGCAATGAAAAACGGAATACTATTTTATGGTCAAAGCACGGTGCAAACGATGCACTTTAGCGGGAAATCACAATTACTGATGTCTTTAATAGTTTGTTATGGCCCATGAAACAAATATTCCAGATGAATTATCCCGCTAGGAAGAAGGTTGACCAGTTCAGTTCCGTTTTCTCTTTTGTTGCAGTTGGGAGAAGGGTCTTGAGATCGATACAAACTCACCAATTAAGAAAGAATCGTTGATAAATCAAGGGAAACATGTATCGTTAAACCGTTAAACGCGAGTGGGATACTATTTGCATGCCCATTAGCTTGTGTTTGGCAGCACTCATTTACTCCCTGCATGAGTACCTAAAACCCTTAGTACTCAAAATATAAAGAACATCACTAGAGATGCATGAGCTTGTATTTGGGGGCACTCATTTACTCTCTGCATGAGTAACTTCTTGTTTTTGTAACTATTTTAAAATGCAGTTTTTCACCGGCCCTACTTTTCAAGTCTTACAGCAATGGAAACTGGAAGTAAAATTATAGCTTTTGCGTTTGAGCGCTGGCCTATTGACGCGTAATGAAAAATCACGTGGGTTAACACGTGAGTTATAGCCGTGTACTTTGAAATTTTTCAAACCTGCCAATCCTTTTCAGTACTATTTGGTTGTTAACGGTGTGGAGGTTTTTCCTCAGTGTTGTTTTACTTACCGTAATGATTCCAGTTGGTGCAACCGGGCACCTTACTGTATATGACACTGTGTTCACCAAAGTGTTTCTCCCAGCCACAGGGGAATCCAGTGATCAACATCCAGCCAACATCGCCAGGGCAGCCAGCATATACACTGTTGATGAAGAAGCTGCGTTTCCAAGCGGTTTCCTCGATAGTGAACAGGTTACGTGGCGCGGTTGCCATGTCAGTCCAGGGATATTCAGTCAGTCTCTCGAATTTGAACCAGTCCATGTTGTTTGATCCTTTGACGTTGAATTTCAGTTCCTTAACTGATTCGATTCCTTTATATAGGACAACTCTTGCCTGATAAAATAATACCGGATATCATGTCACACATCTTTTTAAAAAGAGTCAATCGAGTGTCGTAAAACCAAAACCAAATTAATTACTCCGACCAATCACAAGGAGCCAATTTATTGAACCAATCAAATCTCAAAGCAAACACATGAAGCTAACGAGGAGTGACCGATGGTTATCTCTGATTTTACTTTTGATCTGATCTGACCTGACACATAACAAAGTAGTGCGAGTTTTTGCAGCATAGTAAGGAAAAACCAAACTATTTTACGCACTCAAATGAAAACCGTTCTAAAACAAGCACAACAAGAAAATTAAAACTCTAGGGAACTCCAAGCTTTCCTGAACTTTAAGATAAGTTATAAATTGCTCTAGCTTCTGCCACAGCCCTCAATTTTGCATCCTATAGCTATTAAAAGTGCTTTAGCAATGCGTTAGTTTATATTTTGCTTACCTCGGAAGCACCGAATTGACCCCAGTTCAAAACAATCCTGTTCTTGTAGTCGTTGGGATACTGGTTAGTGACGTCAAGAGCGGCCATTTCGTTCTCGGCGTATGTTTCACCCGACTTGTAATTCTCATACGCAACTCCTTTGCCTCCAGATACCGCCTTAAACACCATGGTCCAGCCTGGTTGATACAAAAACAAAATAATGCGGTAGGAAAAGAAGAAAAACATTTGTTTGAAGAGAATTTAAAACAGCAAAGAGTTTTCTCATCTAACCTCCGTTTGCCATGTCACAGTACACAGGAAATGCCTCTCTCTTGTCTGTTTGAAAAAAAAGGAAAACTAAGTGATCAGTTTGTAGTAATTGGGAGAAGTAGACTTGAAAAAAAATCCTAATTAAAGCAATTAATAAAAGACTAGATTTGTTTTGTAGAGTCCCAAGTTCAGCTGATTGCTGTGCATTAAATTCTTCTGGTAGTTTACGTTCTGCGAATTTGGTAGCACATTTGGTTTGATTTTTATTACTTGCCTGCGTTGATATCAGTTACTTAAAAACGTTCACAAGCGAGTTCTGCTAGGGTTTTTCTCGGCAGATCGATCCTTTTTCAGTCTTGAAAAACATGAGCTAGTGCGCAAAGGCATGATATTAATCAGCGCTCACAAACTTACATGTCAGGGTGATCCAGTAAACACCGTCAGCTGCTTGTTTATCGTTGTCCAAGATGTGTTTACAGGAATGTCCTGGATTGTCCGAACTCGAGCCGAGAGGTGTTGCAAACTGTAGCGTCTTCCATCCACTGCCATCACACACGACCAATTTTCCGCCAGACATTTTCAGCAAGCCAGCGCTTTTGGGCTTACACTCACAAGATTTGGCTCTCGCTAAAGGACGTTCACATCTCCGCTTTTTATTGGCGATTGTGAAGCTCACCGCAGTGGTCAGGATAATGCACAATATGGCGAAATATCTCATGACTACCCGAATAACTACCGAGAAACATGGACCGGCGTGAGTTTAATGTTTAAAGGTCTGTTCGTTCTCTTAGACGAGATTAAACCTAGACCATTATATTACATGTGTTATTGACCAAAAAAAAAAAAAAAAAAAAAAACCCTCAAAATTTTATCCCATATTTTTTTTTTTTTTTTTTTTTTTTTTTTATTAATTGGTGGAAGGAGAGGAGAATTTTTTTTTTT
>Ga0126338_10003651_pt1 | contig 10838 bp, 3 predicted proteins | sample OrbCmetagenome_2_FD_92529 | JGI IMG/M metagenome (GOLD analysis project Ga0126338, IMG submission 92529) | Coral microbial communities from Petempiche,Puerto Morelos, Mexico - Orbicella C C metagenome | ecosystem: Host-associated > Invertebrates > Cnidaria > Coral | place: Petempiche,Puerto...
ACCTCGATTATCTGGACTTTTTCTCTAGTCCCAAATTTTGTCATGAATATTTATTAGTCATGATCATGATCGGTAGTAATATTCTTTTTAAAACTCTTGCATTGAAAAGTACAGTCAAAAGCGAGTTTGTTTTGCTTTTAAACAGCACGCGTCGTAACTAATGAAGAATACTCAAATGAGTTCTGAATGGCTCAGAGTTGAGAGGTTCAAGATGTACATAAGAGCATATTGTTTTCCAAGCGATTTATAAAAGTGTTGTTTTACAATAATTATATGTTGCTTTATTTAAACAGTTATGTTCTTCAGTAATATTCATATTTTCAATTATCTGGACTATTTTGTCTAGTCCCAACGAGTCCAGATAATAGAGGTTTGACTGTACCAGAAAAACTGTTTTATATTAAATAATTATTCAGATTATATTTTGTCAGAGTTTTAAAAGCAATTAAATCAAATTTAATGGTGAGCATACTGTTAAGTGTCACCATTCTCAGGGGGGAAACGTTTCCATGAGAAGGTAAAGAGCACTAAAAAAGTCTGATATTTTGCTGTTTTTCTTTTTTTATTATTCAGCGTTAACAAACTTGTTGAAGACCAGTAAACAATAACTTATAAACAGTTGATGAGAAAAGTATACCTACAAGATATACATGTCTGAAGAAATATTTAGTATACTTGACGAAACAAGAAGATACTGACTCAATTATTCAATAAGTTCCAGGAAATTGTTATTATTAATAATAATTATTAATATTATTTAGCGAAGATACTTGCCATGGTCCATAGTTTGGATACAAAAGAAAACAGTAGCACATCAAGCTATGTTATCACAGAAGTTTTTTAGATTAAAAAAATTCCAAAAAACGTAAAAATTATTAGAATGGGGTTTGCTAATAAATGAAATACACAAGCACATATTAGAAGTCAAACTAACAAATCACCTGACATGACACTTATGCAATTGACCACAGCAAATATCTACTAAACAGATTGAATTTCAATCCTTTGTGTGATTTCAAATTTTCTCTAGTTAACTGATTTTATCAAGGATGTATTAAATTTTAGTAAGAGTTAGAATTTGAGTTCAAGTTTCCAGGCCAATCTAGAATTTTGAGTCTGAGTTATGTTTTGATGTTTCTTAAGGCTGTCTTTTTCAGACAGTTTTACGTTTTATTTTCACTGAAATAGTCACACAAATGCATAACATAAACTCTCATATAGGGTTACCCTTAACTAAAACTGGAAGTTTAGAATTTTCAGGCTAACGAGAGTGGTAATGAGACTGAAATGATCTGGAGGTTAATATTGAAATCATAACTCCACATAAGGATTTTAATTTGAAACTTGAACTCAAATTTGAACTCCGGCAATGGATAGCCCCTTTTAAAAAGCAGTTAATTTTTATTTTCAGCAGATTTTTTGATCAAACTGTCTTTATCTGTGAGGAAATATAGACTGCCTTTTTCTCAGCAAATAAATATAAATATTAGAAAGAGGAATATTGTGCAACTGCAAGACTAATAAGTCTTGAGAAAAAAAATAAAAGTAACAATACATTTAAAAAAATGTAAATAATTAAAATACGTTGACATTTTTTCAAAAGGCTTTTGCTACATTTGTTGTAGTAATGATATAGTAGTAGTTATACATGGAATAACTGGGCAAAATAAGACTTGACAAAGCAGATGCTTTACAGTTTATCCCCGGAGAAAAGAGAATTTTCCCCAAATCGACATACAAATTCTTACAAATAATTACAGTTTTAAAAATGCCGTGTTGTAAGCCCTGGGCTAACCTGGGTTCCAGCCGCCTCCCCAAAAGAAAAAATTGGAGAAATCACTTGTGTGTTTCCATTTATAATCCTGTTCCTTGCATAAACTGTCCATGCATTAAAATCATTTCAGTGTCACAACAACTGATGTGACAGACTGAGACCAAAAAGGAACTTACCCTGTGCATGTGAGACCTTTGCATCAGACAGCTAATGACCTTTGAAAGTTTACCGACGAAAAACAGACCACTTGCTAAATAACGTTATCTTCATTAAAATATGCTGATTACCTTTAGTTAGTTAATCAGTCCAACTTGTAAACTTCAAAATTCTAAATCTCAGTCACTAAGAGTTAGATCAACCAATCGCATCATTTTGGACAAATTCCAGGATAAACCACATGGCCTTGAACCTGATTATCAACGGTAACATTTAGACACTCCATGATTTTTTTTATTTCATGGGGGTGGGGGGTGGGGCAGCTGTAACACAGGCTACCCTGGTCTTAAACAACTTGGTAAGGATTTTGCATGAGCTTATAATGATGATGATGATGTTTGGGGCTTAAAGGGTTTAAAACTGAAACCTTTCAAAACATGTTTTGCTTAATTCCATGACTTGCTATCTTCATGATCATATTATGATAATAGTAATTTACTTTGTTTTATTCAATCTATCTTTTGGAAGTCTCTAAGAAAATCGGTGTTCTTGAGTAACATTCAATGTGAAGTTCACTTGTCGGACCATTAATTTTTTTCTTTAATCACATCTCATTTTGGAAATAAAAATGTTAAATGTTAATAATTATCATTCTACTCTGCAATGCTATTTGTATCTCATTTACAAGCTAGGAAACCCTTTCAGGTCTTTCAATAATTTGTTTTCTGTAAGCCAATCAGAAAGTTAGCTTGCTACATGTAAATGAACCTAGAGTCTTAGCATCACATTTATTTTTTTGTGCTGACCAACAACAATGCTGCTATAAAAGACTTGCTTTACCCAGCTGAACCATAAAATGTGTTGTGCTGTTATGCCGGTGTAGGAAGATTTCTAGGATTTTAAAATTTTCTTCCTGGGTCCTATCAACCTACTGGTAGAGAGTATCTGGAATTCTCAAGTTGTGTTTTAAGAATCTACAAATGAAATTGAAGGTTCGCAATCTTTTTACAAACACAGTCAGTTGCTCGAAAAGCATAATAATATGATTTTTTAAACATTTACACCACACATTTTTTTCAGTTCTAGCTCCTGGAATGTCATATTTGTACCCTGAAAACTCATGGAATTCCATGATCTCTGTTGTATGAGCCCTGCCATGTAAACACGAACTCTGACCAGGTGAAAAATGTCTTCTAAAGAGTCGATTGCTCTACAGAGTATTCAAAATTACCTCAAAACTGAAGGACACCTCAAAAATCAGAATGTACAGTTATTACATTTGGTGAAAAAATACCTGAAAATGAAAATTACACCGAAAAGTTGGTATCTTCATATTAAACTGGATTACAAACTTTAACTGTGGGTTTTGTTCCAGTGAAAAGAATCCTGGATCAGTCACACTTCAAAAAGATGACAGTGGGGTGCCCCTTTAAGCAATAATACATCAACCAGGTAAAGCAAATCTTATACTGCATATTTTCTATTAATTATTGATATAATGATTATGATATATAATTTTAATATTTAACAGAACTATACTTTCCAGTTAAAATAACTTTTTTAACTAGCCTTTGTCTTTGAATTTTGCCTGTCTTGGTGGCACATAATAACTTTGTGTTGCTCTGTTAGGTCTTCTTGGTTTGGAATAACCACTGGAATTTGGACTTGATCTTCCTCTGCTTCCTTCAGGACTCTTACTGTAGACATCTGAAAACAAACACTGTGATTAAGACTTATCATTATACGGCTAGCTCTGTGAGTGGGCAAGATGACCCAAATACTGGGCTGTGATTGGCTACCCCAGTGGGCAAGATGGTGCTAACTTACCCGCACAGGATTACGTGCTGTGTCCCACCCAAAAAATATCCCCATAAAAAAATTTCCCCATAAAATAAATCCTTTACTGAACCAATAACCCAGTTATAATTATTGCCAACGAGATAGGTGAACGAAAATGCAAGCCTGTTGAGGTGGCAGGATATAGAGCCGTGCATAGTTTGATGTCTATGCAGAAAAAATCTCAGATCTTTCAGCTCGATTTTCACGTAATCCCGTTCCGTCAGTGATATTTTTTGGCCACATTAGGATGTAGCCGGATGTTGTCGACATATCACACGAACCAATCAGAACACTATTTTTCTTTGTGATGTCACGAGGCTTCCATATTTGTTCAGCTCTCCTGGGTGTGGAACCTCATTGGGCGATTATTTTGGTAAGTATTTAAGTGATTTGCCTACCAGTCTGCTTTTTGAGGCATATACATCTTGGATTTGTTGTGATTGAATCGTACAATTGTTAAAGCTGAACAAGACCTGAGTTGTTTTCTGGAATGAATTCGAGTGTTGTTTATTTGATTCAGGGTAACGCTCAGGATTTCTTCGCCTTCCATTTGACAAATTATTTCGGTAAGTAGTTTGTCTGACATTCTGATTTTTGAAGGTGAATGTAACTTGGATTTGTTGCGATTGAATCAACTTAAGTACTAACCAAAATAGTAACCCAATGAGGGAAAAGAAATTGATTTTAACACCTGTTATACTGGTTCAGTATAACAAGTATGATTTTTAAAAATACAAAAAAAAGTGTTTAGTGTTTTGATCGCTCACTGAGTTGAAAAATAAACAATATTGCGTTCAATTACAGTGATAATTTGAAACATTAACTAAAAGAAATTGACACCTGTTATGCTAGAAGTATCCCAAACAAATATTACAAAATTCAATCGACTCTTGTTTACTAACTCAATTCACTCGTTGGCACTTACCGATAAGTACAACTAGTACAACTTATAAAGCTAACAAAAATGCCTTAAAAAGCAAATTATTTCAATGAACTTAGCAAATTATATTACCAGAATGTGAATCATGCACTTGCAAATTTTATGAACTTGTGTTAGAAGAAATTACAGCACAATCAGTCACTGCGCTTTTCGATGACATGCAGACTCTAAAATTCAAAGCTCAACCAACAAATGCGTTTTTCGCTATCGTCAATCAAATGTTCGGCAGCTCCTCCCAGCTTCCGACTACGCCGACAGGCAGTAATCAAATCGTTGAGCACAGTTCAGACAACGAAACAGTGCTCAGCAGTAGTCAGAAGCTGGAAGGAGCCGCCGGACATTTGGTTGACGGTAGCAAAAAACGCATTTGTCAGTTGAGCTTTGAATTTTAGAGTCAGCATGTTATTGCAAGGCACAGTAAGAGAAATTCCCAAACATTATGAACATTAACTTCTTCTGCGATATTTTCCTGAACACTGGAAAATTCTACAGTCTCAGGAGTTTTCCAGGTACTTCAATCTGTGGTTCCCTACCTTGTACTTGGGTATCCTTCACACCCCTAGCATAGTGTACCCCAGCACCGGTGGGTACTCCATATGCTGCCTGAGTAGGGCCCCCTGAGGATGTCTGTGGTACAGCTCCATAGTGCACTACAGGCTGGAAAGCTGCTGGTCTTACTTCCTGGTACTGGACCTGAGCTGGCTGCCAATGTACTTGAGTGGGAACTGGGGTAGAATGAACAATGGTAGGCCTTGTCACAGCATGGAAAGGAGGCTGCCCAGTCACAGGGATGACAACCTGGGGTCTGGCCACCATACCAACGGGAGGAGGCTGTGCATAATAAGGCACTGTAGCAACAGCACCAGCAGGCTGAGGCTGGGCACTACCACTTTCTCCCTGGGAGACGGAAAAAATATTTCCCAATCAGTACAGTGAGGCTTGCAGAAACTCTTGAGATAATTTTCAAGGCAGGCCTAAAGACCTAAAGAGTTGTCTTATACCCTGTTCACACCAACATGTTAAACAAGTTTAAAAGTGGTTTAACTAAACAAGGTTAAAAATTAGTTGCTCTTACCATGCACACCCCACAACCTAATCAAGTAAAAACCAGTTTGATTAAAACATTGTAGCAAGGTGGTTAAACCTGATTTAGTTCAACTAGTTTAGTTGGGGTGAATGGCGTATCAGTTGTCTAAAGAAACAATAGTTATAGTACAAAGCATGTAGACTGTGTCCTGAATAATTACGTATTATTTTACCATCAGTGTTTGCTAATGACCACCACGGAGCCAACAGCAGCAGCAGCAGCAGCAGAGGTTTGATAGTGTGCAAATGTCTACATTGTACAACATCTGCTGGTAACAGACAGCTTACAGTGAACTTAAAAGTGGACAAGGAATTGGCTTGTTACTCCATACTCACCCAGGCAATAATTGGAAAAGGCCTTAGAGATGAGAGAGGCACAATATCACAACTATTGTGAAAATCCAGGAAAGAAACCATGCAATGTACACCATCAGCCACTAGCTCCTCCATCTTGGCACTGTAAAACTGCAGCAAAAAAAAAATAAAATAAAAAATAATGATTAGACACCATAAACTTTAATGCCCACATTTACAGTGCCTTAACATAATTATATTTCCATGCAAAACCCTGGAAAAGCACAACCCACCAGTCTGAGAATACCCTAAACCATTGTAGCATGGCATGACTGTGAGGCATATTACTATCCTCCTGACAGAATATTTTTTGTCCTGATGTACCAGTAGATTCTCACACCTAACAGTAACATTAATGTATGGTAGTGAGTTAGGAGAAATAATATTTTAAATTTCTAACTACCTGTCCATCCCTCCATGGAGCCAAACAGTGGTCACCTTTTTTCCATCCCACCTAAAAAGGAAATTAATATTTAAATAAAATCAGTTACTGATTTAGGATTCTCCAGGCATTACACTCTGGCATGGAGCCATACAACACACAAGAGGAAATGTGGCATCTATACAAATGCAGATCAGCACTTGACTTTGAGATGTCCTCGCTGACAATGAAGAAGTGGGAGGGACGAGAGGTGGCCTAATGCTTAGCGTCCCAGACTCTGGATTTAGTGATCTGGGTTCGAACCCTGGCCAGGGTCATTGCTTTGTGTTCTTGGGCAAGACATTCTACCCACACAGTGCCGCTCTCCACCCAAGTGTATAAATGCCGGTAACTAAGAAATGAATTCTGAGGGATTATCCTCCAATGGACTAGCATCCCATCCAGGGGGGAGTAGAAATACTCCAAGTTGCTTCATGCTATAGTAATCTGGTTAAGATTTGGAGGTATGGAGCTCTTGGCCTGATGCAAAGAAACACTCATGGATGGTCTAAGCTTCATATCCTGTCATGTTCACAGGAACCAGAACAAGGAAAATATTTCACAACATGAACTTCCAACCAAATATAGATGAGATTGGGGGTTGGTGCCTGAAGGCTTTGCAAATGCTAACACGAGTGAATGCACACTGAATCTCAGAAACTAGAACTGTGCAAAGGTTAGGCCCTGCCAATTACTGGGCTCCCCTGCAGCTGAAGTGAGCCACCATGAAGAAGACTGCTGTCTGCATTGTCTCAATTTTAACTTCGCCTAAATGACATTTAGCCACATTTAAGGACAATAATTACCTGTGCTGCTGGCATCTGTGTGGCTACTGGCTGCTGAGGTATAGTTGGCTGAGGAGCCATTGGTTGTTGTGCCATTTGAGCAGGGCGGAGTTGATACACAGGATATGCCTGGACTGGGGGTTGGGCCTGTGTATACTGGTATTCCTGTGGCATGCTCATCTCTGACTGCTCTCTCCCTCCTCGTTCCACGAACTGTTGAGGCTGACTGACAACAAATTGTGTCTGTGCACGCTGGGATTCCATAGCCATGGTAACAAACTCAAGGTGCTGCTGCTGTTGTTGTTGTACATTAGGAGGTGTAAGGCTTTGAGGTCTAAACTGGTCGGATCCTTGGCGGTAGTTTTTCTGCCACTTACCCTGTGTGGCATACTGCTGACCAGTGTATGAACTCCCCTGAGGCTCCTGAAACTGTAAAGGCTGCGGAATTTGGCTTGGAGCTTGTTCCTCTCCATACTCATGGCCAACTGATGCTGCACTAAATCTCACAATAGCATCATCTTCCTGAGCTACAGATGGTGGACTTGTTGCAGTGGAATACTCAGTTTCACCCTCGTCATTGCTCACCTCTGTACCCTGCTGCTGACTGTGATGTTGATAATGCTGATGATGATGGTGTTGCTGCTGGTGCTGTTGGCGTTGCTGTTGCTGCTGTTGTTGTTTCTTCTGAAGCCTTGGTGGTAAACTCTGATTGTATGGTCTAGAATCATGATCATGCCTTCTAGAACCTTTTCCCTTCATCTGCCCGGGGTTCTGCTGTTGTTTATAATACTGTTCCCTTGGTTGTTTGGATTGCTGTCTTCCATCTCGGTGCTGTAATGTCATTTCCGGTTTTGGTTTCTCAACCTCTCTTGGTGTGGCATAGTCGCCCTGTGCATCACCTTGCTGTTGTCTTGGGGGAGAAATATTCTCAGCTTTCTCAGCTCTAGAATCCTGCTTATGCTGCTTTGGCTTTTGCACGTCATCTTGCTTCAAGGGTGGTGGTCTAGGTGGAGGTCTTTCATGTTGGGCTTCATCAGTTTTATGGTTTTCTGTTGACTTTGGTGGTCTTTGATATTTTGTATCTGCAAGCAAAAGTTTTGAGCTTAACAATCAAAGCATCCTTTTTTGTTCAGTTAGTGTTAGCTGTCTACAGCCAAAATTTCATTTTTCAAGTGGAATCCACTGGCACGCTTCTATGAGGTTTTCAAAGTGAAAAGCAACCAACCTTTTACTGCTGGAAATTTTGTCGAGAGAAAGTCCCATAAAGCTGGCTCTGATGGTTGCCTGACTCTGTAGTCTTCAACATCATCAGTGGCATCACTCTCAGGTTTTCCTCTTCCTGTTCACACAACACAAGAAAAAAGTCAAGACTTTCAGACTTCAGTTACACAACTATGTTCACCACTAACATTTTCTAGCAATGAAAAGTTTTGTTTGTTCAAAAAAAATGCTGTACTTGGTAAGTGCAATTTGTGAGACTACAAACTTCTATTGCCCGTTAATTTAAAGTGAGGTACATATTCTTGGCCCCCCAACTCAGTACAATTATTTGTTTGCAACTAAATTCCTTCACTAATATCCTAGTGAACAAAACTAACTAATTACCAACAGCTACATGTCAATTGGCACTTACCAAGTGGTTCACGTCTTCCTCCACGACCTCGCACCCTTGCGCCTCCCCTGTTTGTATCCTACAGAAAGAAATGTTCAAGAATCATAAGGAAGTTGTTTGCAAACACCCTTGGGAGTCATTCAGTCCAGAATCTCTTCATGATCATACAGTTCCAGTCAGTACTAGAGTGCAAAAAATGTGGGAAAAATGTCTCCAAACATTGGTACTCCAGGAGACTGATGACAAGTTTTCTGTAGCTCTCCTCTTCCTTGTGATCACAAAAAGTGACAAACAAGGCTTTAACTGAGCATTTGGGGGGAAAGAAATCTCTGGGTAGTACATAGAAATCTTGTAACACTGATTGTTAATTAGCATGTATTGCCATAATTATATTTTTTACTTGCAATTTCTATTTTTGCCAGTCCTACAGAGTGACGATCTCTCCACGATAAGTGTGACACTTTCAAACAGTAAACTTGCCTGAGTCCGCAAGGGTTGTCCTTTTGGTGCTGGTCTTTCTGCCCTCTCACTCCGTTCTGTTCTGCTGTTCTGTCTGTCATCGTCAGCGAGGTTTTCTTGTCTTGGCCTGTCATGATTCACTGATTCTGAATTAAATGGTCTACTCTCCTTTTCTCTTGGGTTATTCAAACTTGTTCGCCCCTCACCAGTATGTCTATTATTTGTTTTCTCAGTATTCACCCTTTTGCTCTCTGTTCTTTCATCCCTTTGATGGTTTGGAAATTTCTTTACCATACTGTCTTTGTGTTCTTGATTAGCAGGCCTGTTGCTTCGTCCATTGTCAGTTCTGGATTTCAGTGGAGGACCATTTGCCTCCCTGCTCTGAGAACTTTTAGGTTTCTCTGTACTGTTTTGTACCACACCATTCACTGCAAAAATAATTGAATAACAATGCAATGATGTCAATATCAATGGTAACACAATGGTTTAAGATGCATTTAATTTTTAAGTTGCGTGAAGCAGCTCTTTTCAGGGGTATTTCTTCTACTCCCCCCCTGTCCCCCCTGTATAGGATGCTAGTCCATGATAGGGTTATCCCAAGCCATAAACTTCTCAATACCCATTTCATGCAACTGAGTGACACGCTAAAAGGCACTGTGAGAGCAGCATGCCTAGGTTCAAACCAAACAGCTCAATCTAGAGGCCAGCAAACAATCCATTGGGCCACTGCACCTCTCAAGGGTGTTATTGAATTTAACATCTACAGAAAATCATTCTGTGGAAACTTTTAAATGCCTGTCCAATGGTTTCAATCACACCTTTGTCTTAAGACCAGTTGATATCAGTCTAATCCTGGTAAGAATAAAACTTGTTTCATGGTCATAACCTTGTTTACTTTGCTAAAGCACACTGTCTCAGGGCTGTGCTCTATAGTTCAGTTTTGAGTGCCAATGATGGGCGACAAAAGTGTTGAGACACTTGGCAGTAAAAGTCGATTTTTGAGCACCTTAAACACATTTTCCCCTCTCCCCCTAAAGAATGTTGATTTTTCTATTTCTTAGACTGCACAGACAACAGTGCCTACACAACAATGAATTGGGGGGCTGGGGGTATCAGAGAATTAATGCTAGATGCAAATAATAAAGAACATGTGCTTAAATATTGAAAAGCGTCATTTCCTAAAAGTGTCTCAACTACTTTTGTCGCCCATTGTAGGTGCTAGCAGGCAACTAACTTTTGCCTTTGGGCGATGTCCAAAAAACTTATTTTTTTCAGCTTAAGTGCTGGGCACCCAAGATTTCATACTTACAGTAGGAACCTTTGGGCTCCTGGTTATTTTTCTTAGACCACAGTCTTGGTGTCTCTTTTTTATTTCCCTTAATGCATCATCAACTTTCTTTTAGTTGAAATCC
>Ga0126338_10003653_pt1 | contig 10837 bp, 7 predicted proteins | sample OrbCmetagenome_2_FD_92529 | JGI IMG/M metagenome (GOLD analysis project Ga0126338, IMG submission 92529) | Coral microbial communities from Petempiche,Puerto Morelos, Mexico - Orbicella C C metagenome | ecosystem: Host-associated > Invertebrates > Cnidaria > Coral | place: Petempiche,Puerto...
CTCCTTATTCCCTTTCCACCAAAAGGGGAAAAAGTGCTTGGGGCAAATTTGCCTTTTGAAGTTTTTTGTCAAACAGCAAACGCGAAAAATATTTTACCCCCCCAACCCCCCCCCCCCCCCCCCCCCCCCCCATACAATGTTGAAGACTACTACCTGCAATTTCTTCTGATTTTCAGCATTGTTTTTGGGTGGGGAGGGGGACCAGTAACGCGTTTTTAAAAGGAAAGCAGCGCTTTTTTCAAACTGCAGTAGTAAAACACAGATAATTCGTTAAATTACATAAGTGTCCCAAGGACTTTTAACCACGATTATAGGTCTACCAAGGAGTCTGCCTAGCTAATTATATTTAAAATTCTTCTCTTATAAGGTGTTAAGGGGCTGGATTGATCCGTCGGCCTTTCAAAACTAGGGTAGAAATTGCCCAAAAGTTCATTGTAATTTCCACATCACCGAGAGATGTGTGACGAGTCTCGATTTCACGAAAAACAGAAATATTTGAGTCAGATATGTGCAATCTGTTTGCCGCGAAGTGTCTGGAGACAGACGAGCGGGCATAATAGACACACGCGCGTGCACCCTCGATTTCGTCTGTTTCAACCTAGAATGCAAGGTGACTGAACGATTTGCATTGATACGTTCCTTAAGCCTTGCATGAATAAATTAAAATAATATATATATCAAGCGAGAAATCAGATGGGTATAAAACACTCGACCTACAATCTTAGCTTAATATCTTTAAAGGTGTATGAAAAGACAATGGTAAAATCTGAAACTAGGGTAGAAAAATACTTGAATTTCAATAGAAGCTTTAATACAAATGATGTTTGTATAACCAACGACTGAGTTGTTATATTTGGTGCTGTGAATTTTAAATGAGAAGGGATGTAATGCTTTAAGATCATGAAATACGACACTTGCGTGTTTTCTTACCTCTCAAGTGTAGATAACCTAGAATCGCTTTTGAGTTCCTTGTGGAATGGGTGAGATCACAAGGACGGAAAATGTTATTTCAGGGAAGTCTGTAGAAATATCGATATATTTCCAGTCATCTAATCCGCATTCAGTGACCCACCCAACTAGTACAAACTGCGCATGAGCCAGGTCAAATGCTGCCCTCTTTTGATTGGTCGAAAATTTGTAATCTCAACTCTGATTGGCTGAAGCAAGCGCAGGTGAAACTTGACTCAAATTCACTCTTTCGCTTATATTTTATGCAAATTTTAAAAAAATCTTATTTGACAGGAGATTTTGTTTGACACAAAGAAGAAAAGAGTGTAATTGAAATATTTTTCGCGAGTTAGCTGCGACAGTCAACCCTACCATATATAGATAACACAAGATGTCGAATCACTGTTCGACACTTTGAATGAGTAAGCCATCGTCAATTATTCATTTTTTAAATTTTCCACACAAATTTGTGCGTTGTAAGCACACATCATAAATGTGCATCGGTACAACTTATAGATAAAAATAATCTTATATATACACATAGCCTGTAGGATGCCCATTGAGTTAAAAAAAAGTACAACACATTCAGTTTTCTTACATTTTTATTCTAGAGGTATTTTTCGTTCAATTTAAAAGCAGGTGGTCATGTTATTTGGTCCTAAGAGACTGTTTTTGGATCCTATTTAAAATTCATGTGTATATATAACCAAAAAAATTACCGTTCTTGATTTAAGACAGTAGTTTACTTTCAACCTTATAAGAATGTAACAACAAAAATTTGTTTGTCCATCCGGCTTCAACGCATAGTTTGTTTGTGCGATGCTTTATATTTTATTCGTTACATGTATCAACTGTGGGTTTCTTTTGGCAGTATTTATTCACCGCTTGTCTGAAGATCAACAAGATCACCTCTACAGCAATACATGTATATTCGCGTACGAATATAGCTCGGTTGCAAACACAGCATAAACCGAACTGAGAAGCACGAAAATCACCATTGAAACTTCCTCTATTGAGTCAATTCAACTGCAGTTGTTGATGAATAGTGGCGCTGTCAGTAGCAATTACTTTTCACCATTCAATTTTGATTCAAACGGTGTGGGTTTTCTTTCCTTTTTTGAGGCTCTAACCTCTTCAATTTCGATCGCCACAAGGCCAGCCTTGATCTCTCTAAACAGGGCCGCATAAGAGAGATCTTGATCATTGTATAAGAAGAAGCTGATGACGATATCTAATTCTTGTTTGATGGTGTTGTAAAAATGTACCAAATGCCAACAATATATATTTTATGAGTTCCATACGTTTTACAAAGGAAAACTAATAAAAACAGGTCAAGGCGAACAAAGCAAGAAACAATTCACGACACTAAGATACTTGTTATTTTAATCATTTCTGTTCCTGTTTATAAACTTATCACTCCTAAATACATCAGGCGAAGTTTGGAAGTAAAGCTCTTCCTTCGAGATGAGTTAGTCGCGTCGCATCAGAATCCTTCTATACGATTTCACTGTGACCGTGAAAGGTCTCATTTTCCACTTAAATTAACTGACTACACTTGTTGCTTCTTAAACAAGAAGTACAATATTCTTGTACCATGAAAATATAATTATTTACGCTACTCTAAACAAAACGAAAAACAAAAAATCAAACTGACATACAAAAATAAAGTTCGATCTTTGAAACGACATGGAAGCATTTTCAAATAATTTCTTCTAAATTAATCTCCTTCACACAATTCGCCTCAAGATGTTGCCGATTATTGCTCAAAATAGATCTCCATCATTGTATCAGTGATTCCAGTCAGCCGCCCCAGAAGCTGTCGAATTTCTTCAATAAACGAGGCCTTATAAGCGGCGTCATCGCGGATAATTTTTGACACTTGTTTCTTCAACAGCTCCAGAGCTTCGTAAACCTGTTGAAAGCAGGGCACGTCCGCGGTCACCAAATTCTGCATTCTGAAGTAAAAATCACCATGAATATCATTCAAGTGATTCTCTATCAATGCACAAATTTCTTTTACATTTCTCACAAAGGGAACACCTTGGCTATTTCGTTCTATTTTGTCGAAGCTTTGCGCCCAGCTTTTAATGTTCTCGTTGAGGAAATCGAGGTCTTGACGTTGCTGAAGTAACGTATTCTGTAATTTGTCAAGATCGGCGATCTCTTTTTGTAGATCTTGCTTATGGTTTACAACTCGTTTTAACGAAACACTCTTTCCGCTGGTAGAAGTTGTTCCATTGACATAAATTGGTGTCTCCATGTTTTAACTGTGGAAGCAAAAGAAGTTCATCATTATTTTTATACTAGTTCTTTGCCAAAATAAATAAATTTAGCCGGCGAGGTAAGAAAATTGCAAGTAATTCAACGCGTTTTAATTTACTCCCTTGGAGCACTGGAAAGATCACTTCTAAATGTTCACCCAATTATTTTGAAAACTGAATTCATGCATACCTGATTCGGAAAAGAAACCGCAATTTGTATAAACTTGCATTTATCATTGGTTTCCCCCACTAAAAGATTGTATAAAAATAAAAAGCTACGGTAAACTTGTAAATTGTTCGTGTGTTTCACGCCTTTTTGTGAAACATAACTACCGCTGTTTCAATTTGTCGGTCGCTGGTTTCTTTCATCACAGAATGTCTTAACGCGACATGAAAAACAGACAAATTCAAGATTAAAGGATCCAGCAGTAAATTCCAATGTGAAAGCTGTCTATATTTGTCGGATTAGAAAAGAAAATCAGGCTTAATATTGCCCAGAATGATAAAAAATTGTTTTAAAATTCTTCAGATATGAACAACCATGTCAATTTGCATATTCTGACATTCACGATCCGATTAATAAAGTCAATTGAAATACTGTTTTGATAGTCAACCTACGTTGATTCGAAATTTTATAGAAGAATCTAAGTTCTCGTGTTATAGATGCCTTTAAAATGTTAAGCCCTAAAGCCCGAAATAAAAGATATCTGTGATAAACGTAACTGATTTTTGTGGCATTTGTTTCGTCAGTTTCCACGGTGCGGGAGACTGAGCGATCCGTAGAGCAATGCCATGCAGTATCAGAGAGCCACCGTAGATTCTGAACAACCTCAAAAACGACAAATTGTAGACGGCTGGAATGCTTAATCTTTCATTAAGGAGGCCGGGGAAATATTTTTGGAAAGCACACTTACCGTTTTGATGAAAAAAAGTTCTTTTTCCTCAATAACAGAGCAACAAAACAAAGCGCTTTCGCTGTTTCTTGCTATGATAAGGTATAGTTTGGGCGCTGCCAGACATCACTAAACCCCCTGGGGCGACAGTATGCTAAATAGCAAATGGCAAAAGCAACACTGTGAGATTGTGGCGCCAAATTACCATTCGGCGAATGCGCGAGTAAATTTGATTGGTTCGTACGAGCAGGTGCAAGAAATAAGTGCCTTACTTCACTTTATTATTGCTTTCGTGGGCTTTTGTCTGAAATCACTGAATTTAGTTCTTCGTTGAGATTTTTTTCCGATTTTTTTTCTACGTTAACTCGTTACTTTAGGACAAAGATTTATTCTACGTCTTACTGTTTGTATAATTAAACTGAATTATTTTCTCTGTTTGCCATGGCTTTATTACAGGGGTTATTAAAGTCCTTAATAAAATATTTATTTCCTGTCGAGCAAAAAAGAGTCATACTCAAGCAAAATATTTTTGCTTATCTTAATCCTGAAGGTAAAGGCGTTTTTCGAATTCTGAGTGAATGCGAGGTTAAATGCGCTTCTCGCTTTCTAAATACCGCGGATTCAATTTTCACATACAATCTTCTTTACAGTAAGCGCACGAACCCCTTTCAAGTCTTTTCGGGTCATTTGCATATCATAGCCTGGCGCTTGAAAGGCATTTTTTTTCCAGCTGCTCATGGCTGTCTTCAAATAATCTACAGTTTTATTGGTTGCTTTGACGGAAGCCAATTCAAAACAATTCAGGGAGTGGAAAGGCTGTGTCTGAAAACCAAGGTTTGATCAGAGTCGTTCTGTTTGTGGTCGATTTCACTTTCACTAGCTGAATTCCATATCACTCTGTCTATCCCAAAATTGCAAGAAAAAAGTTGCAAACGTTGATTTCGAAGGCGGAATCATCAGTCAAACTTGAAGCTTAAAGGAAAGGACAAAGGTATTTATTCTAATTTCAATTTTATTGGGAGCGAGAATGTTTTAAGGAGTGTACATATTTTCAGGTATATCAACTCCTTTCTAATAATTTCGAATTCGTTCGCTTACATTGATAAAAGTAGCTCAATCTTCAGCGAAAAACGCGAGAAAATTTAGTTTCTGTCTTAAAATATAACACAGAATAAACCAAATCTGAAATTAATACTTTTACGTCGTTTCTGTAAGACAGGAAAATTAAGATACAGTTTTACTGCGTTCCTTTCTTGTAGAGGGTGCGAATCTACATATATAGAATGAGTGGAACAGTTGCAATGGAACTCTCAAGCAACACTCTTCACCCGAGACAACTCGGCATCACCGGAGATGGACTAGAAACAAGCCACGCCCTGTCAATGAAAATGATCTGCACCAATAAACAACGTTTACAGAAGACCGTGGGAAGACTGGAGAAGATGCAAGGTCCAATGAAGAAGCAGCGAGATGATCTTCTGTTTTTGGTGGCGACGATGGAGGAATGGAGCCTAATTATGCACGAGTCAGAGCGAGGACACAGTGGAGTCCCGGTTTTGCGCTCAGTAAAGGAGGGTTGTAATGAAATCACGCCAAGTTTGAACAGTAACAACAGCCAACTGAATCAAACTGTACAACGGCTTAGCAAAGCCAGCGTACCTCGCATCGCGCATGTGCAAAAGTGCCTGAAAGATTTGAGAAAGGAAATTCGCGCGGTGTTTGACGACGAAAACACATATAATGGAAAATTTGTTGAAGATGTCCGAGAAACTATAGGAAATATAATCGGCACGGCTAATGCCTTGATAGCGCTGTATTATTGATAGCCGTAGCGGAAATTTCATGAACAGCTGTGTTAGTGTTTGCAGTCTGAATAAAATCGCTGAAAGTTCACATGTTTTGAGCTGTTTGGAAAGTTATGCAATGACAAACGACACGGGTGTCACCTAGCTAATTATAAAAATTATCCATATTGAAATGTGCTATAAGCTCTTCCTGTCCCTTCTCAAAGATAAGTCACGCCCAGTACGCACGTGGGACTAGCGGTCTGATATAATTTCGTCCATATTGTTTTTCAGAATTGATGCATGGGTAATATGACCAGCCCAGAATACGGACTGCCTCACTGATACAAATTTGGAAAATTTAATTCACACTTCACAAACTTTTTCCAAGCGTAAAAAACTTCATAGACCACTGTTTTTGAGATTCCCCCCCCCACCCCCACCCCACAACCAAGCCCCAGTTGTTCGAAGGCTGGACAATGCTATCCACCAGATAAATCCTTATCAAGTGGATAAGTGTTAACAAAATAAACCATGCTATCCGCTGGATAGTATAGCATAATCCATTTTTTTTACAACTGGGCCACATGTAAATAATAATAAATAATAAATAAATAAGTAAACAAATAAATAAATAAAGAAACTTTTCTATAGCAATTTATACACTGCTATCCCAGGTGCTTGAAGGATGAAGTTGAACTCAAGACCTTGTAACACTCACTCATGCACAAGTCAAAGGACGAGAACTTGAAATCACATCTTTATTTAGTTATGCTGTGTAAACTAGAATGCAGAACATTACCAGCAACAAACCACAAACAATGAGTGTGAACATAACTTACAGTGCTGACATTGAACTTTTCTCTTCATTGATAAATTCTCCTGAACATTAACATACATAATTATGGAGTCTAGTAATGAGAATTTGTTTGTTGAACCTAACTCCTTTACAAAACATGCCAACAAGGTGCACTTACGCATAACAAATCCATACAGTAACGTTTTTTCATTTAGAAGAAAACAACTTTAAATAAAACTACAGCCACGTCGAGAAGCAAAGTAGTATATAAAATCATCCATCATTAAACTCTGGTTATACCTAACTTTTAAGTCATTAATTCTTTAATTAAGGTGCAAATCCAAACTCTTCAAACCGCACTAGAAAAGTCCAGTAATTTCTTACTATAAAAGCACTTGATTTAGTGGATAAATATTGCTGCTGAAAAGTTTTTGCACACAAAAAGGTTAGTCTACAGTCCTCCACGTGGTTCGTGTCTATTTACTGGCCGGCTGTTTACTCGCACGTGCTTCTCACGGTCATATCTAGGTTTATGACTTCTCCCTGCTCTTTCGAAGTCTCCTGATCCCCAGTCCTTATCTCGTGCCACTCCATGGCGATGGTGTCTGTTGTCAAACTCCCTGTGAGTCCCTAGCCCCTCACCATTCACTTTCAGCCTGTCCTTATCTCGTATGGTCCCAGTGTCTTTCCTAGAGGGTGCCACAATTCCTTCATGTCGGCTGTGATGGGTAGGCCTCCCTCTTGGATCTGTTAAAGGAAAGTACCAGGAAAATCCCTTAAGCTATCATGTCCATTGTGTCTGACATTATATGCTTGAAGTTCAACAAACACTGTACAATATGCCAGTACCACACAAAAGTACTACTTCATACAAGTAGCTTTAATTTGGATTGTAACACACCAGGTTTTAACCCACGCAAGTTAAAGTTAGAGCCACAGTCTATGACATGAAAGAACTACCGTACTCAGCAGCTTTCATTTGACTGGTCACACAATAGGGTCTGACATGCGCAAACTTGTACATCTCTGCAAGTGACCCTGTTGGATAAAATATTTCTCTAGAAAGAAAGAGAAAGAAGTGGCATGCCCATTCTGTGCTATTAACTAAGACCCTCAGCTGTGCATCTCTATACCTGACCAAACCTAACCCTTTTTTCAGAGTTCAAGACACATACCTTCCAGACCTCTGATGGTAGCTCTTTGTCTGTCCCTTAAAATATTGGAGAACTGCGTGGTTCGTTCGTTCCACTCCTGGTCAAAAGCTACAGCATCACCTATCCAATACAAACAAAACTCTTTTCTCATTAGATAACAAAATCTTGTTACATGCTTGCCACAGGCATAACTATGCCAAATTCCCTGACTTTTACCTGATAAAAATAAAATTTCCCTAACCAACTAAATATAAAATGTCAAATATAATAGCGGCTTCTAGCCTTGTTCTACAGCCATCCTTCCACTCTATCATTAAGACTGATAAGTTTTCAACAAATTTTTCTTCTTCGTCAAGTAAATATATCGTTGAGATCACAGTGGCCTCAAATGTTTCTTCCAGCCTTCACTGGTATTAAATCAGCAGTGTTCAATTATTTCAATTTTCCCTGACTTTTCTTGAAAATGTCAATTTTCCCTGACTCAAAATAAAATTCCCTGACTATTCCCTGACCTTGAAGAATTTTTTCCCCTGACCATTTCATTACCTGTGGAAACCTTGTCTTAATTAACAACAATCCATATTGGAGTAAACAATTTAATTAGATTAAACAATCCAAATTCTATGATAGGCAATGAAACTCACTTTCATCAAGGTTGATGAAATCCTGTTTTCTCTCCTCCTCTCCAGATCTCCTGTTCATTGATCGCTCAATCACGTGAGAACGATCATCTGTGGGTGGAAGGGAAAAGCAAAAAATAGTTACTACTTTGTGGGCCACGTAATTCTTTCTCTCATCCATGGTTCAAGTTTTTTGTTTTTCATTGATCTTTAGCTTTCTTTGTTCTATTAAAAATCTTAGCAACCAATGACATTTTGAAGACAGACCATATTTGCTATCTAAAAATTCTGAAACAAATAATGAGAATGACTAATGTATAATAATTATTACATCACCAACACAGAAATAACAGACACCAGATTATCCAAAATAGATAGGATAACAACTTTACCAAGGTGGTGACCAATTGCCATACGATGCAATCCAGATTCAGAATCTCGCACAGAATGTTGTGTTTCTTTAATCTGCAGGAAATACAAAGAGAGAATATTTAAGCAGGAAGTCACATATATATTTAAAGTCTCATAACGACCAACAAGGATAACATGTTTGTCTTGTAAGTTTCAAGATATGTAGATTTAAACCAAGACTAGCACACAAGAAGAAGATATTTTTTAAACCACTGTTTGCACGAAAGGGATAAACACAAAAAGCAGATTGAAGTCTTGCGGTACTTAATCAACCAATGAAACAGTTTTGACCAGGTTTTACAGGTTTACATCACTTACTCCTCCAGGTGCCTTCTTAGTGGATTTGGATGCTTGAAAATATTTAGGTTCCCCTTGTCCATCGCTTGAATATGACATGACACTTGATGAAGAGTAACTGAAGGTATTAGGGTCATTTGCCATTTGCTCCTAATGAATTAAAAAAAGAGAAAGACTTACAACACTACACAATATATAACACAAGTGTCAATAAATATTGAGCTATGTTCTACAACATTCACAAACTGGTTCATAATGAAGCGTTCTGATTGACTCACTGAACAATCTGAATTTGTGATATCATCACTAGGAATTTATCAGCAAACTTGAACATAAGCTGGTAAGAAAATCTTATGTCTGATAGATTGATCATAAATAGAGAATAATACATGGGTATTATTATTATTATTATTATCATTATTTCTCTTGGAGTGTTCAATTCAATACGAACACATGAAAAGAAATTTCATATCAACAAGCAACCACGTATTACTAATAATGATGTTTTTGATGACTTTCCACAGATTTTTGACTAGTTTCCAAAATTTGCGAGGGCTCTTAAAAAGTTGTACAAAGGCCACACGAACATTTGTGAATATTTTCTGAAAATTTCTGAAGGTAACTGAAGATTTCCAAAGATAACCAAAGATTGCCGAAGACTTCTGAGAAAAATTCAAAGGTATTTTGATCATACACCAACAAATTTAAATACATTTTAAGGGTCAAACATGATATCAAAGAAGTCATCAATATCTTCACTGTATGGTGAGGATATGGCAAATCAGCCACTCGAGTCCCAGAGGCAGATGTAGTTTCTCATAAATTTTACGAGTGGTATACTTTCCAGTAAGGGACAGACCATTAGAAAAGTGATAGGGATGGGGGGTGGGACTTTTTCAGCTTTTTTTTTTTTTCACGTCCACTGTTTCTGTAAGATTTTAAACACTCCTGTCTATAAAATAATTTGCTGTATTTATTTATGTGTATAGCTTGCAAGTACTGCTTATTTGTACAAACTTACAAAATTTCTGTGCATATTTGCCATCATGGAGTTCATGTTGGTAAACATGTCACCAAACATACTGCCAAACATGTCAGTGGGTTGAGCCAACTGCTGGCTGCCACGATTTGACCTGCCAGCCCGTCCTCCATTCTCAATACCAGGGAGAGCTGAGGGGAACCCAAAATGCGAAAATGGGTCGTGAAAGCCCCGCATCATAGATGAAATTCTCTGATGGTGATCCCTGAAAGAAAAAAATGATATAATGAGTGGGGAGGATTATTACACTTGCAATTTTTGAGGCTACTTGTCTGTTGTGATGACCGCAACCTGCTTTATTATATGGCTAGCTCCGTAAGTGGGCAAGATGAACTGAATCCTGTGCTGTGATTGGCTACTCCAGCAGGCAAGATGGCGTGATCTTGCCCACTCGAGATTACCTGCAGTTTCCATATAATGAATCCCTTACTAAGCAAGCTTGTTTGGTCAAGGTGGCTGCATATTGGCCTTGTCACTTGGTCAATAATGCAAATATCAAAGTGAAGTGTGATCATCGCAGTAAATTTTCCAATTTAAGCAACTGGAAAGAAGAAGCCTGAAAAAAAAAATCAGGGCTTCAACGGGATTCGAACCCGTGACCTCCGCAATACCGGTGCGATGCTCTACCAAC
>Ga0126338_10003654_pt1 | contig 10831 bp, 10 predicted proteins | sample OrbCmetagenome_2_FD_92529 | JGI IMG/M metagenome (GOLD analysis project Ga0126338, IMG submission 92529) | Coral microbial communities from Petempiche,Puerto Morelos, Mexico - Orbicella C C metagenome | ecosystem: Host-associated > Invertebrates > Cnidaria > Coral | place: Petempiche,Puerto...
AAACTCTGAACTCTTAGTTACTCTTGAAATCGCATATTTAATTAGTTTCCCTTGACAATGGCGCCAAGATGTCGCCGAAACGTCGGATTTATCTATCGTTAGTTTTTGCCTGTATATGTTTATAAAAGTCAAAATGAAAGCCAAATTAAAGCAAATACTTTAACCCCGATATTCCCCCGCGTTTGGCCGCCATCTTGGATCTTTTCATGTTTTGAAAATGCTCATCGCCATGATGATCATGTTATGGTTTGTAACGTGAAGCATTGTTCTCGCTTCTTCCAAAACTGGCATACTACTGGACTGGTTACTGGATGGTAAAATGTATTATCTTCAATGGTGCAAAAAAGTGTTGGAGTTTTAGTTTTATTACAAAGTATTGCTTTTTAATTTGAGTGCTAGACACGTTTCTGCATCACTGTGCGCAACATTACGGACCTTACGATGCAAGGACAGGAAGCCCAGGAAGGGAACGGTGGCGAATGCAGGAAACTTTCCCAAGCCCCGCTGTGTCGCCAAAGTCAAACTGCTTAAGATGTGCATTTTTCCTATAGGAAGGCATTGTCAATAACTCAAGCTTCATAAAAGCTTTTCACAAAGCCAGTGGCATCCCTTAGACGATGGTGAACAGACAAAGCCGAATTTATTTTTCTTTGTGTATATTAAGCAAACATCTCGTATCTGTCAGTATTTAATAAGGAATGCAGAATTTCTGAATAAAGAAATTATGCGAACAATCTCATTGCCCTGGTTTACGTGGATTTTTGCCAGCAGAGCATTTTAGAATCCTGTAGAGGTAAATATTTCAATTCCCATCTGTAATCAAAACAAGTAATTATTATAAAAGAAACATTACATCAAGTTCTGGGTAGTATGAAAAAAATGAAATAAACATAAATTTGCGTTTAATTTGCTTGATAGATGCTTCCAAGGCATGTAACAATTGTATTTCCAATCAAAACCTTTCGAAAACCACTCAAATTCCGGCAAGATTCTTCAAGAACAATATTTTGGCACATTAATTTTGGTGAAACCTGTGCCTGCTGGTTATATGAGAGAGAAGGATAGAAAATTGAGAAAACACTGCCTGCTCACCATGTACCAAGATCCAACCCATTTCATGCCATGTCGAAACATGTGGGAAAACCAGTCCACAATGTCCTACCTTTTGACTTCCTAGTTGTCAGTGGTCAGAGATTGTAGACACCCGTAGCACAGACCGTAGCGCCATGTTTTTGCAAAACTCGAATTTGTTTACTCGAAGCGGGATATTCAATGAAAAAGTAAAAATTTTAAGCAGTAAATAGCAGTCACTCTCATACACGCGTTTTAAAGCTGAAAAGCGATTTAAAGAGCGCAAGTAAATCTCCAGGCATTTTCGGTCTTACTTCATGAGACTGCTCCAAAAGCTTCTGAAAACTCATGGACTATCTAAGTCGCTCACCCGATGACATAATGGTGACTGGCTAGAGTAGGTAATCACAAAAATGGCAGTCAATGAGCCGATTTTCATTAAAAAGCACTCAAAAATGAAATAAGAACTTGCATTTTACAGGTGAAAATGAATTAAAAGATTTACGAAAAGGCCATTTACGAACAGGTTGGACCGCTTTTATCGTAACCTATTAGGCCAGTAAAATATAAACAACTTGTTCACCAATGACTGGGTGTTTGCCTGATACAAAAATTGTAACATCCCTTCATAAAGAGTCAGGTTAATTGAGCTGAAGAGTACTGGAATCCAGCTGTTGCTAGCCACCTTATCAGGCTCATAGATGGGTTAGCTGGGAACTCTATGAATTTAGAGTCAAACTTCTGCCACTAATCCCACAACCTAGTCAATAAAAGGGGAGGGTTGTCATATGTGGCACTACTTGGCCCTCTCACATACATGCATGGTTAATACCCTAGCCATGACTAGACCCGTCATTCTTTTAGGGACTAAAACAATGGAGTCGTTCAAAACAGATGCCTATATAACCTGGAGATTACAAGAAGACATTTCTGCCCCCAATTTGGGTCTCTCTAAATGAAAAGGGAATGGTAGAGATAATGATGTCCTCCTTTTGGTAACAGGATCGTCAGATATGGCAATCACGCTGTCGTGTTTGTCATGACGACAGGAAAGAAAGAAAAAACGAAACCAGTTACCAGGGAGAGGTCAGGTGAAATCGACTGATGAGTAATGACTAAAAAACAGTGAAATACTAATTTCAATTGTGGATTTCGTTAATTTAAAAGAATAAGTTCGTGACTTTTTAGAGAACCTGATGATCTCACTGAAAATTGTGTAGCAAGAGGCAAAACCGTAAGATTAAAAAAAGGTCTTTGGGCCATACACAGGAGATAAAAGAAAACAAAGTAAACCTTTACCTTCAGATAAACAATATTTGGGTTAATGCCTTTAATTTTGGGCCATCCACAAGACTCTGTATTTGGGTCCTTATGCAAATCTTCTGAAAATTAAAATTTTAAAAACATAAATACTCACAGTGGTAAAACGAACAAAAGGTAAACATGGGACAGAAGTAGCAACACCCGTGAAAATCAAATGATAAAAAACAAAAAATAATAATTGTATCTTATTAACCGAGCAAGAGGACCTTATTGAGAGGATATTGGCTAGAGGTATTGAGAGTTTGAAACAAGACTTGCAAGGTCAATACAATAAAACTAAGCGCCGATATTTTCCCGGGCAGTCTAGAACAAATTTAGTTACAAAAGTGATTTAATACAAAATTAGAATCCCATGATTGTGGACTACAAAAACACTTTTAACTTCAATAGCATAGTTCTCACTGAATGCTAACTTGGCATTTACTTGAATCTGACGTCAAGAAAGAGAAAAAGAATCTCTGAAATGTAACTTATTTCTTTTAGAAACATAAACCATAAGTCAACAAGAAAGGCTTCAAGAATAGTTTTTGCAAATAAATGCAAAGATGTTGATATGTACGATAAGAACATTGTTCTTGAATGAAATTGAAAGTACTATTCCCACCTGCCACAGAATCGCTGCAATTTTCTGATATTCCACTAGAGGAGCCTTCAGACACTTCATCAGCATTTTCCTGTAACAGAAAAGAAAAACACTTGAATCACACCTGGATGTGTTTGTGGCTAGTAGGACCAGACCCAACGATTACAGCAACTATCAAACTCTGTGGGATAGCCTATACCACATACCTATTAGGTTTGTTAAATTGCATTCATTTTCTAAACATAGGAGCATGATGTTGCAAATCACCATTCAGAAGTACTTGCGTACTGGCATTTTGAGATTACCTCATCGTTTAAACTACACTGTTCTGCTGAAGTGGCATCCCTTGCAACAATATTCGCTGTTAAAAGTGGGCCTCCCTTAGCACAGTTTTCACACTCAGTTCTGTTTACCTGGTGAACTGGCAATGTATAGAAACAACAATGAGAAACTGCAACCATTTACATAACCTTTACAATCAAGATAACATTAGGCCGAAGTTGAATCCTAAAGAAAAGGACTCTGGCGAGGGTAGTATTTCTGCTACAGAATGTTTAGATGCCCTGAAGGTTATGGGTGAAAGAAAAAGTCATGGGATGGATGGTTTTACTGTGGAATTTTATAAATTCTTTTGGAAGGACCCGAGCATCAAACCCGAGCATGAAATAGCAAATCTTGTCTCAACAAAGGATGGCTGAATGAAGGAAATGTTAAAGTAAATTTGTTTAAGATTGATTATCATCCAAGGTAAAGCAAAGAAATGCATTTAGAAGCCTAAGTCCAGAATTTCAAAGATGAGCAGTGTTCATGTTTAATAGCTATTCGCACTAATGAGTAATTTGAATAAAAGAGGGTCATACAGGGGTATTCTTAATCAAGTGTATTATCGTTTGTCTCACAATGTAGTCACTTGGGATGTAGATCGCAATGTTTCGACTGCTTACTGCTAGACTTCTTCAGGCGATAAGGTCGACTGGTTGCACGGTGTATTTCATATCACAAAGGTTTGACTAGCTAAAATCGCAGACCTCTTGCATTTCGTATTACGATCTACCTACTTGCAGTACAACGGATCAATTTACGAAAAACGAGACGGCACAGCCATGGGCAGCGCTGTATCTGCGGTTATTGCCAATCTTTACATGGAGCTATTTGAAGAACAAGCAATAGATTCCGCGCCTTGCAAGCCTAAGATCTGGAAATGCTATGTAGATGAAACTTTAACCATCCTGGATCAGGATAGAGTTGACGTCTTCCTGCAACACCTAAACAGTCAACAACCATCAATCCGTTTCACCATGGAGATCGAGAATAACAGCAAGATTCCCTTTCTCAACACGTCAATTTATAGAGAACCTGATGGCCGCCCTACCACCAGTGTCTACAGGAAACCAGCACATACTGATCAGTCCTAGTGTATGATTCACACCACCCTCAATCAGTAAAGCGCGGTATAGTGAAGTTTCTGTACGACCGGGCTAAACGTCTCGTGACCAAACAATCAGTAATCGCTGAAGAGAAGAAACATCTGTCATCTGTGCTTACTTCTAACAGATATCCCTCCTCTTTAGTACAGAAGATCACAAAGGCACGAACAACCCCAAGAAGAGAGTCATAGTGGAATTTAAATCCACCGCCGTTTTACTTATGTTCCAGGAGTTTTGGAGTCTCTCTGCTGCTGCCTAGAACAACAAGGCATTCGCACTGGCTTAACGTCCGACACGAGACTGCGGTCACACTTAGTGTGACCAAAGGACACCGTCAACCCGGCTAAAAAGGATGGCGTAGTCTACAGGATTCCCTGTGAGTGCAGCAAAGTCTACATCGGGGAAACAGGGAGACCCATGCTGGAGAGGATCAAAGAGCACGACAGGGATATACAACTTGCCCGTACCCATACCTCCGCCGTTTCTGAACATGCCCACGAGACCGGCCACTATGCTATCTGAAATGAGGTCAAGTTTATTGATCAAGATCCTCACTGGTACACATTTAGGGTCAAGGAAACTATTCACATTAAGACTTCACCCTAATAACATCAGTAGGGATAGTGGAATTTAAATTCCTGAAGCATGGATGCCCACGATCAAGAAACACAACAACAGGAGAACGGTACAACAACGGACCGCTGAGGGAATAGCTCCTCTCCGGAACAATGGAAGAATAGGAGAATCGAAATGCACCAATCACAGCCGACCCTTCTGATATAAATGATACCGTGCAATCAGTCGACCTCATTGCCTGAAGAAGACTAGAAGTAAGCAGTCGAAACGTTCCAATCTACATCCCAAGTGACTACATCATGAGACAAACGATAATACACTTTATTATTGCATCTACCATGAAGAATAACAACAACCTTTTCCTCAACAGGGGTATTCTTGTGATGCATTATTTTCCGTGAAATGTGAATTTAAGAAATTATTCTTCGTGATCCGTGACTTAAAGGTTTTGCGTGACTTGTGAAGAACTTTTTTTATTAAATTGTTCACCGATATCCGTGATTTCACAACTCTCTCCTGTGTCATATTGGCCGTTTTCACACTAGAGATGGATAATCCGTCTAGAGGGATTATCCGTCTGCTACATTTTCTGTCTTGGTAGGGGCCGTTTTCACACTAGAGATGCATAATCCGTCTTGAAAGTATTATTCCCACCTGCCACAGAATCGCTGCAATTTTCTGATATTTCACTAGAGGAGCCTTCAGACACTTCATCAGCATTTTCCTGTAACAGAAAAGAAAAACACTTGAATCACACCTGGATATGTTTGTGGCTAGTAGGACCAGATCCAACGATTACAGCAACTATCAAACTCTGTAGGAAAGTCTATACCACATACCCATTAGGTTTGTTAAATTGCATTCATTTTCTAAACATAGGAGCATGATGTTGCAAATCACCATTCAGAAGTATTTGTGTATTAGCATTTTGAGATTACCTCATCGTTTAAACTACACTGTTCTGCTGAAGTGGCATCCCTTGTAACAATATTCGCTGTTAAAAGTCGACCTCCCTTAGCACAGTTTTCACACTCAGTTCTGTTTACCTGGTGAACTGGCAATGTATAGAAACAACAATGAGAAACTGCAACCATTTACATAACCTTTACAATCAAGATAACAGTAGGCCGAAGTTGAATCCTAAAGAAAAGGACTCTGGCGAGGGTAGTATTTCTGCTACAGAATGTTTAGATGCCCTGAAGGTAATGGGTGAAAGAAAAAGTCATGGGATGGATGGTTTTACTGTGGAATTTTATAAACTCTTTTGGAAGGACCTTAGCCAATATTTAGTGTGGTCAATTAATTTCTCATATGTAGGGCTCCATGGTGAAATGTCAGCCACTCAGAAAAGCGTTCTTATAACTACCTTACCTAAATCAAATAAGGAAAGTTTTTCATTCCAAATATTGGATACCAAACTCTTTACCACCGCCAGGTTCGATCATAAAATACCTTTAGCTGCCACCACAAATGTTGTTAAGAAGGTTTTGCCAACAATCATATCATATCAATCACGCCCAAATGGCCAAAACTTTAGGCTTTCTTAAAAATAACTCTATGACCTACAATACTAGGCTAATTTACAATAGTACAGACAAATAAACAAGAGGGCTTTTTACTATCTTTTGATTTTGAAAAAACGTTGCTTGATTCTTTTTTGGAAAATACTTGCTAGAGTTATGTAGTTGAATGATGGGCAGAGTATATTCATGAACCTGCAGAAGCCAGCAACTTCTTGTCACAGCCACTGTAGAATAATGTTCTAATTACTGTTCCTAATAAACTGAACAAAGCAAGGAAATCTACGTAAACACAATATGCATATCATTACAACCCGAGCATCAAATAGCAAATCTCGTCTCAACAAAGGATGGCTGAATGAAGGAAATGTTAAAGAAAATTTAAGATTGATTATTATTCAAGGCAAAGCAAAGAAATGCATTTAGAAGCCAAAATCCAGAATTTCAAAGATGGGCAGTGTTCATGTTTCACAGCTATTCGCGCTAAAGAGTAATTTGACTATAAGAGGGTCATACAGGGGTAGTCTTAATAAAGTGTGTTATCGTTTGTCTCATGATGTAGTCACTTGGGATGTAGATCGTGACGTTTCGACTGCTTACTGCTAGTCTTCTTCAGGCAATAAGGTCGACTGATTGTATATTCGTGATTTCACAACTCTCTTCTGTGTCATATTGAGCCCTCCAAAAGATCTATTTTAATAAAAAGACTGAAAACACCAAATTTGACCTCTGCATAATTATTGTAACATCTTGTAAGGCATCAGCAACTACCAAGTAACAGATAGATTTCCGTAATGTCAAAAAGAATAATCCAAGTTTCACCGTTGATCTGTACTCTTAATTGTCTGACAGTTCAGGTTCAATTTGCTTTCCTCAAACACTCTTTCTGGCATAGAAGCAATTAATTCAAGTGTGACTCTAACAGCACTCATTTATTTTTAACATTTGATCGATATATTTTAGCTCAAGCCTAAAATTGTGCATTAGAGACCAAGAAATACCATGTGATATTTTGATGTTAAGAACAAAACAAAACCTTTTCATGACGCTGAGCGCTTTCTACAGGCCGTAAACATTTACAGTTATTATCGGATGATTTCAAACAATACACACCATTTATTAACCATGTCTTCTGGGTCTGTACTATAAGTTATGGACGGAGTTTTTCCCCCTTTGATTTATGGCCCAAGCGTGAAGCATGGGGGCCATACATTGTAGGGGGAAAAAACAAGAATCCGTAACTTACAGTACGGAGCGAGAAGACTAGGTAGTAAGATACTTGTTATATCTCTACTATGTGTTTGATGGGTTCGGGAGTGATTTCTATTTATGCTGAACGGTTTCAAATTTCTGACGTATGTCAAAAGCAAAATGAGTCAATTTGAAATCATTGTTAAGTCATTAGAATTTTTTAATATACAATTTAAAGTAAAAGAAAGTTTTTAAACATTTACTTGCTATAAAAGTTAAAAACACTTGGTGATAGATCAGAAAACATTTTGGCAACAAAGACAGCTTTAAATTTTAGCGGACCATACAGTGGAATACCGCCTGCTAAATTAAACAATCGAAGTACACGTAGTAAATGAGAGATATAATAATGTCTTTGTCATTTTGTTTACTGATGTCCTGAAAGCTGCATCAAATCGGCAATCTGTATTCAAAACACAGTTGAAAGCATTTTATATATTGATTGTCATATTTTTTGTGGCTATTGAAGGAAAGAAAACCTCTCGAGGTATTTTTTTACCAACAAGGATTTTATCACCCTCTACCCCAGGATTTTCCCTAACACGCCTCTCAAAGATTGTTTGGTCTTTCTTCTTTCCATTTTATGACCTAAAAGTTGTCTGTGTTATGAATGAAAATAAGACCTTAAAAGGTTGTCAATTTGCGGAAGTGACATACAGACGTACGTACACAGAGCCATGTAACAACCAAGAACTTTTAGCTCAATGGGTTACCAAATTTTCTAAGTTATGGTTCTCCGGTCGCCCACCTTTGGAGGAACTAAACTAAGAAGCTTTTAACGTAGCATATTCCATACTATAATTGGCACTAATGTCTTGTTAATGAAAATGGGTGCTTTTTTTGTGACAGTTAGCCTGAAACCATAGTGCACCTATTTTGGTTTTGTGATCAGCTATTTCACCTCTGAAGCGCCCTCACAAATTATATTTGGGAGGTAACAGAAATTGAAATAGAGTTTTCCTTCAATCTGTTCTCTCCGGCTATACAAACTGTATGCCTGGTGCAACTAACTGTACATGTATTATTTTAGCAGTCAGGTTTTTCCTCTGTAAATGTGAAATGGAAGGACGTAACCTTGATTTTTGCTAGTGTAGAGAGCGTCCAGCAAGTTCTTCCAAAACATAAGCCATTAAAACTTTCAAAAAAAATTACAAGAGTGCTCGTACAGAATCTTTCTACAGTTCCCGGTCCAATACTTAATAAATGTTGGACCGGGAATGGAGCGATCTGGTTGGCTGATATTAGTTATTGGCCCTCTGACTTAACTTACCGGTCATCGAGTTATAATATCTTAAGTTGACCAAGACTGGAACTTGTATGAAGACATGATTGATCACCACAGATTAAAAAACATTACTGGATGCTGTTGGCATGATGGTACAAAAACAGGTACAAAAACGACATCACAAAACAAACTGTCATGAAATACAAAATTGTCATTTAGTACTTGTAAGCAGCAACACTTACACTAACCTGTCTTATGTTTTCTCTCATTTTTCGATATCATCTGAATTAACCCCTCTAAATCGTCTAACCGTTTTGTCATCGCACTTTCCATTTCATCCTCGTCAGGCATTTTTTGCAGCAATTTACATAGAATTTTCTCTACGTCATCTTTAGTGGGCATTTCATCCAGGCGCTTGTTTTGTTTCTCCAACTGAGCACGAATTGCATCCTGACTAGTTTTCTGAATCTCCTCCAAGAGCTCTTTCACGTCTCTTTGTACAATCAGCTTAAAACCTACAGTACAACAAAGATATTATTGTCATCCTGGGTTGGCGGGAAAGGAAAAACGTGTAGAAAGATATCAAATCATTTTCACTCATTTATTTTATTTATACCTTCACCTCCCCTTTTCAAGTGGTGTTAAGTTAAGCCCTGGCTACACTCATCTGCATGGTGACTCATAGAAGGAGCCGATCTCAGCTTCCTAAAACTGCTGTCTAAAGGAAGTCTGCCTGAGGACATCATTAAGTCCAATGAAGGTGCATTCAGTCTAACGATTTACTAGTAGGCATTATCCATTATGGTACATGAAAATGCCCTGAGTTGTAACCAGTAGTCCAGTTCTGGCCCTCTCTCTATCACGCAACGCTAGGGAGAAAGGGCCCAGGAACAACTGTCTGTGCATGCTCCCGCTATACCAATCAGAGCGGATCAGAATGTAAGATGTCGATTTTACCCCACTGAAAAAATATTTATTGTGAGTGAGGTTGGCAACACTCGGAAGACTTTTCAAGCTTTAGTTCAAGATTAACTTGGTGGACTGCAATGTCTGTGGCATGTCTATGCATGAATTGATTTAGACTTGTATTTCATGTTGAGAACACTCTTAATTAAATTGTACAATTTATGACTCAGTGTAAAGACCGTGAATTTAAGTTGAAAAACTTTGACATGCTTGTAAGGATTTGTGAGCATTTTAAATTAGACATCATCACTGTTTCCAGAAACAGAAAGGAGGGTTTTGTTAATCAAATCAAAGAGCTTGTTGGAAGTCGCAGCTGCGATATGTAACAGTTTGAGTTAAATTTACTAAGATAGATATTCATTACATAGAAACGCTGGTTTATGCAACTGAAGCTCGGAAACGTTTTGAGAGAAGCGAAAACAAAGATGGTAAGTGGTTACATTACATGCCTTAGATACTGCAGAAATTTAGTTAGGTGTATGTACATGTAGCCACCATTTGGATAACGATTGTGGTTGCATGACTTTAAAAATCAGCCCAGTAACTTCATGTTCAACATAACACGTAAGTCTCCATTGCAACAATCTGAGGTGATGGAACCTTTCCGCTTTAAATGAGGCCAGAGAAGTTGTTGTTTCTGGGAGAAAACAAGCCGAGACATTTTTAAATTAAAATAAATAACGAATTTATTATCTCAAAAAGTTGAATAGCCTTTTTTGTTTCCGTGGTTTAGAAAAATCAGTCAGGCGAGTTGTTGTGTGTTATTAATAATTAGTATATTCTCAGCTCCGACTATTGCATTTCTAGCTCTCTGATTGGCTCAAAAACTCCGACTATGAGCCATTAGTCGGAGTTTTACCTTATATGGAAAACAGTGCGCCAAGTTTAA
>Ga0126338_10003656_pt1 | contig 10827 bp, 5 predicted proteins | sample OrbCmetagenome_2_FD_92529 | JGI IMG/M metagenome (GOLD analysis project Ga0126338, IMG submission 92529) | Coral microbial communities from Petempiche,Puerto Morelos, Mexico - Orbicella C C metagenome | ecosystem: Host-associated > Invertebrates > Cnidaria > Coral | place: Petempiche,Puerto...
GAAATGTATGGCGAAAAGTTGTTTCGAGGTACAAGAAAACGATTTTTGAGAGAGATCAACGCTTTTTCGCCGTCGTTTTTATCGCGAATGGATTTGGGCAATGTTGATATGTGGAATATGTAACCTTTTGTTTGAATAACGGTGAAATATGTGATAAAACCTACCGATAAACTCCGTTGCTTGCGTGAGGTTTAATTGTGAAATTTACATTGCATAATGGTCTGAAAATATTACAAAATTAATTAAGTATAAATTGAGAGGAAATAACCCAGTAAGGCCTTTTAAGTTGCGTACAGGCTACTTTTGGCTTATTTGAAAGCTCAGTCATACAAATAATACTGGAAATAAGTCCGGTCGCAATCATTGTACTGTCTGGGGTTGATTTAATGACAAATGAGTCCACGCGACTCATGCTGTGTGGCTGCTGTGTTGTTAAAGGGTGACTCGTTGAATATATCTCTGAGTATTTGTATTTAAAAGTGCCATTTGTGCATGATTATGCTTTCCAAAGTTTGGTATTGACGATTGAGTGAAATTGCCCGACACAAAGGGTAGTAGTTCCTTCTGCAATTTTCAATATCTGTTTTACAGCTTCTTTTCTGTCTTTATATTTAACTTCTCGGAGTGTCTTTTCTACCATTTGCTCTGGATAGCCTCTCGAGATTAGGCGTGTATCGAAATTTTCAATACTCTCTTCAATGTATTTCACAATAAACCTCACGCAAGCAAAAGGGAGTTTATCGGTAAATTGTATCTCTTATTTCATGATTATTCAAACAAAATCTTACATTTTCCATGTATCAACATTGCCAAAATCCATTTGTGATAAAACAACGGCGAAAAAGCGTTGATCTGTTCCCAAAACCATGTTTTTGGGCGTCAAAACAACTTTTCGCCATACATTTCCTTCTAGCGACTTGCAATGTTTGCCCCCTGACCATCCCAAAGTTCGTTGCGCAAACACGGGTATCCGATTACTGGCAACTCATTTATTAGGCGGCCAGTAATTTAAGTCCAGATGAGGGCTTTTCTATTGTTTTTACCTCTACTAAGCGGCCAACCCCTTTTAAGCGACCACTATCCATTTCCCCGAGGGTGGCCGCTTATAATAGGAATGCTTACTTACAAATAAAGCATTGATTTTAACTCGTCTAAACATGTCACTAAATGCTTGTTCTCAAATGAATTTTGAAGCATGTTACTGTACTACTAGTAATTACCTCCTCTTAACGATTGCATTGTTAGCATAACCATCACCTTAAAGGTTACCTTCAAAACAATTTTCTCGGCGACACCTGGAGGGAATCCCATCTTGTCACTTCGATCGTGCATCACCTGAAAGAAGTCCGTTCTGCGAGCTAAAAAGCTAAAAATTGCATCAAGAAAAGGTTCTACTTGTTCGCAGTGCTGCAGTATTCCCATTAGTATGTCGTCAAACTTAGCAGTAGCCATGATTTCAGAAACTTTTCGTGCAGTTCCCACCAGGAAATACAGAAGTCGAGTAGTTCCTGTTTCGTGAGCCGGGCGACCTGCGAGATCTAGCTAGCGTATTCTAGTACAGTTTGTGCCCTATACACGACGTATCTACCTACCTACCGCTACCGAAAAAGGTTTGGGGACAAGACCGGTCTGTACCAAATGCAGACTGCAGACCGGGTACCGTGACAAAATGTAGACAAGGTAAATGCAGACTGCAGACTGCAGACTAGGTACAAAACGGAGACTGAGAATAAAGACTATTTTTTTCTTCAAATGCGTGATAACATGCCATTTTATAACTTACCAGTGTCACGCAATCGCTTTTTCCGCGGTGGACGAGACGGTTTGGGCGATATATAAACAGTAGCATCCATTTGGCGCGAAAATATGCTCGGAGATTTTCTCAGGCTTGTAAATATTTTTGAATATGTTGCCTTTAAAGGTGCTATTTTCTAAAATAGCCTTTCAGTCGACTCCTACTAAACGGCGTTGTCTTTGCTTCAGGGGTGAACTTCACCTCTGAAGCAAAGACACGAACGAACTTCACTCTGGTTGGATTGTCTAACGGTTAGACAATCCAACCAGAGTGAAGTTCGTTCGTGGCAACATGTTCGACATGCAATTCTACATGGGTAGACAAACAAGGTGATGAGCACATGTTGTTCAGATATTGCCAACATGATCGCCACTCATAGGGGTGAGTGGTCCAATTCGGTCTACAATCGGCATACGAGTAATTAAAAAAATCTGACGACTGCTTGACTGGAGTTCGATTTTTTTAATCAAGAATAAAATCAGAGACCGAATAAGACGAATGAAGTCCTGCTACCAAATAATCATGCCTGGGGCGTGCCCATAACTAACCAGATTTGAGATTTTTTTCATAGTTATCATTGTATTGGAGAAAAAAGGAGTAGTTTCTGTAACAATGTAATACTGCTCAGGTCTTACCGGGCAGCATCAACGTCTCCCCCAATTCCCCAACATCCTAATAATTCCAGGAGACGAAACCTCTATTTCTTTTTAAATAGCTTGTTGTTTGCTCAAAGATCCCAATCGAGACCCTGTTAATCGGCTATATGCTATGTAATTTTTCTGATGTAGCTGCCTGTCCCCCTCCCTCCAAACCCAGGCTGTGTAGAATGCTAGTCCATTGAAGGGTGGGGGGGTCATCCTTCAATGGGAGGGGTAAAGAGAGAACAGAACACATTGACCGACTGTTCAATCTGGAGCCCAGGCCTGCGCGCTAACCATTAGCATTGGATAGCTGTGAGCTCCCTCCTCTATACTGGAGGCGGCAATGTGAGTTTAACAATTAGGATGCCTGTGCTTGACGCCTTCTGCTACGAAAAGGTGCACAGAGTTTGGTTTCTTAAATCGGATAATTAACTTTATTAAACACAAATCAGTTACAAAAAAGAAAAAATACTTCCATCAAAAAGCACACTACAAACGTGCTTGCAATACACTACTAACAAGATAAATTCATTAGTGATATTTAAATTACTAACGAGAAAATTGTCCATTGAATTGCTTACAAGACTTACAATTATCTAGAGTACATAATAATGATAATAACAGAGCAGTTTTCAATTGAGTGTCGTAAAACCAAAACCAAACCAATTACTTACCAATTAGACTACTCAGCCAATCTCAAACCGTAGTAAAATCAAAACCAAAACCAAAGTAATTGTCTAATTACTTTCGACACTCAATTGAAAACCGCTCTAATAATAATAATCATCATCATCATCATCATCATTTACCAATTTACATAGCGCATATTTACATATTCTGATCAATAGCGCTTTACAATGACTATAAAAATAAAATAAAATTATGAATTATAAAAACACTTCTTAAAAAGATAAGCCTTAAGTCGAGATTTAAAACTGTCAAGTGATGTTGTTTGACAAAGCTCTTCAGGTAGGCCATTCCAGAGTCTCGGAGCAGCTGCTGAAAATGATCTGGCCTCCAACTACAACTGACAACAACAAAAAAAACTACTTGTAATACTTGCAATCATCCAGCTTTAATTCTTTACTTTAATTTCAAAATAGTGATTAGCTACATTACTTACAAAATTTTGATATAGAATATTACTTACACTGTTTACACTATTTACAGATCTTTACTAAGACTTCATTAGGAGAGAATTTTCCTTAGGCAACCATTGACTCCTTATTGTTGCTGTTATAGTACAGATTAAAGGAGATTTTCACAGCGAAGTTTAATTTGAGGTGTAATTTCTTAATAAATTAGTTGAAGCCACACTTTTTAGAACTAAGCTTTTGACAGCATAAGAAATATTTGGCAAATGGTAGAAAGTAGTTGAATTTGTATTTCTAATTATTGTTTTTTCAAAGAACGACTTAGACTCTTCACACTCAAGCAAAACATGCCATGGAAACAACATTAGAGCATTCAACTACAAATTACTCCAGAGAATAATAGTCCGAGAAAGAGTTATATACTTACCGTAAACTTCGGAAAGTAACGACCCCTCGAAAGTAGAGATCCCCCGAAAGTAGCGAGCCCGTCGAAAGTAGCAACCCACCCTCACCCCCTCCCCGAAAATAGTGAGACCAAGGTTCAATAGTATATTTGTTTTCCCATCAATTTTCAGGTGAGTTAAGGCACTCTATAACAAGGAAAAGAATCGCTTATGCCATGAAGCGTTGTGAAATGTCAATTCGTGCTTCATCAGTTAATGTTGCATTGTGTTAAAACACAATTTTCATTAAGTAACAGGAACGTACTATACCTGGACTGTATAGCAAACTTTGATTCAAATTGATATCATTTTCAACAGGAGGGTATTAAAAGGAACGTTTCTTTACATTTAAAATGAAAACTCGACGAGCGTACTGAGATATTGTTACAGCAGACTGACATAGGAGTGTGTCATGAAGAAGAAATAAAAACATACAGTTTAAGGTATCAGTCTGACTAGCTTTCCTGCTAACCAATGACAACACGGTCTAGACATGAAGAGCCCACCCATGTGGCAGCAACAGAGAGTTAAACTGGAGCGAAGAATTGTGTATTATGTTTTAAGAACTGTTCTTACGAATTTTCGTGTTTTGTTTCGTAAAAAGAGCTCAGTGCTACCGACTTAACATAACGTTTTTTGCTCCCCGAAAGTAACGACCCCTCGAAAGTAAAGAGCCTCAAAGGCTGCTACTAAAATAACGAGGGTCGTTACTTTCGGAAGTTTATCATACGGTATGCAATTGAAACACATAGTAAATGTCTTTATTGTAATGAAACCGATCCATTCTGCATCCATTGTTAAGGTGTGAAACAATTTAAAAAGTTCGATGGATGTTATTTCCCAAAGATCACGTCCCTAATTACTTTGCAGCACTTGCCGGGGACTAACCATGTACATTTAAATTCATGCTAATAAAGCCAATCTGAGAAAATAGAAGAAAAAAATACTTTACACTTTCATATCTTTGAAGGTTTTAGGGTTTTCAATGTGATCATTTCCTAACAACAAGCTCCTCTTTGATCCTATTTCGTGCAATATTTTATATGAAGAATACCGAAAAGCAGATTCATAATTACCGGAAATACCTAAAAGTACTTAGTTTAGCTTCGATTGAGAATATATATCAAACACTCAACACTCTGACCACATTTCCAAACACCTCAAAGTTCGTCAAAACAGCGTTGTATTCTCAACTCTGTTCTCGGTGTTTGGAAATGAGTTCAAACATGGTCTTTTGTGTTTGATACATCAGCGTAGCCTCGTTTTGCGCCATTTAGTTTTTGCTGCCATTTTGATTATTTGACAATGCCAAATATGATACCAAGATGTAAGGATGTGAAGGTAAGAGCTGCGACTGAATGGAGGAATCGACTCTGAGCTCTGAATGCACTGGGAACGAGCATAGTTACTCTAATAATAGTACTCTACGACTAAATATCGTTTTGGTTAACCCAAATAGCCCTCCGGTTAACCTAAATAGCCCTCCGGTTAGCCTAAATAGCATGCTGGCTAGCCTAAATAGCATGCTGGCTAGCGTAAATAGCATGCTGGTTTCTTATCCGAAATAGCATTCCTGTTGACCTATGGTTACCTTAAAAAGCACGCTGGTTTGCCCAACTAGCGTCCGGGTTAGACGAAATAGTACTGATTCTCCATTTTGATTACTTCTAACTTATGATCAATCGAAGAACAGACGCATAGATGACATCATTAACAGTTTTTTTTTTTGTTGTTTCTTTATTATATAAAACAAATCTTATAGATTCATATAAATAGAACATCAGTGACACACTCGGCTATCGACTTGTGGGCCACGCAGTTTTGTTCGTACCATATTTGACATCGTCCGTGATCAATTACTAACCAGACGCATGGCAACATGAATATGTTCTCTACAACTACCACCTCTCTAAAACGGCCACTTTCTTTGGTCCCAGCGGACAGTTCACACGTTCACTCTTATTTCAACCTCTCCACAATGGAAACGGCCACTAAAACGCCTCCCAAATGCACATTAACCTTTCGATGACGGACAGGCAATCCGTTTTTTTATTGTAAAAGGTCACCAAACTTGGTCTGTACCGCGTGTCGTGGGTCTCTGCTTCTGTTTAGTTTCTGTTTTATTGATGCATTTTGATTTACATACCGGTATGCCAAAATAAGCATTTCTTGACAAAAAATGTTGCGCTCCGGCCCGAATAAAAAGGTTTCATATTACACCCCCACCTCTCAGGATAACGGCTGGAGAGGTTCAACTGTAAACACTTGCTACTACACATGATTATATTTAAGAAAAAAAAACGAAATCGACGAAGAATTAGAAGTAATATCCATGGTTACGAAAAGGACCTCACACGAACGTCCTTGCCATGTGGTCAGAATGTGCGTTAGGCCTTTGCTATGACGAAGAGCTCACACACCTGTACAAACTCGCTGCGCAATAGACAACAGTCACTACATTTAATGTATTTATCAGCATTTACTGCATTTACTTATTGAATAGTTAGTAATATTACGTTGATCCCTATCGTTTGACCGTTCGACCGTCCGTTCATTCATACAATGGTGCGGTAAACTCCTGCATGTGCAGTCCCCGTGTTATTTGAGTGCCACGTAGCGTGAAATCGAAGCAGCTTGTCCCTCCTGTGCGCTGAGGGTCCTAAGGTATCAATTTCTAAACAAAGTGTAGGGCTGCGTCGGCGGGCAAGTGGAACACTCGGTTACTGTCATCAACCTCAATTTGATAAAGATAAATAACCGCCGTATAGTAGCGAATTTTTCAGAGCAGAAAAAAGATGAGATACCTCAGCTTCAAAACGTGACTACCGCGGTCAGTTTGCCTCCCTTGCACTGTTTAACTTCCCACACCAGGCTCCTTCCGGTCTGCCTGGATAAGAAGTTTCCTCTCCGGCTGTGTACACACAAACTTGCAGTCACTCGGAACTGTGATCTTTTGGGTTTTTTTGCCAGATACACGGCAGCGGAAGTCTTGGCGAAGGAGAATAATGCATATGTTTCAACCAGCAAAAAAGTTATCTAAGTTATCTTATCTATCTTAGCAATGAAAACACTGGAACTAATTTTGATACGAGAAAAACCACAGGTCTCCTAAACACGTTATGTAGATCGTTTATAACGGTTAAAAATATGGACAAGAAATTCACTAAAAACGACTTAAATCGACTCTTGTGTATGCTACTTGTGTTTCGGTGACGTTTTGGGACAGTTTCAAAGGGATTACAGCGAGTCATTCTCTCCAAATATATCGTTACATTCCCATACAAACTCTTATGTTTACACTGTTACGCAATCACGGCTCCCAAGGAGTTTGGTAGACCTGTGAGGAAACTCAGCGGTTTAATCAGTTGATCTGTAAAGAAAGCTTATCGCTTAAGATTTATTTCTGTTTTTTGTTCATTACTAGACATTACTGGGAGCTTTTGTTTAAGTCTTACGCAAGAATTCACTACAAGCTTTATCTTTCATTCTCTCTTTATTGTCATTAAAATTGAAAATCTAAAAATAATTTTCCAGCGCTATTTTAACCAGCGGTGCAGCTGCTGGCTGGCTGTGTCGAGCTATTTATGATGTTACGACTTACAGCCATCCTTAATGGCATTATGCTTTTCCTCTGTGTTGAGTCGTTTGTTTCAATTTACAATCACTCAGTCTTGGACAACTGCCACCATTATTCCATGTTAACAATGAATACAAATGGCACATCGCCTCTGACTACTTGAACAAGATCAAAATATTTGACAGGCTGCGATATATAAATAGTGCATAACAAAACAAAACAAAGCCCTATACAATGCTTATAAGCTTAATTGTCTGTTCAATAAAACCCACACTATCCGTTACATGAAATGACAGAAATTTTTGGCGTTTTTTTACAGCGTAAGGCCACTTCTACAAAAATGCTCAGAAAATAGCACCTTAGGCGTCATAATTGATTATCTCTGAGGTACCAGCCAGCTGGTTAGAGACGGGATACACGCTGGCGGATTCTATCTAGACGATATAATTTTATTCCTGAGGAGTTTTGGTAGAGGGAGCTCAGCTGCCACCTTCTCTCTTAATGGACCGTTCAGTTCACTAATAGAGGCGCAAATTGTTCTTATGCAAGCGTATTGAAGAGCACGTGGCTGATGACTTCGAACAAGTGTTCCTACACGTGGGTATCTTTCTGAACACTGCATCTCCCAATGAAACAGACTATCCATTTGGAGAGGATTAAGGTCCGACAGGTCGTCCATTTCAGATAAGCTACTCAATTGTTCAGTTAGAGTAAAGGTTGCTAACGCACGACTAGCATCTCGACCCGCAAAGCAGTTGAAAGGTCCGTCGAGAAATTGAATGTCCTTTGTGTTTGTAGCATCGAACACCTTTCCATTGACGGCAAAATATATTCTTTTCTCTTGAATACCATCATACTGCTGTAACTCTCTAACGGTAAAAGTCCGAGAGTCGTAGTGTTCTGACGAGAGAGAGATGTCTGTCTTCGTTACTTTTTGCTGCGAAATTGGAAATAATTTCCTCCACATAACTTGAAGTGATAACAACACCGAACCAAACAAGTATAAAGAATCTAACTGAATTTGTACAATCCAAGCCAGTATGTCGTAGAAACCACTGTACACATCGACACCGCGACCTTTAAATCGAACCTTATATCGAGATATCATCCACTTGTTCATGGCGATGGCGCGAATACAGAGATCAGACCGAGATGCTGCCGGTGTTGTGTGAACTCGTCAAATGCAAATTTTGCTTTGTTTACATGCTTATAAGATAACAATACTCGAGAGATTAGAGACATGTGACTTTATTTCTCACGGATGACAGGGTTTCCGCTGGAAGACCCTGGAATGTTCGACGTCATATTTGACATGCTCTATATCACAAGAATCAACGTCAATTGTTGTGTACATAGGACTTAGACTTTGGTTAAATTCTGCTGACGTATGTGGGGGCAGCTTTTGTTTTGTTGTTCATGATGAATGAAGGGCATTTCCTTTGTGGTAAGTATAAAATGCTCACACAAGCCGGAAGACATCGTGTTTAAAAACCGTGGAAACTACTGCTTCACCATTAAAAACAAAAAAAGAACACAAAAACAGGAAATAAAAAAAATACGCTCAAGTGAGAGAAAAACCGCAAGTATGTTGCAAAATTATTTTGAACTAAATTTGAAACTGTAATAATTGACAGGTAGCCATGTAGCGTGATCTAAGCTACAGCTGTCCAAAGCTTTGGAACGGAAACGTTATGCGTCAGGTTATGTAACTGGCAGCAGGTCAACCCTATAATTTGCTAACATGCACGTACACAGGAAAAGAAGTTGACAAAGGGAAAGGACCTAAGATCTTAAAACACAAAGAAAAAGATTGACATCCTCCAGTGCTTGTGACGCAGTTTGAAAGAGGGAAATTTAACGGCAGTTTTATGATCCAAAAAACAAACAGTATTTCATTATTTGCCTCAGGTAAAAGGGCCGGGTTAATTTGTGCAGTTATAAAATTCCGTTGACATATTTCATCTTGCCCACTCGCATAATTCAATCATGATTGCACCCTTTCAGAATTATAACTAGGAGGCTGGACTAATTCTCACGTAGTTATTATCAACTTACATTTGTTGACTTGCCACAATTTCTATTTAATACTTCGTTGTATTCAACTCTAATTCATTTTGTTATGACGATGACAATGGCAGCTGTGGAAAACTGTCCACCTAATTTTTTGTCTTATTTTGAGTCTAGGAATCACCTTCTTCATTTTACATCAATATAGATCATGTGATCATCAAGAGAGGTTACGATAACAGCTATTGCTATTGGAGAGATCGGAATTGATGAAAGATCAACCGGAAACGTGAACTAAGTCATGCTCAGAACTCATGAAATTGTTGACAACGCTACATGGAACAATAACGCTAGAGAATGGCTCCTTCCACTTGACGTGACCTCACGACATCACCGGAAGTGAACGCGTGGTACGAAGCATGTTTGGAAATACTGTTTTCCGGAAGAGGGGGTAAAGGTTAAAGTTTTAAAGGTAAATCGTGTCATGATTGGCATAATCCTCATGATATTTTGACGTCAATAAAGAAACGATTGGTAAACTCAATTAAAAAACTGAATAGAACCTCCTAATCTATGAAGCACCGATGTCAGTATTTGTGGAACGGATATTAAACAATGCAGACGGAACAAAAGAACTATCATAGTCTCTGTGTTGTGGTTCATTTTCGACTCAAGCAAAATCATTTAAGCATCGAAGACATCGAAAAATTGAAAACATGCTTATTACCAGTGAAATAATGATAAATGTGAAGGTCAGTGAAGGAATCATGAGATGTTCATCAACTTTTGTTACGAGAGTGTGGGAAGAGTTTTTATTAAAACTCCAACCAGTGACCTCATGGACCACTGGGCTACAAAGAACTGTAGTGAGTGTTATAACCGTGGCATTCATCTTATACTGCTATGATCAGTGATGCAGGGGAGGTGTGGTCCCCAACAAAGTTTTAGATGGGGAGAATCCGCCCCAACGGTCCAAACCCTTAACCTAGTATGCCAGTAAATGCTTCTGGTATTATAAAATGCGGTGAAAAACAGGGGTCATAACGCTCTGTTTTTACGCAATAGCAATTACAGTAACCTTACCACCGGTGTGGAGGTTCATTACGAACCTTTGCAATCAGAGAGGGGAACTATAATTTCTTTGAAAAAAGTCATTTCTCGCGATATTGGAGCAGTTCAACAAAATAGACTTAAATCTAACATTATAAAAGATTTTATTTGAAAAGGAATTAAGATTATGAAGCAAATCAAAGAATATGTAGCATGCGCC
>Ga0126338_10003657_pt1 | contig 10827 bp, 8 predicted proteins | sample OrbCmetagenome_2_FD_92529 | JGI IMG/M metagenome (GOLD analysis project Ga0126338, IMG submission 92529) | Coral microbial communities from Petempiche,Puerto Morelos, Mexico - Orbicella C C metagenome | ecosystem: Host-associated > Invertebrates > Cnidaria > Coral | place: Petempiche,Puerto...
CAGTTTTGGCCAGAACCCCTCTTTAGAGTCTAAAAGGCCTGATCAATACATGATTGGGTTGAGAGAAAACAAAGCCAAGGAAAATGGAATGATGCAGTCAAAAATATGTACAAGAATAGGCAAAAAAGAGGTATCATTCATTTTTGATATTACCTGGCTATCCCCTGTTCTTTGGTCTCTGGGTATCTGGAATGTCACACAAATAAACAGAATTTGGGGGGGAGGGGGGGCTATTTATGTGAAATGTGCCAGTCCGCAGGGGGGGAACAAGGGGGGGGGCCCGGGGGGCTCCCCCCCCCCCCCCGTTATTTTGGGTGGAAAAAGAAGAAATGACTGAAGGAAGAAAAGCTGACAGGGCAAGTAAAACAAAACCTCCCCCCGCTTAGCTCAAAGTCTGGATCAGCCACTGGTCTGTGCCATTGAAAAGTCATTATAAAGTTTGTTTTTGTTTTCTTACCGCAGGATAGTTTGCTACAAGATAATTTCTTAACAGTTCAAATTCACTGTATCTTCTCCATATTGATGATGACATGTCGGGCTCCCCGGCAGGAGGGCCTCCATCAATGTACCTAAAAAGTAACAGGAATGAATGAACTCTACTTTAACTTAACTTAGGTGTTTAAATGGATATCGGTAAATTGAACAGTTGAGGATGACCCGATGATGGACAAGCATCTCATCCACAGTGGATCAAGTACAGTCATACATCGTTCAGGCCTTCTAACAGGGTGAGGGCTGGTCAATAACACACAATTCTCCAAAACCCGCAACCCGTCAAGTTTAGTTGTGTCACATGCAATATGATTTTGTTTAGACAGACTCAGTCAGACACAGTTTTCTAAAAAAATTTGCGACTGCTAGGTGTATTTGAACTGCTAGTGAAATAAATTTGGTTAAATTTTATCATTGCTGAATTTCCTTGCTTAGCTGTAGGACTTAGCAAAACACTTCAAATCCCGCACAATTCCCAGCACAATCAACGTTTTTTTCCCGCACAATTTGCCTCTAAAATCCTGCACAATTTTAATTTTTTTTCCCACTCCCTGTCAGAAGGCCTTCATTCCGGCACTGGACAGATTTGGGAGCTATTTTCTGTTAAATGTGGCCCAGGGGACTTCAGATTTTACGAACTCCCAATCCTAGGGAAAAAAAAACCATTTTTTCACCTTTCCTGCTACGCACAATTCCCACCGTGCCAGCCAAGTAAATAAGTCTTAAATAATTTGTTTTACAAGCTTAAAGTAAGATTCATTAAATTCATGATCAATGTGTACATTTGATTCTGCATGATGCAGACGTTTTCGCGTTTTCCGATCACTATATATTTCGGCCCACGCAATGCTTCCAATACAACCATAGCAGATCAGATTTAGCGCATCACAACTTCAAAACAAGGCCGAGAGATCAATTTTCATAGTACCGATTTGACGCGTCCAAACCTTGATGTACCCTGGAAAACACAAATACTCACTTGGTTTCTATGAGATAAACTGTGTAAGGTTCCTTTAGAATATCAGTGTATCTTTTCTCCGAGTCAATTATCGATATGATCATTGTATTTAATAGACTTCCATCTGGAAAATATTGAATTTTCTTCGCCTCGTCCCCCATGAAGTCCGCCATGTTATTTTTCTGATCCCAAGCATGCGCATTATCGTGTCAGCGGTCAAAAGTTGAATCCAAAATGGCGGAAAAAACGGATAAGGGCTTCATGGCTCGTACGGCGAGTATTACTGCAAAAAGAGCCAAACGAGCTCAAGAAAAGGTAAGCTAAGTACCTGTTCTCTCGTTCCTGTAACTGGTAGCCTTAAGAAAGTTGTGGTAGTTGATGAACTAATACTCATGTGACATGTCATATGGGTGGTGGTTGAGAAATCGGAAATGCACGAATGTGTTTTGACTATAAACATTACTCTGTTAACGGCCTTCGCTTATACTTCTAGGTGATGCAAAAGCTTGGAAAAGCCAACGAGACAAAGGATCTGACGTTTGACGAGTTCGTAACTAACTTTAATAAACAACAGGTTTGAAAAGAGCAGTACGACACCAGGAGCTTACGCTTAATATAATTGTGTAAATGAGAGTATTGTAAGCTTGGTAATCTGATTCCAAGAGATAGCGTTCGATATTCCCACCATATTTAATTTGGGTTATTTTCAATTCTTTTTTTACGAATGTAGATATAGAATAAAAAGCTTGGGATTGAAGTATTCTGCACAACTCTGATCCACATGTAGTTGTCAGTAGATCATGCCATACACCTAATCTAAGTGGGCTTAAATATTGTGACACGCTTACTGTACATACATGTGACATAGTGCTCTAGCTTACCGGATATTTAAAAGCAAATGAATTTATAAGACAAAATGAAAAAACGTTTTGGTTTCTTTTTGTGCAAGATTTTTGTTTCATTTTCTTACATTTCGATCTGGGGACCATTTTTTTATTTTTTAATAAAGGCTCTAAACATGTTTCATGTTTTCATATTGGGAGCCATGTCCCCAATTGGTTGTTTTTAGTGCTAAATACCCTTGACACTCAAGTCCTTCTTTCTTTCTTCTTTTGGGAATGGTCATACACAGTTGTTATTGTTCTTGGTTGCAGGTTTAATTCTTAATTTATTTTCTAGAGTGCAGCCCAGAGATTACATAAAGAATTAAAAAATTATTACTCTTGTGTCAAAGGTGAGGATCTCATTACAAATTGACATGAATGCCTTTGATTTTTAGAATTATTTTGGAAGGCTCACAACCATACACTCCAAAAGCTCAAGGACCGCCAATAAAGGCGGTAACCTATAGCACCTGTTACTTGATGGGCCCTTGATGCAATGGGTGAACTTGCCTCAGAGCTAAAAAAGAATTGAATTCCAGCTTGCCTTTGAGACAAGTAGCTCTCAAATTTTGTTTGTCCAGCAAGTCTTAGTTTGCTTTTTGACTGATTTAGATGGCAAAGGACTTTCCTGGGCTGTGAGAATGAAAAGTTACTTGCCCAGAAGGAAAATCTACTTGTCCGGGACAATGGGATGGCACTTTTTTCAAGCCTTGGTCTGTAGTTGATACAATTTACCCATAATTTACAGTACAGTTTTTGTTACAAATGTGAAAACCAAGGCTTTCGATGAATCAAAACTTGATGTCAGCCCTGGTTATTGCTGGGACTGTTTGGTTCTCCATCTTTTATTTAATAAAGAGTTATGTGCTTTGCTTGGTTTCCAAGAAGAGCTGACTGAATGATTGTATTTCTATTTAATTAACTTTTCTACAGCAATGTTAGTGTCTAGTGATGCATTTGGTGATGCTGTTAGAGAAGTTTATGAACCAGAATGGCCAGGACGGGATAAACTGATTCAGTATTTAGAGGTTTGTGATCAAGCAGTTGTAATCGGTCAAGGGTTATGGGCTTTAAGTTTTTTGTAACCTGTCTTAATATTTTTAAGAATTGTTCATTTATATTTTAATTAGGAATTACACAACCAATGGCAAGAATTAGTGGAAAAACTAGATGATGAAGTTATTATCCCATTAACAGCATATCAGAGTCAATTCCCTGACATAAAGGTATTTATATACATGACCGTAAATCCGTGTAACTAAATCCATAACTAATTTGATAAAAAGGATTCTACATACATATTACAAAGTATTCATATTCAAATGTTCATAGAATTATTAATATTAATTTTATTTTGTGTTTTTATTAATCTGTCAATTGTTGCTAGGCATTGTTGAGAGATATAAAGTGATCTTTGTTCTTTGTATGTACTTTGACCCATGATAACCATGTTAATCCATCTCTTATCACGATCATTGTTTTATTAATGAATTTCTTTCACAGGCCAGAATAAACAAACGTGGAAGGAAACTTGTGGACTATGATCGATACAGACACAATTTGGAAGTAAGCTTCTGTTCACAGCTGGCTACCATAAAAAATATTATGTTCTTATGAGTGTATAAAATAAAATGTATGATTTTATCAATTAGTGATTAACCCAAGATTAGGTACTAGGTAAGATGATCACTGGTGTCAATTTTTTCAAAAAACGTCTCTTTAAATTTAACTTAAGGCAGCTTAATTATCAGCCCAGTGCTTTAAATTTATTTTAATTTGATAGCAGGAGGTGAGTAAGACTATTGATATTCTCCCCGGGATGGAATTCTTGCTCATGATTTTCCAGGTAATCACCAATTATTTTTGGCTGGTTTCCTAGACTTCTAGTTGGAGAGATAGACTGTGAGAGTAATTAAAAGTGTCTTGCCCAAGAACACAGCAGAGTGATCCCAGCCAGTGTTCAGGACTGAAACATTGATCTGGTGTCTAATTCATTACCCAGTTGTAGATCACTGCATCTCTTGCTGTCAGTTTTATCCCAACCTTAATCCAGTGTACTGGTAGTTAAGTCTTCAGTGGAAAATTGTACCAGACATTTAGTTAAATATGACTTTGTTTTAACTTTCTAGTCCGAAAGTGGTAAGTTAAATGTGCATTTAATTTGCTTTCTTTGTTAGACACTAAAAGCTAAGGGCAAGACAGCAGATCCTAAAAAGCTTGCTCAGGTGACTATTTCTATCTTTCTTGCATTTCCTCGACGTCTACAATTTATTTGCATCTTGCATGTAGTAGAAGCTGAATCAGCTGGAGCTCCCTGCAGCTCCCTGCAGCTCCCTGCAGCTCCCCAACTGAATTATGCTAAGAGCAGTGACTACATGTATTTTTCTCCGATGATAAAACAAGTAGGGAATGTAAAATTAGTGCATGCTGTTTGTTGTTCCCTTTGCATATCTAGCTTTTGAAAGTTGTCTGCTCGTAACCTACCAGTATGACTAAATCTATCCTCAGCTAGCCTCCCACACAGACCTTCTTACGACTCATCGTGTAATCATTCTTTCTTGAAACATTGCACAATGAACCATAGGGAGGTAAACCTGAACAAGTTGAATTTATTTTCAACAGCATGGTTTAAATTTAAAATAAATTACCATGAAAACAATCTTAAATGTAGCTGGTACGCAGTATGCCATATTGCAGGGTGTTTACAAATAACCTTATTTGTGTTCTGTTTCTTTTTAAACTCAGGCAGAGGAAGAATATAATGAAGCAAAATCAGTTTATACAAAGCTGCATGCAGAATTATATGAAGAACTGCCAGCATTATTCGACAGGTGAAGAAAATTATTATTATAATAACAAAAATTTTGATAATACTATTCACTTGTTACTTATCAGCTTTGGGCATAAGCAGTACAAACCCAATGTTGTCCTGTATCATAGGTGGGCAATATATATGTCCAAAGTCTGCATACGAACCAAGTGACCCATCAGGCTGGAGCTTATCCGTGTTTCTGTAGCATGAAGTGACTAGGAGTATTTCTACTCCACCCTGGATGAGATGCTACAGTGTAGTCCATTGCAGAGTTACCCCAAGCATTAAGTTTGCCGGTACCCATTTATACACCTGGGTGGAGAGAGGCACTGTGAGAGTGAAGTGTCTTGTTCAAGAACACAACACAATGTCCCAGTCCTAGGTTTGAACTTATACCGCTCAATCTGGAGATGAGCAAACTAACCATGAGGCCACCGCTTCTCCCACAGGCCTGCAAAAAGTTTCATATTATTAGTAGAGCTGCCACCCTGGGCACCCCTCTAGAAATTCCAGAGAAGAGTATCAAACATTCTTTTAAACATGATCCCCAACCATTCAGAACTTCCAATGACCAGGTTTCGAAGGGTTGGTAAATGACATTTTTATAACAGCATACTTTATATTATTTACGTTGTACTGATTAATACAAAAACAATGAATGAAAATAGACAGTAATCTTAAAGCTACTGTAATGCAGACTTCAGGACTGTTACATGTATGTGAAGAAAGTATCATGTATGTGACAGACTTGTGTATTGTTTCCTCTTACAGTCGCATTGGTTATTATGTGTCATCATTCCAAAGTATCTTCACTGCTGAAGGAGTATTTCACAGAGAAGCAGCTAAGGTAATATAGAACAGCTTCCAAAACAGCCCAAGCCAGCACCCCATCCCCCTCCTCTTATATTTCTGATGTAAAAATATCTCACTCCCCTCCCTTCCCAGAAAAATACATTTCTCATGGGCTACTTGTGCACCGTAAGTCTTCTCTGTATAAGCTGACACCTCTTGCTAACAGCTGTGGCCATTTTTCTTTTGGTCCTCGTTGTTAGATTGCCTATAGTGATCAAAATCAAGCAATGTTAAATGAAATAGTGCAAAGTACAATTCAGGTAGTGAACGTCTTTGTAAGTTATTGTTTTATTATTGTTTCAGACAAAGACACAAGTGAATGATCTAATGGATGGTTTAATTCAGGATATGTCAACTGGAACATACACAACTAAAAGACCTTATCCTGTTGCTAGGTTTGTAACTTGCAATATTTAACTTGTTTCAGTAAAGCAATCTGACTGTACAATAAGGCACCTTTATCTATTTAATATCTGTTTTGATTGATGATCAGTAATTTTTTTCAGTGAGAACCAAGTATCAGACAGCGATGATATGGACACTCAAACAACGTCTTCTCATGCAGAAAGTGGTGATGCAGTAGTGTGCAATGATGAGGCTGCTGCTACAGAAAGTGCTGAAGGTGGAGACCTCCTGTCAGTCTTGTTTCTTAAACCTCATTGTCATTGTGGCCCTTTAAGAAATGAATGGAGGCAAAAAATATTATTAATATAAATTTGCATTTGGCACCGCAAATCTTTTGGACAGTGTTTGGATGAAAAGAAATCTTACTTACAAGTTTCTTGAAATTGACAGAAACCCATACTAGACCCAATTGAACATGTTCCATTGGTATTTGTCAACAGACAGTGTCTGTAGATCTTATCAAATTAATGATAAATTGCAATTTTACTGATTAATTAGTAAGAGCAGTTTTCAATCAAGTGTTGGAGGTAATGAGACAATTACTTTGGTTTTGGTTTTGGTTTTACTATGGTTTGAGATTGGCTGAGTAATCTAATTTGTAAGTAATTAGTTTGGTTTTACGACACTCAATTTAAAAACCCCTCTAGTTGTAGATAATATTCTGATTTGGCTAATTGGTAATGGTTTGTTTACAAATATATATCATATTATTTTGTAATGTGCAGGCCAGTCAGCTGTTTGTAATTACAGTAGATGTGACTCACCCAGTCTTAATAATTTATATCAGTAACAAAATTTTCCTCTTGCTCAGATGGAACAGCTGAAAAAGTAGTCGATGGAGGTGACGGTATGTTTGTGTGTTTTCTTGGCATGATGGTATACTTAATTTCTTGAAGTAGTCCATCCTCTACCACTTACAGATCTTTTGGACAGCAGTCTGCATCTGAGTCACACAATAACTGTCCCATTTATTTTGCAGCCTTAAATCCTTTTACACATTCTGATCATGATGAACAAGATGGGGTGGGTGGGGAGACTGCGATACAACAAGAGACTCAAGAAAAACCCAAGCCTATTCCAGTCACTCAACCTCCACCCCCACAAGTAGATAGTTCAGGCAAGAAAGCAGGAGAAAAACCTCAAGTGCAGCCATTACCAGTCACCCAACCTGTGCAGCCACAAACTGATAGCTCCGAGGTTTGAATTTCATTTACATGGTACCCTTTTAAGATATTCATCATATAGTGTATATGTGGATTTCCTTTTGAGTGTAATATTTACATGTACTAGATGATTTTAGTTTATATTTTTGCTTCAAAGAAGGGATCACCATCTAATGAAGAGGCTGCACCCCTCACTGCATCACAGACAGAAGGAGCACAACAGCAGCCGTCACAGCAACTGTCACAGCAGCCGTCACAGCAACAACAGCAAGAGGTTTCCACAAGTGAAATTCCTGGAGTGCTTTATAAGGTAAAGATCATCTGAACTTTATAACACTCCCTTCTTTTGTCAAAGAGAAAGGTGAAGAAATCGTCATTTAGTTAAATTATTAGTCTTGAACAAGAGGTCCAGATATGAGGACCTGGCAGCTGGGAACCTACTCTTGTTTTAAATTCTTGGACAAGACTGGGACTTTTCTGTCACAGTGCCTCGCAACATTTGGGTGTTGGAGAATTGTTAGCCTCAGTTGTTTGAAGGCTGGATAACGCTAAACCACCGGATAAATTGCTATCCAGTAGATATGTGTTAACGAAACAAGCCACACTATCCAATGGATAGTGGTTTATCCTGTGAATGTGATGTCCACCTTTCGAACAACCCAGGCCAGTATCTTATTCAGGAGAGACAGGAATGCTCCTAGTCATTTCATAACACAGAAACAGGTGAAAGAAAACTTGAAAGTGTCATCATCTACAGATGTAGTTCCTTTGATTCTCAGAATGGACAAGTGAATTGACTGTTGTTGACTAAGTCAATCAACAAAATAGCTTGTGAAGATCTAAGTTCTCTGCAATTCAAATAAAATATGATATTTCAAATTATTCACTTGCAAAATAGCTTGTTTCAGTACTCTGATATCTGAAAGATGAGAATGATCTAGTATAGAATGTTCTTAAATTGTAAACTGTTTTTCTCCAGGTTCGAGCAGCATACAAATATGTAGCGGAAGATGATGATGAGTTATCTTTTGAGAAAGGAGAAATTATTAGTGTTATAGAATTTGAAGATCCAGAGGAACAGGTAATTTTTATTTCCTAAAATGTAAGACATGTAATAGCCCTGACCGACAGTAAATACCATAAGTGCAAGATTGTACAGTCATAATTAGTAATTATCATTTACAGTCAGCTTATTATGTTTTTACTCACTGACAGGCAAATGAATGATGCAGCTGAGTAATAATGTGTTTCTTTTTGCAGGATGAAGGATGGCTCCTTGGTATCTTAGAACTTAGTGGTATTAAGGGTGTTTTCCCTGCAAACTTCACAAAAAGAATTTAATAGTTAAGTCATAGTTGAAATAATTAAAAATAATAAAACAAGGAAGATGATAATTACTGGTATATTATCACTCCCTAAACACAGTCTTGAAGCTGCAAAGCAATGCTTTATCAAGGGTATTATAAGTACAACATAGTAATATATCACAAATGTTGCATACTTTCACTACTGACCAGAGTCAAAATGTAAGGCAGACATTTACTTATGACTCTGGGCACTCAAGACATGCAAGTGAATGTGCTAATAGTTATTATTGATGTTGTTCAAAGGACACTGCATTTAGTGATAAGATAAAATTCCAGTCAGCCTAAAACAAAGTGTGCAAGATCAGGTCTATATTTGACCTTTCTGTAAACTAGTTTGCTTTCATCTGTGGAGTTGCTCACTGTCACATGGATACACACAGTCCAATACTCCCATGTAATGACCTACACACATATACATTGCTCAGTAGTAATAACGGACCACTCAGTTAAGAGACACAGAGCTTTGCTTTATCAGGACTGATCCTTTATGGAGTGGCTGAGCTTTGTGCTAGTCTTATTAAATATTGTTGCATTGCTGTTGTTCCCATATATTCCTGACACTTTTTCTGGAATAAAGTCATAAATTATTTGGACACTATAGGTTTCCTTCTCCCATGACAACCATACAAAATTCCAAGTCCTATTTTTTATTACTTGTGCAAGCTGTATAGTTAGGGAAATTCAATTACCTGTTTTGAAATGGGAATTGTAGGTCATATTTACATTTGTTTGCCAACCTTTTAAGCTTCGGAAGTAGAGTTATAAAATACGTTGGAAGGAAATGGGCTGTAATAATTATTCTAAAGATAGTCTCTCTAGGCTGTCAAACAATTCACAGAAGATACTCCTTCATGTTCAATTTTCACACCTTGTTGGGCCAGATTGCCTGGCAATTTGCAGGTGATATTTTGCCAAAAGAGCCCCAAATAACTGAGAGCAAAACTGTTGGTCTCCATTATTTTATCATGGTATCAAACAGTATTAGTTTAAAACTACTGACAGTCATTTCCGAGTACGAGCTGAGTGCAAAGAGATCATGTCTTGAAAGTAGGACCTTTTTGTTGCCAAGTTTAAGAAAATAGTTTAGAAAATGTCTCAAGATTCTGTACAGTTTTTCAGATTATTTTGCTCATGAAATATTAGTTAAAGACAGTTGACTGTTGGTAGCTTAAATTGTACCATAGAAATGTAAATTGCAATTTGTTCCACTGCAAGATCTGCTGTGCTCACTTGCTACATATGCTAAAGAATGTGAAATACAGAATGTCTCTGGAAACTATGATTGTGGTGGAATATTTGTGACAACCATTTGGGCAAGTCAATATAATTTGTTTTCTCTTCAGAATACTCCTACCCTGATTCTCAGATAGTCCATGGCACTCCTGGCCATGCGCTCTGCATGCAAGCAACCTGGATCATCTGAGAATCAGGCTAGAGTAGCTAGCCTATGTTGCTGGCAGGATTTCAAGAACGAGTACTTTGTTTCAGCAGCCAAGCCTATAACTTATAAATAACCCACCGGGGAGAATGGTGAGTAATCCTAACATCTGTAGCCCAACTGCCAAAACAAAGCACTTGACTGTGAAAATCTCACCAGCTACACTCATCTCTGGTTAACGTCATAATTACCCCACTGAGATTTTAGTAAACGGTTGTGCTCCTATGTACATTATTTACCAGGATTTCCCAATAAAACATTAAATCTGAAAATCTATTTCAACACATGGCAATTAACAAATCTAGTCTTGCATTTCGTGGATTCGATATCTTTGCCTTTCTTTTTTTGAGGGGGGGGGGGGGGGGGGGGGTTTGGAAAACTTTTCCTTTTAAACAATCCCCTGTTTTAATTTTTGAAACCGGTTTAACCCAAATCATTTTTGACAAAACAAAAAAA
>Ga0126338_10003660_pt1 | contig 10824 bp, 9 predicted proteins | sample OrbCmetagenome_2_FD_92529 | JGI IMG/M metagenome (GOLD analysis project Ga0126338, IMG submission 92529) | Coral microbial communities from Petempiche,Puerto Morelos, Mexico - Orbicella C C metagenome | ecosystem: Host-associated > Invertebrates > Cnidaria > Coral | place: Petempiche,Puerto...
CCTGCTGGCACCAGTCTGGTGAATCTAAGTGATGGATGTGTGTGCCTCACAGTTCAGGCTGAAACTCTATCAGCTCTTACTACCTTGTGGAATTTATACCAAGATGGGACGCTGGAGAGGCGGTTGTACAACTTCTTTGTGACTGACGAAGTAAAAAAACGAGCAGGAGGAGAGACAGTTGAAATGAATGTAAGCATCGAGGGAGAAGAATTCGGCAAAGCCTGTTGCGAATTGATCAGTGAAGTTCAAGGTAACTCGATTTCTTTAACTTCCTTCTCAATCAACTGAAACGTTTTATTTGCTAAAATCTAAAACGTCTTTATACCTGTCAACAAACTTGATTGATGAGGAAAAGGAAGGAAAACCCCCAACAATCTGGGAAATCTCAAACAGAAATGTTAAGCTTCAAATTGTAAACTTTCACAGGCTTGGTGGTTCCAACAGAAAAGATAAAAGCAGTAAAAGCAGAATGAAATCATGTTTTCATACTGGTATGGAACTCACATCGGTGTGAGTTTTCACATGTGAATTACACCTGCTAACATGTCAAATGCAACAGTGTTTATTATGTTTATATTTATTCAGGAATGAAACGGAAGTAGAGAAAAAGATTTTTCAGGGTAGTAATCGAGTTTCCATCACATTAAGGGTAGCTGAATTGTCCAGCCTAGAGCCATATCTCTCTCCTCCACAGAGGCTAAAGGGGAGTCTAAAGGGGATTTTTTGGGTGGGGAGAATCCGCTGAACGATAAGCAGGATTGATCTAATGCTTCTAAAAAGCAACGTATTATGCACTAAAATGAACTTTGTGTTGATCTTTGCCATCAGCCACATGGAAATATTCAGATGAAACTAAGTTCAGTCTAGTTTGTGGGAATATAAATGATATGCCCACTGAGAATAATTTCAAACTTAAATAAAGAAATGTGTAAATATAATGTGGGCTTGCAATATTATACGCTTAAGGGATTTGAAGAGATTACAGAGATATTAGTGGAGCGACGGGATAGGAGGGGAAATTTTGCCTCGTACTAACATACAAATGACTGAATGGACTTCACATAATAGTAACGTATTTCTATTCGTTACCTACGAGTATTGTTGATGGAAACTATTGTCAAGTCTGTAGTACGTCATGTTTCGTTCTTCTGCGACAAGTATTCATTGTTCTCAGGTGAAAGATTTTGCTCTGTTGCCAAGGTGGATCAACTGCAAGAGTCTGGTCAGGTAAACTAGGAAGAATCTATGTGATAGCTTTTGATTTAACTCCTTTCAGAGTCTCATGTAAAAGAAGAGGAAAGACTCGGAGAAAGACATCGCAGGACCTCAGACTCTTTTCTTTGCTTCAAGCCAAATGAGGAAGACATGACTTTGATGAAACTGAAACACGTGGAAAACAAATGGAATTTGGAAAGGCAGTTACTAGAAGAAGAAATCGAAAAACTAAGAAGGGAGATTGCAGTGGTAGGAAATGCACAGAGGAGATTGTTTTGGCAAGAGGAAAAAAGTGGTAAGTGTAAGATTTATATTTTATACTTTTATTTAAATTTCAGTCTGTTTCTGGAGTCTGCATAGCCAGAAAACCCTGTGGCAGCACAGTTAAATATATTTTTTATTGTGAAATGATGGAAGGTAACAAATCCCACTCCACCAAAATTCAAAACAAAAAAACTAGCTTGCTTATGACATGATAAGAATTCGTTTTATGTGGCATTGGCCTTAGGAAGTGGGTGGTTGTCAAGATAAAGTATAAAATTGCTCTATAATGGTCGCATCTACTACCCGCGGGCATGGGGACTCCCATATAAAAAGGAAGGAGGTGCTCATCATATTTTTTAGGAGTTAAAAACGCTCTTTTGGTACCTCTCAGGGTGTTCAGCCTCGAAAGGTCCATAGTAGTAGCTTTCGTGTTGCCTTTTAGGGTATTGAGCCAAAAAAATATGACAAGAAATAATGTTTTGTTTTAGAATTGGTACCTCTTAGGGGTGAAAAACATTTCAAGCCACACCCACAAAACAGGATCTTGGTTTTTCCAAATTTCCAACGAACACCCCCGTCCTTTTTATTTGGGAGTCTTACCTCAGGGATCTTCTCTTTATTCGGTTGTCTTTGAACAAGACAGAAAGTTTGCGTTCTCCCGACGACTACAGTCCTGTTGTCACATTGTTCCCTTACAAAATCGCTCACAAAATGGCTCACAAAATGGCTCACAAAATGGCTCAACCATATTTCATCTTATATTTTATATTTATTTCAAGACAACTTTTCCTGTTCTTTGTGAATTACTCATTTTTTAAACGATTGGAGGGGGGTGTCATGGACTGAGAGGCCTGTTTTCTCGGATGGGCACGCCCATGACGGTTCTGTCTTCGTGTACCGGTACACAAGAACCGATACAAAAGAAAGTAAGACTTCCAGACAAAGGCAATACAATGGTTATTGCCTCGGTGTGTCAGTACACGGGGACTTAACCCTCTCCTTACATTGACTTACATTAAGATAAGTTTGTTGTAAGCCGCTGTTGAACATAAAAGATTAATTTTATAACAGAATAGTGAATGATCAGTAAGTTTTAACAAGGTCTTTTCATTGTCTACTTGTGTTTAACAGCTCAAGAAACTGAATGCCTTGAAAGACCTAGAGAAAGGCGGCGGAGAAATTCTGATTCTAGTTTGTATTGCAAGGCGAGAGATGAGGAGACTGCACAGAATGAAGGGAGAGCAGAAACAAAACATCGGGACTCCGAGAAATATGAGTTCGTTCAGAGCTATCTACAAAACATCCAGGAGACACTCAGTACGACAACAGAGACGACTGACAGTGGAATAAGAACACATGGGGAACCATCTGATCTTGAAATGCAAGACATCTCTGGTAACTATAATTTATTAATAATTGATTGTTTGGGTTCACAAATATTAAACAATTATTAACCAAAAGGGACGTAAACAGCGCAGGTTATGGAGCAGAGGTGAGTTGCTGCAATGAGGATAATAATTGTCTTAGGAATTTAATGCCTAATGCTGCTAATGCTGGTACATGTATGTTGGCTGGAGAGTGTAGCATTAGCCTAACCAGGCCTAAACTTGATACGAAACTTGAGTAGAACAAAATTAGTGATCGACCGATCAAAAGTTACAGCTACTGGCCAGTTAATCTTTGATAATTAACACTTAGTGACTGGTTCCTCGGGAAACCGGTTGATATTTGTTTTCCAAGTATCTCAATGTTTCCCAAGGAGGAACAGAAGGAAACATTGAGAACTGATGGAAACAAAACTGGTTTCCCGAGGGACCAGCCTTTTAGTCATTTGTTATAAAGCACAACGAAAACGACTTAGTGGAGGCGGTCGTCGGTCAACATTCGCGGATAACATTGCACCGTTACCCTCTTTCGTCATAGATTTACGATGTTGCCCGCTCAGTGACGTTTGGTGGGAAACAGTTTTGTTAAATGTGACATGTCGTGACCTCGAAGAATCATGACAGCCCGCGCTATTGGGGAAAAAAATCGAGCTATATAATTATGACAAGTAGTTCGTATAGTGTAATCGTCCGGGTGAGGGTAGTTCTGAAAAGAACTGTTATTGGTGACTGAAATTTCGACAACCTGAGCGGAAGTCATCTTCAGAGTCAAGTGAATAGTGTTTGTCAGACGATGATGTTCTAAGTCTGGTCCGTTGAACGTGTTTGGTCAGTTTAGCCATGATGGTATTTACTATTTATAACAAGTGTCCTTATGTTCTACGATTCCATCGCTGCATGGCATTTTGGGAATAAAAGGCGGGCCAAAAGTTTGCATACTAATGCAGGAATGCCTCAAGAAAAAAGTTTCAGAATTACAATCAAATTTAAGACGGGAAAATAAATGTGTCGAAGAAAAGGTTAGTTCTTTCTAAACGCTTATGAAGACAAATTGTGGTACTGAAATTTTTCCCACCCGTTGTTGTATTACAGGTGACAGTAAGAACAAATGAACGACATTCTTGCTTTCTGTTTATATTGTTCTCTGTGTACTGTTTTCGTCTTTAACGTTTCTTTCGGTCGACAACTCGCTGTGACAGAAAACAGGGGGACCAAATCGACGTAGCCTGCTTAGCAGGCGTAAAACAGGGATGAGGGAAATTAAAGGGAGAGCGAGAGCGGCGATTGAAGGAGCAGGGAGAGGATTGAGGAATGCGTTCCTTCCCTTTCTTCCTCGCGTTTTTTGCAGCCCTACGCCTTCCCCGTTTATTCCTGCAACGCATGCGCAGGGTAAATCGACCGTGAACACGAATAAGATCGATTTCTTATATAGCCCCTCCCAGGCCCTCATTTCGTTAGTCCTTAGACAAAAAGGGATAAATATCTTAGCTTTGGATGCCGCATATGCCATGCATCAACAATTCAGTAAAATTACAGTTGGATTTCAGTTTCGCATGATTGCTTGAATTATAATCTAGATTCCTGGATTTCTTATCTCCCTTGGTTTTGGTTTCTCGCTATCACGCAAAAACCGACTCATCATGATCCAGCATGGTGAAACAAGTTATATTCCGTTATAAAAGAAATAATGGATTTTTTTCCCTTTTTTAGATCACCCATTTCAACTTTGCTTGAAAGATCTTAGGGAAGATGTCGTCTGTGAACTGAGAACAAGACTAGCTGGCGACCAAGTTGCTGCGAGACATATTTATATATCATTTGGTATCAAAGGCCCTTTTAACGAATCGATCAATATTTTCAAATTATTTCCTGACACTCCTGTGAAGTTATTGAAAGACGTTCTTGAGGCTTTACAGCTGTATGACCTGGTAGAATTGCTGGAGAAACGGCAGAAACCACAACCTGTCAGATCGCTACGGCCCGCTCTTCCTTTACAAGAGATAGAGAAACTGAGGAAAACTACTGATCCTCGTCCCACAACCTTTCATAGTAATGTTGCTGTTCTGATTATTACTGACAAAAAGAGTCATGATACAAAAGGGATTGAAAGGTTTTTCAAAGGTCTCAGCTCGAAGAGCGATGTGACTGTATTTGAATGGAAAACACGGGCTTACCGCGTTGAGTTACAATCACGGCTTCTTTGGAGACTGGATGAAAGAAAGGTTCGAAGGATGAAACACGAGGCGCAGAAGGAAATGGAGACCAATGCGACAGCTGTGTCGGCGGTCATAGAGAGGTGGATACACAACCAAGGTTGGTGACAATGAAAATAAAATATTTTCTACTTTATATGAACGTGAACCTGACCTTGCCTCTAACGTAATTTCGCTATATTTGACTAAACATCAATATATTTACTGAGTTTCCATTTCTTTCAACCCAAGATAAATCTGATCGTGTTTAGTTCTGTGAACAAGAGGGATGGAGTATAGGTGTAAAATGCTTAGTGGTTATGAATTCGTAATATCCTAGCAAGTATTAGAGAATAAAGGAGCAAGAGTAGTACAGTCTGGGGTTGGGATGGATTATCATTCTTAGGGATAAAATGAAAAGCAGATATTTGAGAAGGGCGAAGACAGAAACAACGATACCAATGTTCAACTTTCGTTTAAACAAAAACTTTCCAAGATTTTGCGCTAGCCTGGCGTGTTCCTCACTTTTTGGTAACATTTCTCACGTGTCTGAAGAGCGCCGTGCCTTTGCAATCATTTACTCCCCATCTCCGATTTCCTACCTAACGTAATCAATAAGAAGACATATTTATCGTGCCATGAAATGTCTTTGAAAATGTCGATTTTCCCGTGCTCACGGAAGCTTGTACCGAGGACGTGTGGGCAGTTTTTCACGTGTATTAACCCGTCCGATCCTACAAAAATGCTCGCTAATCTCTCTATGTTGTTTTCTTTACATTTAACACAGCGGTACGTCTGTAACAGTATTAAGAAAGGCAGCTGATCTTTGTTCTTTTTGTACCATTTTTTTTAGGAAACTATTCATTATTTGCTGTGTTTGTAGCCGTGACGATCACGACGCATGCGTTTACCGATTTTATTGGAGAGGCAATACGAACTCTGGTGCCCGGAATTCCAGGCAAAATTAAATTTGTAATGGGGAGCCGTATCCCAATCAGTGTCCCAGAACCTTCAGAGAGCCTCGTGGTAATGGCTCTGGGCAAATACAAGATCTTTGAACGCCTGCTGGTTATCCTTAACAAACGCTGGCAGACACTGGACCTGATATCAATGATGGAAGAGTTAAAAAGGTCTGTGAATGAAGAGCTTAATAGGCCTGAGTATCGCCAGAAATGGTTCAACCCGGCTTTTCAGGAGGATTTTCAAATGGTATCAGTACTGGCAGACAGTTTGTCATCTCGTCCAAGATTTAAAAAGGAGGAGGATCTGACTGACAGTGGGTAAGTTAATACTCTTGATAGTTCTATATCTCACACAGCTCCAAGTGATCTTATTGGTGGAAATTTCCCGGTTTTCAAAGAACCCCCCAAAAAAAAGAAAGAAAGAAAGAAAGAAAATATCGTGGATAGCTTAGATTGGTGAATTCTTAAACCATTCGTCGCTCAGATAAATAGCCTTATAAGGTATGATACATCATGTACAGTAAAAGGTGTGGGTAGTTAACTTTCTTAACCCTTTCACTTGACCGACAGACACCGTGTCTGTCTAACTTGTGGTCATAAGGATTCGATGCGAAAGGTCTGGAAATAACCTCCACCCTTCCTCCTGCTTTCAGCACCTCTGGGTCCGCCATTGAATACTGGTTTGTTGGGGAATTATAGTTGGTCACAATTGTAAAGACGTAACTCACGATGGACTCTAACACAGGAGGTAAAAGGCTCAGGATCATTTCCTAGTATCCAGGATTTTGAAAAGTTTTTATCAAATGATGTGATTTACTAGCTCTTAGTGTATTTATTGGTGTAAAGTCAAGATGTGACCAATGTCACGGTTTAAATGATAACCGAGAATTGGCCAGAAAATGTCTGTACTTAAGGGCCCCGTTCACACTTCTTCGGAGAAATTCAAAAACGCAACAATCAGCGGTTATTTTAGATTTGTGTTTGAGGAAAACTCAGTCAGGGAAATCACATGATTATCTTGTCGTCATCGTGTGTTCATAATGTTTCACTTCCACAGTAAAACGCAAACCTTGATTTTCAAATCCCTCCGGACTGAGAACCGTTTTGAAAAGCTCCGTTTTGGTGACGGATTAGTGTAGACTGTAGGCCTAACTGTAGAAATAAAGCTGCGTTTTCAAATACAGTTCTCCGGCGTAGTGTGGACGAGACCTAATATAATGCACGGTACATTGTATTTTTTCTTGTGCGGCAACAGACAGTGATGTGTTTGATATGACTCAGCGCACGCTTTTGAAATGACATTGTCCCGGATGATCTTGTTTTAATAACTACTGCTGTGAGTTTGCTTATATTACAAAATAAAGAAGAAAACGCCAAGGATGATGAAAGGAAATCAAACACAAACAAACCAACCAACCAAAACAAAATTTCCCACCAGCCTGTCAATTTTGATCTCTTGCCATCCTGTCACAAAATCAAAATGATGAACTGTTATCTACTTCCATACTTGAGATGCTGCAATGTTCCCCAAAAGCTTGTTCTTTTCAATTTTACTATGTAGAATCTTTTTATCTAATTTATTTGTATCATTAGTAGCATTTGGTAATATGATATCGATATTAAAAAAGGCGAACTTTCGATCATCAGGAGGGACACTGTGCCTTTAATTGTCAATTTTAGGTCCAGTATCACAAAATTTAGTTAGTTATTTGTTCTATTTCATTTAGTTAGTTATTTGCTGTAAGGCGCATGGAGTTGAGAAAAGCGCCCTTTAAAAATGTAAATATTATTATTATTACACTACTATTAAAATAATACTTCGTTCACTTGAAGGGATTGACAAAACATAAGCTTCGTTCTCTAAAATGTCTCTTAATTAATCAAGTATGCTAGAGAAATACACTTAGAGATGAAAGATAGGAAATTTTAGATAATTTCTCTTTGAATAAAATCTCCGTTGTATCTATGCATTTTTTACCAAACAGTGACCTGCCGGAGGAAAACAAAACAGACAAAAAAACAAAGCACGGATCACAAGTTCCGGTTATATTGCCGGCACTAGCCTGTGTAGCAAGCGTTCCCGCACGGGGCGAACGTGGTCTGCGCGAAGGAGTTTTTCGCATTCGGGCCGCGGGAAAAATGGGAAGGAGCAAAAAGGTGGAAGGAGAGGGGTGGGGGAGGGGAGCGAAGGGAACGCTTGCCCGCAATCCCCTCGATTCTGAAAAACGCCCACCGACCGCCCATCGACTTTTCACGGTTGATTTCACTCAGTGATTGACAGTCTGTCACTAAGTAAGCCAATTACAGATTACCGGATGTAAAATTTTACTTCCTTCAAAACAAATACTCCATGTGAGTTGTCAAACCCGGGAAAATTTAAGATGTCGAAGACCCGAGAGCGAGAAACTCCAAGCGAACGCGGCAGAATTTGTCGGTGTTCTTTCAAGGTTAAATTCGGAACAGCATCTCAGCCTGGTAAACCTGGCTATATCTCGTCAGAAAATCTTTTCAAACCATCAAAACGAAAAGATACACGAGGAGAAATCCTTGCCGACTCTTGCAGAGCGGTTGGAGTCGAAGTAGTGGAAGACAACGAACTATTTTCAGACCGTGTATGTAGTCCTTGGGCTCGCAAAATAATGAATTTGGGAACACTATACCAGCTCGTACTGAGTTCAATGGGCAGTGAGGCTGCTGCTTTCAAAACTCCACCAAAACAGAGGATTAACGCATCCAAGCGGCTGCTCGAGACTCCGCCGGGCAGCAGTCCTTGTCGCAAGTCTGTTCGTGTCAACTCTGCTAAAGCTTCTCGCAACTCTTTATTTGCAAGAACAGCTGAACAGTCTCAGCAAGCCTTAAGGTCATTCCCCAGTATTGCAATGCGCATCCCTACCGCGCATAATTTCACGCGTGATTAGCGCGCGCATTAAAAAATGGCGGCTTTTTCTTTACAGCTGGACCTCGCCATAGAGGAAAATTGTCATTTTCTCGCAAACGAGTATGGTGACCTATCATTTTTTTCTGTTGTTTTGAATTGAGTAATGAATTTCTCTGTGTAAGAAAAATATGGACCAGTTCTCAGTGCAGAACAAAACGCAATCGTCGGAAACGTGAATTTAGCAAGCAATCGTGACTACAATCATGGTGCTATTATAAGGATTTATATGGGTATAAACAAGGTGCTTTTGCTCCTAAACAAACATGGGGACCCCTCATTTTATTTCAAAATTTAATTTTTCTATAATATAAACAATCGATAGGCAAAGTTACACAAAAATCTCAGTGCAGGTTCTATTTCAGCGGAATGACCTTAAAGGAGTGCATTGATTCGAACTTGAAAATCGATGATTTACCAACCGATGGGACACTTCAAGTTAAAGTAGTGATCGTTGATAGTACCGGCAAACCGACAACGAGAATTCCCCAGCAGGAAGAAAGTAAACAAATAGTGCAACAATTGTGTAATAAGAATTGGCAAGCAACCGCAAATACCACACGTTCACTTATTAAGTCAAAAGACTTTTATTTACAAGGACTCGCATGTTTCATAATGAAATCACTTGGTTTATTTACTGTCAAAATAGTAGCAAGTGGGGTAAACAAATGTATTAAATGCGATTTTAAAGCGGCGATCAAGCTTACCTCAGCCCCGTCCAAGTTTCTACTGTATGACTTTCGTCTACAATACACGCAGCCATATTTTCGTGAAATAACGAATCTTTTGTTTTTAGAGCTTCGAGAAAGCGCTTATCCATGGCGGCTTCAGCTGAAGCATAAATAACCTTGAACTTCCCTTGATGAATATCGTCCAAGCAGTTCAGTTTTTCATTTTAAATCGCATTACATCTTTGCCGTTAAAGAGATGGCGCATTGCACTTTCTTGTTCTTTTTACAACGAAAAAGCCATCCCGGTTTCGTTGAGCTTCAACAAAACTTCGTTCAAACACGATTCAAAATCTTCCACACATTCCGCCATTTTGATCTCTTTGATCCCAATTTAGCGTAACAATTTGACACCTACATGTCAAACCTATCAATCAAATATACCACGCCTCACAAATCAGAAGCCCCGTTCGTGGGCGAACGGGTTTTTCAGAATCGAGGGCCGAATCGAGGGGGTTTGTGGGCAAGCGTTCCCTTCGCTCCCCTCCCCTCCCCCACCCCGCCTCCTTGCACCTTTTTGCTCTTTCCCATTTTTCGCGCGGCCCGAATGCGAAAAACTTCTTAACGCAGCCCACGTTCGCCTCGTGCGGGAACGCTTGCTACGCAGGCCGTGCCCCCACTGGCCACCACTAACAAGAAGTGAAATACTGTCATTTGCAGTGCTTAATGATTCCTTGGCTCTTCAATGTGACTTCTTTAACATTTCTCGTCTGGTTTGCTACTTTGGTAATCACTGACGTATTTAGAACTTACTGAAGCGAGCGTTATCTACAATCCAAACCAGTAAGTTTGAATAGCTGTAGTAGGAACCTTGACAAAACAAATTTTAATTTAATCTTGTACCCTAAACCTCCTCAAACTACGACCAAATTATCGAAAACTGAAGGGTTTTTTGTTTTGTTTTTACAACTGAATAAACGGGAAAATAATTGATCACACCTGCGAAAGGTTCTCATGGCGGACTCTGAAGAAGCTGCAAGTTCATTTCCTTTCTGTTTCTAAAGCTTGAAAATGAACGCTTTTTCTTATGTAAAAACAACATCATAAAAGTGTCCATCAAGATTTATAGCATCCATGTATTCATGTCATCTTGACGGGTTAAATGTTCCCTAAAACACGTCAGAGCTAGGTCGTCAACAACAA
>Ga0126338_10003661_pt1 | contig 10821 bp, 6 predicted proteins | sample OrbCmetagenome_2_FD_92529 | JGI IMG/M metagenome (GOLD analysis project Ga0126338, IMG submission 92529) | Coral microbial communities from Petempiche,Puerto Morelos, Mexico - Orbicella C C metagenome | ecosystem: Host-associated > Invertebrates > Cnidaria > Coral | place: Petempiche,Puerto...
ATTTAATTGCCATCGCCGGCGCTTAGCGGCGTTCTCCGGCATTTTAAGAAAACAATGTGTAATTTATAAATTTGGAACAATAAGAAATGAAAACCGAAAATGAAGATTATATTACAGGCTAAGTGAGTTATTTTCTTGCGAGAACAGGTGCCAGCTTTGACTTGTTTTCGTTTGGGAAAATAGGAATCAATTTTTGCATTTCTGTAAATCTCTTTTTATCTCAGTTTTATTGGAACTGGAGAAAACAAAAAAATAGAAAATAAAAAATCGAGAGATTCGTTTCAAGATTATACAGAGAATCTCTTTTCATTCATAGGTGTTTTCTCGAACACCCCGTTGACATCTGCTATCTGCTGTTTCTAACTCACAAAGGCCCTATTTTCGTTAGTATGATAACATTTTTCTTCAGCGACGCGTCCAATCATCCCACGTTACATCATTAGGAAGGAAGCTCTTTTCAACACTTAATAAAACTCGCGAATGCTGAAACGCCGCTAGAGAGCTAGACAAACAAACCACTGTTTTTGAACAGCAAATGACAATTTACCACGCATGCAGAAAGCACTTAAATAAACGTCAACAAGACGCGTTGATTAAAACTCTTAGCCAGTGTTTATAACAAAGGCGATTCCTTGCCTTAAAATTATTTTTATTAGCTAAAATTAGTAAAACACAATCTGCATAGCTTACCTGGTAATTCTGAAATTCGCCCTCCCACTTGCAGCCCCATTCATTGTTTTTACACTTGACATCAAGAGCCAGAATCTCGTTGTTAAACGCCTTATCCACGTAGGCCTGTCAAAGTGAAGGCACAATTAACATCTGCAGTGGTAAAGTGCCAAATCAAGCTCTTTTGATCGGAAGACAGATCAAAATTTTACCTGATCGGGGGATACGTAAGGGTAGGTTTTCAGTATTTTCCATCATGAATCGCGATCCACTTTGTTTGTACACCTATTAAATCTGAAAATTCAAGCAAGAACTTCCACATTTCACGAGGAAAGTTCCCAATCAATCGCAGTGACCGACACCGTTTTCATGTAGCATGAAACTGACCGATTCATATCTTAAGCATTGCAGTTTTTCATAAACCATTAACTCGTAAAAGAGCTCGAAACATCGCCTGATGTAACAAGATTTAAAGCAGAATTTGAAATAAAAATGAAAACACTATTTAATTCTTGATTGATACAAATAGATCAACGTTACGTTGAATATTAGATTTCCCACTCGAACAAAAGTGATTCACATGCCAGAAGAACGCGGCTTTTTCACAATATTGAAAAATGTGAATAAGGGTGTTGATTCGTCAGCGACGTTTCCGTTCAAAACAAGATTTACTTCAGTTTCCCAACAATCAGCGAAAAACCTTTGCTCGACAAACGGTGAAAAAGCCTTGTTTGGATCTATTTCTGTCAAAATTATTTCGTCATAAGGAAAGTCTTGCAGTAAATAATATGCGGGAAGATTTCCTGTCCGATCAATACATTTACAACGAAATGTTTTCGACTATTCTATCTATATTTTTGCGTCATTTCCTTTTTCATAGATTTAGCGATAAATCGGTTTTGTGTATTGGAAACGAATACAGAACTGTACAGATTGATAATGTACTATATAACAACAGCATTAAATTCACACATTTATACCAGATATTTTTAGGAAATAATACGAATGATATAACATTGCACGATATTTCGGTAAACACACTCGCTCGTTTTACATACGTCATCTTTGTTGATCGGGATCTGGTCCACTGGGCAACGGGGTTCAACCCTGGGAGAAGAGAAAAGCACAGAATAGGTATTATATTTTAAGACAAAAATTAAACCAGCTGATTAAATGGAAGGGAAACCACAATCAAAATATAATTCAAGTTTAAGTCTTCAAAGCAAATGGATGTAAAATTGCATAAATTTGAGTTTTATTTGTTTATCGAACGTCTGAGTGTTGCACGCAGTAAAGGGAATAAATTACGCATTGCATGGAAAGAAGTCAATTTCTGTCAGTTCCGTTCTGTGTATACAATATTAACAAAATATTTCCCTCCCTATCCAAAAACAAAATCAGCTCTGATGGAAAACGAAAAGCAAGAGCGTTTTCATTTTCTCGTTATTTAAATCTTTTGAATTGTATTAATTTACCATTGAATTAGGATGACGAACGCTTATGGTTTCATTCCTTGCGGCTATAAAACCCATTTAAAAGTTTCCCATACCAAATCGAAATTAACGTGCTAAAAAGAGTCCAGTATTCCTTCCAATTGTTATAAACTCTTTCGCAATTCGCAGGGTTTTTTTTGTTTTTGTAAAAATTGACGCAAATAGAATAATCTTGTAGTTTGTCCAATCCCTTGCATTTTTAATTTCTTAAAAACTGAAACGATCGTTTAAAAAGCGGTATCTAACAATAATGGAAATATTAATTATCACAAGATTTTTTAATTCTACGGGGCAAATTCAGGCCGAAAGCGGATAAAATTTGAAAACCATTCGCCCTGCGAGCAATATCTTGCCATATGTCATCCGACAAATTTCAAATACGTGTTAAAATTTAAACCGCAGCCGTGTGGTACTTTAACAAAAAGTGCATCGCTCCTCGCGAAGCCAAAACAATAATACAGCGACGAAAACCGAAACTTAGCTACGAACTTACCTTGCTAATTCGGGAAAACATGAAGAGCACACACGATGGCCGCACTCCTTAAACTGTACTGGATAACGGAGTACGCTTTCGCAAATCGGACACTGACATTTCTTTTCCAGGGGATACACGAACAATCGTAGATCAATCTTTTCTTTTTCCTGTAAGCTCGGAGCTGGACTCCCTCTGCTACTTCCTCGCGACCTGGCGCTTCCAGTTGGACTGTGATTCTGGTTTCCACCGGTCATGTTATTTTCCTGATATTTACAAGAATCAAGATGAATCCATATTCAATTTCTTTACACTTCGATGTCGCGAAAAAGGAAAACGTCAACACTCTTAAGGGGCCGGGAAGGAGGATATAAACATTTCATGTGGTAACCGGACGCCTTTATATAAAGATCGACGGAGAGTATTCGTTAAAAAGTGGAGTTTTGCTAGTCAATCAACTGTGATAAATAATTGAATAGGGACCTTTTCAGTGAACTGATATCATTGGTTACAGACCGACAGTTGTTTCTCGAGTGTCAATCAGTATCGCATACTAAATGTAAAGCTGCGGGAGCGAAAGCCATTCAAAAGCAGAGCACTTTACTATGGAAACAACTTTACCACGCACGAGTTGTCCGCTTTGACAGTTGATATTTTTTCGCCGCAAACTAACATTGTCAAATGCATACACGCTGCCCTGGTAACTTCACGTTCGTTTTCTCTTGCAATGACGTCCAGCCTCACTTTTCATGGTAACAAATAATCTGAAAGTCTAATGAACTTTGATCGATTGTTTAAAAACTGAATAATATTTAGCGGCGGGAAACGGACGAGTGGTAAGTGGGAGATCAGGTAATTCACTGCGGAGGTAGTTAAGGACAAAAGCTGTGAGAAATGATAACATCCTGCAGAAATCTGAATGTAGTCATGATATTTGAGTTTGCTTTTCGCTTCCCGGTTTGAGGTAAAGATATATTTTTGATGGAACCCTAAAATATCAAGCGAAAACAAAGGAATTTGCTGAGATGTTGCCAGTCATAAAATCCAAATCAACAGAGTTCGCAAAAAAAACATTGTTTTAGTTAGTGCCTTTATACTATTTTAGTTTTTGTTTTTCTGGCGTATAAAGTGCGTTGTTCCAGTAAATTAGTTTATGGCTGACTTGGGAAAAGTTTGCGCTTTTGTGGTTCGTTCACAAAAGGATTAAATTTTGTTTTAGACCTCGAAAGTTGTTTTCTACTCCTACTGAAGATATTGGTTATGCTGCTCTCGAACACAAATATTTTTTTAAAAATAACCAAGTTTGCAAAAAGTCCAACGAAGTAACTTGGCTGGAAATCAATAACGGAGACATCTTAAAACAGGAAATCTAAAACTCAAGGAAACGAATTTAAAACTCTGCGGAAACTGGATCGTTCCCATTCACAAAGTCATTCAGTTTCGCAATACATCATGAACAGAATGTTTCCATCTCCGGAAAAACTTTCGTGTTCGCAGACATCAGTCAATAATTATTTTATTATTTTGACGTCTTCAGATCAATCCGCAGAAATGAAGCTCTTACCCTAACAGCACGCAAATTGCGCAATTTGTTCAAAGGTCGACCAAGGCTGTAATAAATTGTTATGGCGACCAGGTAACGTTTAAAAATAGTCGTAACACGGTAGCCTAACATTTCAGCAACAGTTACAATCGCAGTGGGATTAAAATGTGCTCAAGGCGAACAGTGAAATAACTTCATCTCGTCCGTGAGATGGCTTAACGACCATCCGAGAACACACAGTATGTACCATATGACAAAAAGTCGTGTACTTTTGCAAACCGTTACAAGTTATCAACTTGCTAAAACTGTGGACCTGTTGGAGACCGGAGTGTAGTACGAGGAAACAGTCACAAATCTTACCAGTCTTACCATCATCTTGTTACAATTAAATAGGCGTCTCGCAGTATCAGTCTTAACCGCCCTAGCCTATAGAACTTATACTACTCTATCGCATTTAAAAACTGCCTTTCAGTGAACTTCCACTTAACCGTGGAAAAACCCCGCGGGGATCAAACTGGTAAATATGCAGTGTTATCGCAGAAGACCATAAAAGCAAGTCGTTATCACTTAGTGAAATTTCCAGTATCGCAAAGATTCGGCGTGAAAATTCCAGGCCAGACCAAATACCCGCAACAAGCTACTCAACAGCTGACACATTGCGAGTCGTTTATTTGCATCTAAGTGTAAAATATAACCGACCATTTTTAGTTGCACGGGGATTTTCAAGACTTCACTATCTTAACCTGAAGTTTCCAGTTCTACGATAAAGTTCGTTTCTTGGACTTCCCCTCGTCAAAATAACCACTTTAAACTTGAATTTGATAATGAGCTATAGTTATCGGCGTCGGCTTTAAGATCTCCATGATTTTCGCAAGGGGAAAAATTTAACTAACGATGCAATAAGTCAATGATTCGAAATATCTCTTACCTCATTGTCGGGATATTTCTCACCATTTTGGCCGGCATTTCCGTTCAACTGTGGAGTTTCTTGGGCCGTCTTTACGTTTTGGCTGGATCCAATGTCCGGCATTTTGTTAAACAACTCAAAAGATCGTAACTTCAATCGTTAGATATCCGCAAGAAGCTAACCGTGAGCGCAACTTGTATAAACCAACTTAACCGCAACAGCACCTGCTTCCAGTAAAGTTCAAAATCTGACCAATCACAGCGCTGGTACCATGCGGCATTCACCTGCCCCCGTTGAACGTCAGCGGCTCGACTAATCACGTCCAGTGTTTTATGTAGAATTATGTATTTGTTGTCATGCTGAACTGACAAAATAAACTGAGAGCAGAAATTTTTACCAGCGAATAATTTAGGTTTTAATTGATGTGTATTAAATATGATTCACCCAATCTTCTTTCTCTAGCTGTACATCGAGGATAGCATTGTGTTGTAGGCTTTTTTATTGAAGTATTTCCAATTCGTGATCACAAGCGATGCCTAGCGGAAACCCGAAGTCTTTCTTCTAAGAGATAATTTTGAAAGACCTCTAAGCCGTCCATTTTTGGGATTTGCTATAAATAGAACACTCTCGAGATATAATGAAAATTCACAAACATCTACACATCACTAACATTACATAGGTGTATATTCGCAAAACAATAAAAAACGTGCTCATGGCAACTACTGCGAAGATAATTTCAAAACTTGCCTTTAGGCAACAACCATTTATGTTTCAAGTTCAAGGTCGGTATGAGCAGTGTTCCATTCTGATTCGATGCAGGACGTTTGTTTATAGCAACCTGAAGTCTTCTGTAGTACTTCTGTGTGGCTTTCAAAATAAAGACACTTTCTCAAGGGGTCTACTGAACAAGTGAAAAGGCAAAGTTCAAGCTATTTTTAAACATTTTATCCTAACGAGTATCTCCCCGTTGTAACGACAAACACAAATTAAAGATTTAGATAGGCCTAAAAGATTTTATTATCATCTTTGGAGTGTTTTTAAGTGTTTTAGCTTTGAAGGATTCAGTCTGGTATCACATTTATTCTTCGTAGTTAAGAAGAATTCTGTTTATGTCTCACATGACATAGGGGACGAGCTAAACAGATAAATCGCCATATGGGAATTATATGTACGTCATCGAGGTAAATACGTGAAGGAATGTCGACCACCACAAAGGGAGCAAATTGGATTGCTTCTCGAATCGTAGAGAAGCCTCATGCGATGATTGAAAATTATCAGGAGGCGACGTTCTCTGGCACATTGGAAAAAGTAAAGAAACCTGAGTCATGCATGTCTCATTAAGTGGCTAAGATCAGCTGACGTAGCTGATGTTTCGTGTCTAATTACAACTGGAAAGGAGTCAGGTGCCTTCGGCTACGTCTCGTGTCGGACGAAGATAATCCGAACCCGAAAGAGTTTACGCTATCGTTGCAAAGGTACTTTCATGTATAATTTGTCCTTCACTGCTTGTATTTCGTCGTAGTGTCTTACATCTTCGCATGACTATTGCAATGAAACAAAAGTCCGTTATATAGTAAGTTTTGACAATTTTAAGTCATCTTGATATTATAATGGAATATTTCACCAAACACGGAAAAACTGTCACTTTTCAGCAATTAACCTCATTGTTGTAATCTTGCATATTTTGTCTACTTTCATGAAAGATAGTTAAGGGAGATCTGACCGCTCTTTTAACTACCAAAACAGTGTTTGGATTGCGGAAAAAAAAATTATTTCTCTTTTCAAAGAAAGATATTCAAGAAGATTTTCTGTCTCTGATATTAACCATTTTTGCGCTGCACGACAGAACTCATCAATAATTGATTCTGATTTTAAAGCTCGCCTTATTAAATGTATACTGTTATCTTAGGGTGCGTTTCTTTAAGAAAATCCAGGATTGGATTTTTTTAAAGAAACGCACCCTTAATTGAAAGACAGGCGTAGGGCGGAAATTTCTCTGAAAAGCCTATTTTAGTAATGCGTCTAATTATTGCTGGCGTACTATATTTGGGAAAATTCTACACTTTTTTAAGTACGCTAATTGGCAAGGCGGGCAGTTAATCAAGTTAATCAAAATCGGTTCATTTTCATTTTAACAACAGTTTTTGTTCGCCAAAATAGGATGCGCACAAAATAAATAGAGGGTGTTGACTGAAATTTTAATGGAAAAAATGTTTAAGAGATCCATTAGCTCAGTTAATGTTTAGAAAATTATACCTTTCCGAGGTTAATTTAGACGGTATCTGACTTTTCGCAAGCTTGTCAGAGATGAGAGTATGTTTTGTGAAATGTGTTCCTCCGGGAATATATTTCTTATTTAAGCACTTAGCTGACAACTGGAACTTTTCAAAATAACTAAGTAAATATATTAGCTAACTGAGTGCATGAGGTAATACGAACATCTTGGAAGCCATTCAGTTTAGCATTTTCTTTTTCAAGAGAAGATGAAGGGTGAGGGATTTAATGGCCTTATTCTCATGATGTTCTATCTCAAGTTATTTTTAGACATGACATCCAGTTTTCCGTGGATAACGTTACCACATGCGATACGTGAAGGATTAAAACGACTGTAAAGGCGCTTGTAAGGCCTTGTGCGTCCCCTGGCACGATAAGGACGGATGATGAAAGCCGCTCGTACTGTCCACGTGAGCAAAAGTCGCTTCCCAGGATTGGCTATTACCAGACCCTCTTGGGATTTCCGAAACCGGAAGTGATCTAAAAATAACTTGAGAGGAATTACTTTGGGAATAAAGTCTATATGGGGAATTAACTCTCTTACTCTTTATCCTAACTTGGTCTTAATACAGTGTACATTTTGATCCGTATAATTGGAGCGTTTTTCATTTGAGTGTTAATAAGTAATTAGTTCTGCATCAGCTACGCAACACGATTGGCTTAAAAAAACTTGCGCATCTTTTTTATCCCATCAGAAGTAAAACCAAAACCAATCGTGACTCGCCCGCACGCGTTTTCCCGCGCTTTGCGTCAGCTACATGTCATTTTTTCCAGCTTTGACTGGTTCAATGGATTTCCTGTGTCCTATCTGTAATTGGCCAGAGTGATTACTTTGGTTTTGGTTTTACGACACTCAATTGAAAACTGCTTTTCAGCTAAATGTAATGTATGGAATTCTTGAGATAAGAATGCAGTATTTATCAAGAAAATGAACTAGTTATATTCTCTTAAGAAACGATCTTTCGGTAACAATCTGTTAAGGTTTGAGAGTGTAAAAATTCATGTTGGGATAAACATTTGCCACCCGACTTACACACAACAATGTAACTTATGGCAGGGCTCTTATAACTTGTCAAGATGGTTTCCAAAAAAATGCAAGGAGCTTAAATTAGCATTCCTTAATTCCTGATTGCTGGTGGTACATCATGAGAGTGTTTCCCTAATTGATCATTTTGTTCATTCTCATCACCTCTTGCTTGACGATATATAAATATTGTAAGGAGAATTCGAATGCTCGTCACTCTTTTGTACAGTAGGATTACACGTTACACTTGCCTCAAAGGGAAACTCTAAATTATCTTGAATTTCTCTTTTATTGACATAGCGTTTTGGAAAGAGGGACAACTTGTTAATAGCATTTGAAACGTTGTAATTAAAACATAGAGTAAATCTTATGCCAATGATCGAAGAAAGTCCATCACTTACGCAAGCGAGTTTTCGATCAGGTTAAAACAGATGACTTCCATTGAAATTTAGATACACCCCCTTCAGCGAGAGAGAGATCTTAAAATTCTTGATTCTTTCTTTATCTTTGAAGGAGAGTGATCCAAGGCTTGCCCGAGCTGCGAGGAGAGTGGGGAGAGGTGCTGTCGCAACCGTTTTGAACTTATCAGAGATTACCCAAACAATCCCAGAAGCCCTTGCGTCTGAGTTATAGAACGACGTAAGAAAGTTCCATTCTTCCTCTGGAAGAAGATCAAGGTTCACTCATTCCATCATTTTCCACGCAAACTTTGATAAATATAGTGTTGTCTTTGACGTACTCTCCGTTTTCGATGTCCTCGTGCGAAGCAAATTTCCCAGAGCCAAAGCTGGGGTTTTTGTTGGTCTTGGGTCGACCAAGAAACGGCTCGTTTTCAGGACAGACGTTCGGTTTTACTGAAAACGTGATGTGTTTTCTTTTGGCAAGGTCTGCGTTCTGATCCAAAAGATAAAACGTGGTACGATAACTGAACGGCCAGGTTAAGAGCGGGTCGTATATCCCTAGGACAGGAAAGAGTTTTGCGGGTGAAAAACTGCCTTCCTTATTGGATCTCCTAGTTTCGTTTCTATGCCTTGTCTACAAAGTTCGGTCAAGAGTGCATAACAAGGAGAAGTCATGAGCCATGAATTAACAGCCTTTTTTACACAGCAAGGTTATTTTTAGGTTTGTAGCTCCTTTTAATGTAAATGATCTGAAGCGCACCGGGGAACTCACCTTAGAAATATTCGAAATTATAAAATCTACAGATAAAAACGTCATTTTGAGAAATAAGACGAGTTATTTAACCTCTTTCGCGAGATATATGTGTGCTTTCAGTTTACAACGGACATGCCAAATAAGTGAAATTCTTAGTAAAACCTGCTGTTCTGACGTATCCTGCGGACAGACTATTTTACGAGCGAAGAGAAATAGCTTGTAGATGTCTGCACGCAGCAGAAATAAACATTTATTGAACTCGGTTATCACAAAATATCATGATTTGTCAATGGCAAGCAGATCAATTATTTGCCAGAGAAGAAGGCTGAGGGAAATAATTTATCTGCGAGACACTGACAAATCACGGTATTTTGTGATAACCGAGTTCACTAATTTAATGTTTTCTCTTTCGATCACCAAGTTTGTTTTCATATTTTTAAATCACTCTCTGACAACTCAGGGTAGCGATTTGCCATTTTCTACACACGTGTGTGGTTACAATTACGCATGAACAGGTATTATTTGCAGTAAAGCACATTTAGACGGTACTGCTGGTGCGCATGAGCAGACCATCATTTGTAGGCAATTATTTGCACATCACGCGGTGGGTTCCCGGCCAATGAAAAGGAGAAGAGAAAATGCATCGAATAATAACTATATTTGTTAAAAGTGCATAAAAAGTAAAAAACTCCTTGTTTCTGCCCAGACACAAGCGAATGATAAAAGCTGTGGAAAAGCAAACCTTGAGTAGTTTCCATATACCTTCATGAGTGTTTCTAAAACACTACAGTCTGAACTCGGACAAAATGTTTTCACTTTTTTAACTTACGGGAAGCTTTGCTGTGTTTCTTTACTGTAAGCTATAGAACCTTTAAGGAGACGGGACTAAGAACCTGCGGAAGAGGACAGGGTAGCCTGCAGGCAGAGTGAACAGCCCAATTCTCCTCTCGAAGAATAGATAAATGATGATGATGATGATGATGAACCTAGGCAGAGGCAGCATCGACTGCAGAGGACAGGGTAGTCTGGAGGCAGAGAACCTACAGCCCAACACTCCACGTGGAGAATGGAGAAATGAGAATGATGATGATGACGACGACGACGATGATGAAGATGATGATGATGATGATGACAATGATGATGATGATGATGATGATGATGATAATGATGATGATGATGATGATAGACACGCGGCAGTGAGCTCTATTTAACAAATAAAGAAGCCTCGACTGTGCTCTGTTCTGTTGTAAAGCACGCAGGAAGCGGTAGAGCACGAAAGAAGTG
>Ga0126338_10003662_pt1 | contig 10815 bp, 6 predicted proteins | sample OrbCmetagenome_2_FD_92529 | JGI IMG/M metagenome (GOLD analysis project Ga0126338, IMG submission 92529) | Coral microbial communities from Petempiche,Puerto Morelos, Mexico - Orbicella C C metagenome | ecosystem: Host-associated > Invertebrates > Cnidaria > Coral | place: Petempiche,Puerto...
ACCTAGTCGCTATTTACGTGTTCCGGGGGGGGGGGGGAGGAAAGTTTGGATCTTGGGGTGGATTAAGGACCGAGGGGTGCTATGGGAAGGGTCAAAGGAAACTTTTCCCAACTCTTCCCAGAACTCCCTGCATGCTCCACTTGATCCAGACTGCTTTCTCTTTGAATCAATCCAATCTGCCCTGTAAATAGGGACTGGGTATGAGTCTGCCAACTGACATACTTGGTTTTCTCTATCATCTTACTTTGAGTGAAAGTTATTTTTCCATGCGAGACATCTGACCACAATTCTAGTTAAATACTTTCTATCAAAACTTTATCTACAATAGTAATCGAGAACGTCTGTAGAAGGTAACCATGCATGTAGATAGTTCTTGCATCTCTTTTGGAGTCGAGAAACTCTTGCATTTATCCCAAGCGTTGTTTCACACAAGTTTCGGTGATCTTAATGGGATAGCTATCAGCATGCGACGAAGGCTAAAGCAACCTAAAGCAACCTTTGAAGTGATTCTTGCGTTTTTGGGAATTCCTGGTAAGGTGATTTGACTCGATAACGTGGTGACTTTTTTGAATCGATTTAACCTTTGCCTTTGCTAGCGTGGTTATCTTTAAGATCTTTTTTGTTCTTTTTCAAGCACAACTTGTTCGCCAGGATTCGCTTGTCCCTGTTCTTGGTAACTGAAAATGAAAACAGATAATGAATACACGGACAAATAAATGCCGCAAAACTAAAGCATGGTTATCTCATCGGACCAATCACAACAGGCAGAAATATATAATGGAATGAGCCAATCAGAACTGGAAGAAAAAAAACCGTGCCAAGCATGTGTAAAGCGCGGGAAAACTTGGGACCGACGCCAAACGAGAGGAAACGTGAGTGGGAAATCATGACACCTATGTCAAACACGGGAAAAAGTAACTAGTGTATAGTGCGAAGGAAACACGAGACCGCCCAGCAAAATGTAGCTAGTGTACAGCGCGGGAAAACATGAGACCGATGCCAAGTGTGGGAAAACCCGCAAAAAGCAGCATGCCTGTTTCGATTGGTTAAAACCAATAACCAATTAGGGAGCTAAGAAAAGAGTTCAACGCTTTGATTTTTCTAACTTACAGACGAAAATTCTAAAAAGCTTTCAGAAGTAGCCGTTTACCTGATCTGCAGACCCCGTCCGCTTTCTCTCCCCAAGCTGTACCCAGTCCTCTTTGTCGTCTGACTGAGGGAGGCCTGTACTCGAATTCCATCTTTCGCGTTGGCTTGGTAACCAGCTTAAGAGCCATAACTTGAGTGGAAATACGAGTTTAGGATCTACGCCTGCTTTCTTTTCGTCTTCGGTTTCTGTTGAGAGAAACTTAAAACTCAAGGTGCCATCCACAGAATTATATTTTCAAAAATTTGCTCATGTTTCTGGGATAACACGACATCAGACTACATCATAATGCCATGGTATTAATCCCAATATTTCACTCCTCCTTTGATATCAATTTGCCATGCCAACATCATGGTATCACTCACCTAGCAACAGACTTGTCAATGTGCCTATCACCATGGTGACTGCCCAACCAATAGCGCAGTACCACAAATACGACGTACTGTAGAATGTGGCCAGTGGATTACTGTAAGAAACGTGGCATAATATCGCGTTAAAAAACGCGTTAACGCGTTAAACGTTAAAAAAAAGTAAGTCAATAACTGAATTATTCACCTCAGTTTAAGCTCAAATATTTTGACTTACACATGATGATGCGTGATGGGATAATGTATTCCAGTGTCGTTGTTCATAGCTGCCTGGGTCTTGTTGAATACGTCAGAGGAGCACCCTGAAATGCACACAGGGCCCCGGTAATCATTTGGCGGGTAGAGCTGGGCACCAGTGAAAAGCCACACTGTCATAGCCAGACCGCTGGCTACTCCAAGGTATGCGCCCTATAGGGGGAGTGAAAATTGTCAATGTTTTAATGATTAAAAAATATTTATGCCAGTAGTTTTCAAAAGACTACAAAAGTAAAAATGACCTTTAAGGCATGTATAATGTATAGTATAACAATCCAGGTGCGGACCTAGGATAAACGGCGACCGATTTCCGAAACAATGAGCGTCGAAGTTGCAAGCTTCTAGAGGGGTCCGAGGCCGTGGTCCGCAGTATCAGTTTTGGATTTAAACTCCCTAAAGTCCCCTTTCCTGGGTTTCTGAGTCATTATGCAAAATCTGACCGATAATGCCGTAAAACGGTGGAAACCGGTATGGATCCCGGCCTGCGATCATGATTCATAGCGGAGGCATGCAGCCCATGAGAGCTTCGTTCCCCTACCGAGCAAGTCAGAGCATTCTGACCGCGCGTAAATTAGGGTGAGAGCAAAAGAAATCGGAGTGGGGCTGGTATAGTTTTCGCACATGATTGACCGGCTGAAAACATTTCTTTATTATGATTAGCAGAGATACGTGACGAGACTGGAAAGTTAAGGTATAAAAAGCATTTTCAGAAAAAAAAAAATTAATAGATATTCACCTTGCTGTTAGCTCGTGGAATCAGCAGCCCAAGCATGAAGATGCCGAGTAACGGACCGCCCGTAACATACAGCAAACCAGAGAACACCTAAAAAAAATATATATATAAACAGTGACGATGGAGACGTGCTTTTAAATGAGAAGTACTTACGTAGACAAACATAGACTGAATGACTGTGAGGCGGTGGGAGGCTCATTTTCGTCTGCAGAGCCTTTTGTACTTTTTTTCAGCGGTGTATCGTCTAATAGGAGCTCTGGTTAACGAGAATGATGTGAATGATATACCCAGTCCTCGTTCTCAGGCCTCCCTTGTCGCTGAGGGAGGCAAAGGAGAGAGAACCTTGGAACGAGGTTGGATGTACCCAATATCAGCGTCTCCTCTAACTTGTGGTCGTGGACTAAGGGTAACGTGGGGTCTGAGAGCAAGACCTCTTTACAAATCAACTGAACATCCATAAAAGGAACCTTGACTCACCTGCAATACTACGTCACCCGCCTGATGAAGAGCGACCGCGCCTCCGATCACCACACAGCCTATTAACACAGCTGGAAGACATACATTAAGAAAGTGAGTTTACAGATTAACATCACGACTTCTTTCACGCTAGAAACACGACTTCAGTGTAACAATAACGAAACAATAACTAACTTAACAGTTTGCAGCTTTTCGCGGAATCGAAGTCATCCATCTTTCGTGACATCTTCTTGAGAAAATCTTCTAAAATGACCAGGCACAGAGAGTTCAGTCCGGATGAAATGAAGCTGCGAAACAAAGATCTTGATTGGTCAGAAGCTTTGGAAATGTTAGGAAGAAAATTAAGTTAAAGTAACAGTTTTAAAACAAAGAGAATTTAATCCTCTATAACGCTGTTTGAACTTAGTTTGAATTTCATGCCTCCCAAACTAGTTTGGCAAGCCGACATGTCTAAAACGGTAAAAATCAGTTAACTCTTACGTAATAAGAGCTACGCTCTTGGAAAACTGTTCGCTTCTCGGAACAGATAATGTCCGCGGACAAATATCCGAGCACATTTTCGTGCCAAATGGAGTCTAATGATCATTTTATTTATTTATTTTTTTATCACAATCTATGGTAAAAAGGCCAAAGGATAATCTGTAAGGGAGTCCTAAACCCCATATAAAAACAGATCACCTATGAACTAATATAAATACACAAAAAAAATAATAAATTTGAAGAATACATTATGATATGAAAGGAAAAAAAGTACTAAATACTTAAAAATCACTGCCATTAAGTTTATTTATACGATACCTCAATGATCCGGCAAATATGCAGGCGCTCATGAATCCCGGCATCCCTTTCAGGTGATGAAGTTTATCTGTGACGTAATACAGCAGCACCTGACCGTTGCGTTGAATTTCTCCCGCTGTTAGGGGATCGCAGTTGGCGTACACAGCGTACATGACGAGACCGTTCACACACGCTAAGCCAGTCATAACTATCAACACTGGTACACTTATCCATACAGCCCTGAGGGGTTAAATCAGTTATACAGTTACATTTACGAGTGGTGTGAGAACTGTTTTGTCTTAAGTGTCGTAGAACTAAACTAAGGTAACCGCAAAGCCAAACACTTAATGTCAGATTGTATAGTCAACCAGTTACAGCTTGGAGCTGAAGATGTTTCTGTCGCGAAGCGCGAGAAAAATTTAAACTTGTGACAAGAGCCGGGAAATGTGTAACTGGTGAGAAGCGAGGGTAAACATCGGCCGGTGGCAAGCGCAGGAAAACACGTAGCCAGTAAATCTAAGGCTGGAAGAACATGGAAATCCCCGCTTTGGCCAGTGCGCGAAAAAAACGTAGGCGCCAGAAAGGGCGGGAAAATCTGTAACCACCGGCAAGCGCGGAAAAACATTAACGGTGACAAGCGTGAAATGAGGAGGGCTCACGATTTTTTCCCTTCTTTGTTTCAATCAGAGGATTTTCCGAGAGCTCACCTTCTAGCCAGGTTGACATACTTGATGGAGATATACCGCTGGACAGCTGTCTGGCTGACCGTCCACACAGGCATGGTCGTTATGGCTCCTCCGATGGAAAGAGTCCAGAAGGTGTCCCGGACTGTGGGATTCGGATTGAAGCTATGAAAGGGGATACACAAGGTATGTAGTCAAAAAATTATTCAGCAACAAGGAATTAAAATCTTCTCATTACTCACTTGAACACTGTCATCCGCTCTCGTTTTTTATTCACTTCAATCACTTGTCCAAAGCCCCCTGCGGTGTCGATACCCATAATGCACAGCGTGATGAGTCCCGTCAGCATGAGAATGAGGTGAAATGCGTTAGTCCATACGACAGCCTTAAGACCTCCCTGTCATTAAAAATAAACAACAGAAAATCAGCAAGTGCAAGCGAACAAAACTGTTATCAATTACACCCGAGAAAGGACAGGAAAAATGCAAGAAGAGACTTAAATGTGAACGTGATTCGAATCTATTCGCACCAGTCCCTTACTATGCCAGTATAAATAAGAGCATCTCATTTCAGCCCAATTCGTGTAAGAATCCTATGGCTGTTAGCAGCGTCAACATGTTGTCTCTCTTTCTCGCTTGCTCCTAAACGCTAACGCGCTTCTCATTTCTTCTTCCTCCATTTCCCTATCCTTTCACACTTCCAACTCGCTCCAGCTAGCGCGGTAACATTTCTCGATCTCTTATTCTGCGAGTGTGAAAGGGACTCTAGCGACTAGTATGCTTCTATTTCCTTGAGGATAAATAAATGATTGATTGATTGGATCCTGTGCTATCTTTGCTATTGAGCCAAAAGGCCACTGGGAGTTGGTTTTATAATTGTTAGTCATATTTGATTAATACGAAGAACAGTCGGTTTCCACAGCTAATTCGCCAGGTTAACGAAAAGTTTGCCCTGTATCCTGCATGTGATCAGTCGCGTTACCATCACGTGTTCTTGGCCAGATTTAGAAAAATAAATCAAGCGTGTCTATAGCCACGCGTCTAATAAAGCCGGAACTGTATAAATAGCTAAATGATGACTTTGTATTCGATCGTGGCTGGCTTATTCCTCAGACTGTCTGTAACGCGACTGCATGAGTTTAAGAAAAAAAATAACACAGAGAAGATTAGTTGGTCTTATCTGGCTTATGGTGTCTGATCACATCGATCTTAGCCTATAGTCTAGACGTTTTCTTATGCATACATCAAATAAACTTTTGTTTTAAGTGGATGTGAAAAACACACTACGAAAGAAAGGTTAGACAAACTTACCAGCGCGGCGTAAAGAGTACAGACGATTCCAGTGGATACAATACCGACTGCTAAAGGAACACCAGCAACTAATGATGGAGAGAGGAAGAACAACAGTTCAATAAATCATGAGACGACATCATCGCAGGTCACTAATTGCTGAATAAGCCACGCGTTTGTTTTCGTTAGCCGCAAATCGCATTTGTGGGTTTTTTTTTTAAGTTTTTCTTTATGTTTTTTTTTTTTAACTTGTCATCAGAAACCAAAAAACTGGCCAAGGTCAATAAATGTTAAGGTTATTATAGCTCTTTTTACACGAAGTATTTCCCAAGTCTAAATTATAAAGAAATCGTGTATTGACAAATTTGCCTTAAATCTTACACCCAGTTGGTATCTTACCTGTATTAATGGCATGTGATGGGATGTAAAGGACGAGGCATAGGTAAAGAATCTAAGCGAAAAAAAAAAACAAAACAAAACAAAACAAAACAAAAGAAATTCAAGATATCAATACGTGCTCTTTCAAGTATCAAGAACTGCGCGTATTTCGCCTTTTTCCGATTGTCGAAGTTATCGTCCGTCCTTAGTGAAACAAATCGCAATTCGTGCGAAATATTTCCCGCTTGGCTTTACCCGTGCAGATTAGTCTCGTCAGAGAATGAAAAAGGTTTTGTCACAAAACAAATAAAAACTCACACAGCAATACTTACATAAGTTACAGTGAAGAGGAGTGATCCAATGTATCGGACGCCGACGGAAAACCTCGCCTCCAGATACTGAAGAGAAGAAACAAACGTTTACAGTTATGTTTTCTAGTTTGTTCATATACCTGTGATTTTAGTATTTTGCTCCCGAGTTTCCTTTGGATGAAGCGACATGGAGAATAACCACCCCCCCTGATCTCCCTGGATAGGATGCTAGTCTATCCCCGGTCACCCCCCCCCCCAAACTTTTGCAGACGGCCTCCGATAACAATTTAGTAGAGCCTTTAAACATCTTTAGAGTAAAGTGTCTTGCCAACAAGGAAACAACAAGGAAAACGGGTTGTTGCCGCTAGAAGCATTGTCAGCAAATAATTTTACCACGCCTCTCACAACGTGAAACTGAGGGACATTGCGGGATAAAGTTCAGTCTGGATTTATAACAATCAACAACCACTTTATAACTGCAAAGTAAGCATGGCGGAAATTGTCTGGCTACACCCTCAATACAGCAGGAAATGATGTTTTTAAGTGCTTAATATAGCTGATAATGATGCAATTGGAAGGGAAAGTAACAGACATGATTAGAAGACAAAAGAAATGAAATAATTAGGTATTTGGTACAACGTGTATTTGATAAAGTACGCTGAACAGCTCGAGTATCGTTCTGTTATCGAATTGAAACTTCTGAACGTGTTAGCCCTAATAAAAATGATTGGGTAGCATTTTATTCCAACCTTGTTCAATGTTTACTCTGATTCCGGCTTCTTGATTAAATTTCTTTTTTTTTCTTTGCGGTCGTCTTTAGCATTGCCTAGGTTTGCATTCAATTTGGGGACTTATTCGTTTGTGACCTTCACCCAAATATTGTGAATATCCACACGTGCAGCGAACCACGGCGCTTAGAAGAGGTATTTGCGCAATAAAAGAAGTTGCGCAATAAAAGAAGGAAGTTATTAAAAAAACATTTATGGTGAAACTCTAGTTTCGATAGGTATCCTCCTACGAAGATATCCTTTTGGTCTTGGTCACGCAATCTTTCCTCCCACAAAAACCGGTTCTGCTCACGAGCCAAAGAGTTTTTGCCTCGGGGGCTTGTTAGAATTCCTCTTCTGCGGAATTTAACTCCATAAAAGGGTGAAAAATAAAACGTGCGTATATGTTAGAAGGTAGTAATAACATATTTTTTTCAAGATTCCTCTCTTAACACTCCACAAACAAAGCCACATGCTTCCAATGATGAGATAAGGGATGAGCCCAAATCAAAAATATCGGAGGCCCGATACCGAGCATAAGAGGTAATCTGTTATGACAGTCTGAAGATTGTAGATAAACAATTTTGACTTTTGTATGAGTCATTGAATCGTTAGCTTATTTATTATAGACACAATTATGCATAAGTCACAGTTGAACCCTACTATCTCGAACTCTCAAGGGAAACACACACACACACACACACACACACACACACACACACACACACACACACACAAATAGTTCCAGATAAAGAGGAATCGAGATGGCCGGTAGCAACAGCTTTAAAACGCGTTATCATGCGGATATGATTTATTGAGCTCGAGATAACGGGCAGTTCAAGATAACCAAGTTCAAGATGAAGACGTTCGACAATGCACATAAATAAACTTTCTTTTGGTATAGAATACTGGACAACATTCTCCAAAAAAAGAACAGAAAGAAAGAAAACGAAACTACAGTTCATGCTAACAAAAGCATGATATTCGATTGATGTAAAAATTTAGAAAGTGGTCAGAAAGAGAAACTGTCTTGTTTTCGCATTCTTCGCAGCATACTGCAAGAATTGCTGAAGCATTCTTAGCTTACTCTTTCTTCGAGTGCTTTTCGATTCATGCCTGAAGAAAGACTTGCAAAGAGCTCAAGTTTTCAATCATTAACAGAAACGAGACATCAGGGATGCGTAAAAATATTGAAGATCCGATACCAGGATTCATTATAAAAGAGGTAAAAAACGTTCTCTGGTAAAATTGTTTAAAGTTGTGAGCTTTCAACAGCCAGTCTGCTGTCTTCGACGGACAAAAATGAAATGATAAAATAGACCTAAACGTTTTTGAATACAACAAGCGAATGGCATATATTAAATAGAATACGTGTGAAAGAATGTGAGAATGCCAAAAGTGTAAAATTAGTGTTTGTTTAAAAGAATGTTATATTGTCCCGCCAGAGGGCACGAATTGTCGTCGGCCTCGACCGTTTTCGCTGTGTGCCAGGATTCCAGCGTCTTTCTAATGCGGCTGTTGCCTTTGTCAATTATCTCAGCATTAGGGATGCGAGTGCAAAAAAAAAAAAAAAAATATCACTCCACCTGGTGTCACGATGCAAACACATGCTCACATTTTACATGAGCACGTGAAAAGGATGACCGAACTTTGGGTTCATCAGTTTCGTTATCGAAAGCAAGTCTGCAGTGTACGTGGGCAATAATTTCTGAAATTTCCAATATTCGTCACTGGGTAACGTTTTTTTTTTTCAACCATGAGCACGTGACCACCAATCGACCAATAAAGGCACGCGCTGGATTCAACCTTTTAAAACATCTGATATGTAGAAGGCACATGTCAACCTTATGACATTGGACATGACAACTGTAATTTTGCGAACAGTGCATATTTCTTTGCTCGGAAACTAATGTTTTTGTTTTCGTTTTAAGCTAGAAAAGATGCTTACATTTAGACCAAACAAAGAAAATTTCGGGTTAAGTTCCCTGACTGTAGTCATGAAATTTTCTAAGAGCTCGGCACTAGCATTAAAGGACGTGTTGTTATTAATCAAGTCTAAACAAAAAAATTTAGACGAAACACAATAAAGAAAAACGCAACTTACCTCGTTTACTGAAGTAATCTTTACTCGATGGAACATGGGAATAAAGATAACATGTGCAATAGCTGCCACAATCCAGTAGGAGAACAACGCAAAAATAATATACTGTACACCATATGTGAACACTTCAGCAGTCGCGCCGAGCAAGAGAACCGATGAGAAATAACTAGCCACAAGTGACAGCGCTATCAGCCAGCTCCTCTGGTTCTTATCAGCCAGGAGAAATTCGGTTGTGGTTTTCTGTCTTCCTCCTTGGCAGGCAAAATAGAATCCAGCGGTGATTGGAATTAAAAGAGAGAGAACGAAGACCGCGTAATCCTCGGTGAACTTCATGGCTGGATTCCAGGGTCAGATTGAAAAATCAATATACTGAATGCAGATAACAGAACGTCTTACTTGTTTATCCTAACGAATACAAGACCAACGTAAGTGTTTTGACCTTGGTATTCACCAGTACGTAGCCTGCTTTTAAAAAGCGATGTGCTACGGAAAATTATTGCATGGTCGGTTGATCCGTACAGCTTGAAAACTGGAAAAACGTGAAGTAACAGCGGAGTCCTTTGTAAGTGACTAAGCGCACATCCGACAGTTACATAACTTGAAATTAATAGAACTGCCCGCGGGTAAAACACCGGAATATAACACAGAGCTGTGGTCTGTGGACTGCAAATATTCTAGAACAATAGCTATTAGCCTGCCAAAACTTAACTGTAGACACACAACGTTGTTAACACGATGCCCTTTGTGTGCCCGTCAAAGCCTTACTCATTAGTTGATTGTTTCGTGATCTTTTGACGTGTCGATTGTTGCGTTTGGAATGAATAGACTACAGCTCTGGCTTGTGGCCAGCATTGATATTTCAGACGTTCCAAAATAAATACCTCACGCCCTCACTGGCGCCAGATGTGATACATAGCGCCTTTTTGTCATTTGACAAGCACGCGATATTAACATGTCACGTCACTCACTTTCTAGTATTTTCAATTTCAGGAATCAGTGTTACCAGAAAACAAGAGAAATAGAAAGAAATATTTTGGCAAAATTGCTTTAACGAATTTTTCTCTTTACCTTGTTGAGTTGACAGTAGAGTTGATAAGCTCGATCACTCTAATGACTCTGTCGAAAACCCTTCTCTCTAGCTCGATAGAAGTAATAATGATTCCTGCTTTCGATGCATATCTTAATTGCCTCAAAAGTGAAACTTGTTGGAGCACTTTCTAAATATATACAAATTTTTCTTATGCTGAGGTCATCGCCCTGCCTTCATTCTAGTAGGTTACTTTCTACTGTTGCCTGCGTCAGTTCCTGACAAGCGGAGGAAAAGATTAGCCTTCGCGCACTTGAACTGACTTCTCGGCTAAGTACTCCTCAAGTTAATGGCTCACAAACCGCCTCAATCTTTTCTAATCTTAATTAGCCTTGTTTCTTTGAATTGTTAATTTATATTACGTGTTTTTTCTACTACAGTATAATTCTGAAGATTCCGGCTTTCTTTTAAGGCGGGGGTTAACATGAAGGCCATATTTTTG
>Ga0126338_10003663_pt1 | contig 10813 bp, 8 predicted proteins | sample OrbCmetagenome_2_FD_92529 | JGI IMG/M metagenome (GOLD analysis project Ga0126338, IMG submission 92529) | Coral microbial communities from Petempiche,Puerto Morelos, Mexico - Orbicella C C metagenome | ecosystem: Host-associated > Invertebrates > Cnidaria > Coral | place: Petempiche,Puerto...
AGAAACTCTGAACTCTTAGTTACCCTTGAAATCGCATATTTAATTAGTTTCCCTTGACAATGGCGCCAAGATGTCGCCGAAACGTCGGATTTATCTATCGTTAGTTTTTGCCTGTATAAATTACAGTTTTAGGGACTTATAATTCAAAAACAGCACGGTGAATTTTTTTATATTATCAAATTTTGATGAGCATGTTAAGATGCAACTTGTAGCAAAGTTTAAGAAAATTCTGTACATAGGGTTCATAGCCACCACAAATGTTTGAAAATTTAAGGTAGCTCTGAACCCTATGTACAGAATTTTTTTGAACCCTGACAAAAGTTTGGTCTTATCATGCTTATTAAAATTTTATCAAAATTTTACTTTGATCATCAAAATGTAAATTCTCTTTTCTCAAGCCATATTACATCAACAGCTTGAGCTAGCTCTGTGTTTCTATCAAGTTATTATAGAAACACGATTTTAAACCAATCAGCACGCCTATTTACATAGGGCTATTTTCTAAATTTGAATGACAATACTTCATTTTTTAAAAATTTTTATTTGAATATACACATTATTTAGAAGACAAACCTTACTGACAATACCAACATTACTGACATTTCTTACATTCTTACATTTCTTACAATACGAACGCTACTTTCAAAACCAATACTACTTACACTAGTATAAACAATACTTACAACACTAATCTAACTTACACTACTAACACTACATAATATACTTATAGTAACATTGCTTACAATACTAAACGTTACTTACAATACTAACATTGTAATTACACTGCAGTACGTAATACTAGGGAGAGCAGGGAAAAAGAACCAACCATTTTAATAAAACCAGCTTATTCCACAAAGTGCAAAAAAAAGGCTTCGAATTGCGTGGCATGATACATTAATGACAATACTTCATACATCCTTAGCCTCGTACTGGTGTTTCTGAACAGACAAAGGATTTTTTACATGAATGTGAGGCTTAGGATGTATAAGTAATTGTTATTCAAATATTGGTGCCATTTATGCAAAGGCTCTATCACAGACATTATCCAACCTTATATTTTAGAAACCATTAAACAATAGTGTGGATTTCTTAAAAATTAAACTACTTTGAAATAAATACTAGTTCACTGAAGTTATTAGAATTGTCAACTGTTTGAATACCGTTATGAGTCGATTTAGCCCCCTCCTTCCATTAAGCGCCCCTTTTTGAATAAGTTCGAATGTGTTTTTATTGGTAAGCGCCGCTATTCTAATGTTATTTAGTATAAATCTACTAGCGTTCTATCACGAATGCCGTTCTCTGATTGGCCACGCTACTTACTATCTATTCTGTGGTAGATAGTGAGTAGCGTAGCAGTGTGCCCTCGTTTACTTGAAAATGACGGCCGCTTCTTGGCGTTTTCGAAGTGTCTGTGAAGTAGATTTATGTAAAGTTTTGAACGACTAGTAGATTTATACTAAAACAATTAGATTATTCGCTCTCGATTTCTATGCGTGATAGTTGACGAGGACTGCGTCAATTATCACGCGATAGAAATCTCGAGCTCATAATCTAATTGTTTAATATAACAGTGCTGTCAGAGTACGTGCCAACGAATTAAGGTTTATCTTCCTCAGTTGCTCACACACGTAATTACAAAAACAGTGGACTTTGTCTGAGTTTCTCAACTATTATGTCTGACAAGTCAATGTTGCCCGTATTACCGGACCTTAATGTCTTTTTATGCATTCTAAGTAATATCTTCATATTAGTTTGTTAGTATTTTCCAAAGCGAATTTCATGTTGGCTCGTTTTGATCCCAAATACTGAGCAATCCTTGAAGTGATATTTTACCGAGTTGCCCTCTACCAGCACCAAGCCACCAATTTTTCACTTCTAAAAGGTCAGTACCGCCTAACGACAATTACCTCTGTCACTTTTAAGTGTTTTTGTTTAATTTATTTCTTCTACAGCCTTCAAGCAGGATTTCATGTGATTTTCTTGCTCCTCTTCTCATATTCTCTAATGTACGGTTCAACTAGACTGGACCCCACACTCTACAAGGGTGCTGCTGACTCACTGCGTGGGATCTGTGAACTTCTAACCCTTGTGGTGGTCGTCGTTTATGCCTGTGAAGAAATCAATCAAATCAGAAAGTAAGTAATGGTCAGGAAAAATGTACGATTTACTGAGCCCTGTATGGGAAAATCTGCTTAATATCAAGACACAGTACTGGTGCTAAACCAAGATCTACTCTTCTAAGAAAAATTTGATGAGTTATTCCATGGAATTTCTATGATGATTTCAGACTGCGGGTATCTAGTTTTTTGAAAACACTTCTCGGCTGCCGGGTATTTAGACAAAATGTTATTGCGTTCGAGAGCCGAACGCAGTTGCAATCGCGAAATGCGGAAGAAATCAACTTCTATGTATCTATAGACACAAACTTGGCCCCCCAAAATATTCTTCAGGGGCAAATGACGTCATCTCCATGTTCGTCCACATGTTTTCTTTTGAGTGTTGTGGCATATTGCGGACTTTCGAGTGTTGATCGGGCAGCTTGTGGCGGACTTTCGAGCGTCGAGGCAGCTTATTGTGGATTGTAGCGGATAAGTTGCGTATTTAACCTTGCAGGTATGTCCAGAATCGTAACTAATAGTAGTAATCAAAGATTATGAGATATACATGTATAACTTAAATAGCTGTCTGTTGCTGAGATCGATATCTTTATGAGAACAACTGAAGTTTTACAGACAGACATAACATAATGACAAAGTCCATTATTGTTCTGTGGATTATTTGATTTTCTTACTTTATGGTTAGCAAGTTGAGGTCCCCTCTATAAACTACGATTTGATGACACGGGATGACACGTTGCGTGACAGCGCCAGCTGCGGTAAACTCACAAGTTAATAGAACGTGCTATTCCTATTTGCTATTTTAACATACCAAACCTACCAATACTCGAATGCACTCTTTAATCTACGATTACTTCTGGTTGTAATATATGTTTGGTTTGAAGTTTCGTTCTATTTCAGAACTTTACTCCAAGCCTGCAAATAATTTTTTGTCTATAAGCAGGTCATTTGTCAAACCAAGGACAAATTTTGACTTGACAAAACGTCAGTCTGGTTGGACAATTTTTTTTTTTGTAGTTAGGAATTAAAAATAAGGGACATTTGGGACATTTTGGTATTTCAGTGTAGACCCCTCGCCGAAATGTTGGTTGCAAATTCGAATGGCTTAAAAGTAAAGTCAACTAAGTAGAAAATTGATACTAGCACCAGAAAGGAACCTTTACATCAAGTCAGGTATTGTTTTACCCGTTGAAAATTGACAAATTTACAAACGTCTGTACCCCAAAAGTTTCTGAAAGCGATTGCATTCAGATAAACGAGACGTGAGAATTTGGGCCGTGTATTCAATTTGCATAAAATTTTAATTGCCTTAAATTACCACTGAAAATTAATTCCACAACACTTGCAGACAACAAACAACGAGTAACAACGTAAGACCTCAGATCTTAGTAGTTTTTCAGATGAACGTAATTCAAACTAAATGAGGCTTCACAATCTTTCACGAAGGAATAATGGTGCTGATGTATAATATGTTAACAATTCGACGTGACGTTTGAGACAACGCATTGCGCGTGATAAAATTATTTCTCAAAATGGAATAAAACGAAACTGATAACAAAGCTTTTTTGCGTAGTATTTGTCGCAGTATAATAAAATCACTTGATCCATATTCGGCCGTAAGTTTCCAGTGAAGATATATTTTAATTGTAACAGAAATGTCCGGTCAGAGTGTCTGACCAGGCAAAGCCTTTACCTGCTAAAACCTCAAACTTTTTATTTACCGGACAATTGTCCGATGACCGACTGTTATTTGCAGACTTGTAGATCAGATGCACTCGTTGGTTGGATTTGAGCTCCTTTGGCTCTGTCAACACGTAGGTTGGCGATAGACCACGAAACATTTTGACAACAAAAACAGCGTTGAATTTTAGCGCTCCTCGCCCCAGGATTTCACGCGGCCATTTTTTTCTCGCGGTTTTCTCTCGCGTCACGCTCGACGGACTGAACAAAAGAAGGACTACTTGTAGTCTATAGCGCTTTCACTCGAATAAACAATACACACTCGAGTTGATTCCTGAAAACAACTCAGTCCTCAGTGATGGGCTTATCAATTCTGCGATTCAAACGTAAAAATCCAAGTTTCACACACGAAAACTAAATTTCAGGCAAAGAAACCGAAATAAGCGATAAATCCACGTCCGGACGAGTTAACGCTGAGTGACTGGAATGATCCTCCTCAACGCTTTCGAGTCTTGTGACGTCACAAAGGAAATAGTGTTCTGATTGGCTCGTGTCAAATGTCAACAACATCCGACTACATCCTAATGTGGCCAAAGTAATCTCACCGACAAACCAAATATCACTTACGCAAATTCGAGCTGAGAAAATCTGGGCATTTTTCTGGGTAACCTGCTGCATAAACCTTCACACTATGTATGACGCTATATCGCTGCCGCCTCGTCAGACTCGTTGGCGATCTCTTTTCCTGCGGAAAATAACATTTTCAAAACTACATGTACCTTCACATTGGAAATGGTACTAGACGAAGTGCCCACGCTATTAGATTCCAGTCATTTGCTATGATTTGCAGAAACGTTAGGTTGGAAGTATCTCCCATCTTGTATTCTGTCTTCCAGAGAAGGGCACTCGTACTTCAAGGAGTGGATGAACCTGTTTGACTGGTTAGGCCAGCTGCTTATCCTCTGTATAATTCCGCTGCGTTACTCTGACAGTAACGCGCAGTGGTTGGTGGCGTCGTTAGCTTTCCTCTTCAATTGCTTGAGGATTTTAAAGTTTTCTTGCGTGACAAGGTAATTTGTAAACTAAGTTTAGTCTGTGTGTGCCTGGTTTGGCCATCTTGACGAAATGATCTTAAAATAAAGAAGTTTAGTTCAAATAGTTTCGCTTGCCTCGTTGAGGAAACCAGTTGCGCTTGTGTTGAAACTTGAGTGAAATTCCCCTGTCTACTAATCTTGACAGTTTGCCATCAGTTCTTTCTATACATTTTTTTAGCGCCTGCATAGCAGGCATTCATTTCTAAAAGTACGCGAAGGGAATGGATTTTAAAAACTGTGAGCGAGTGCGAAAAACCGGGAAAAATAAGAAGCAGTGGCAGGGGGGTGGGAAAAAAATTAATCGTTTCCTCTACTCTCCTTTTCTCCCCCTCCCCCCACACTTCTCCACATTTTTTGCTCACCTCAGGCGCGCTTGTTTGCTCGCTTGCTTGCTCGATGTTCTCGCCTGAAACAGGAAAACGAAAATGAAACGTCTACAGGCTACATTTCTTTCAGTTTTTAGGGACAGTTATTTTTTACTTCTTATATATCAAGCTGCAGTATTTGCTCCCTTCGCTCTCTCTGCACCTCGCGCTCAACGGTCTTTGCTTGCAATTGAACGAACTTAGAGTAATTACGTAAGCTAATTTGTTTTCAATTTTTTTTTCTGTATTTGTAGGACCACGGGATTATACACAAAAACCTTGGCAAAGATCATTAGACAAGACGTGACAAGATTCATGGTAGTTTTTGCTGTGGTATTTCTCACCTTTTGTGGTTCGTTATTCTTGTCTCTTCGTTCTTCCAAGAAAAGCCAACAATTTAGGTGCGTGTTATTAATGCACTTACGAAAACTTCTTATAATACAACTTGCTTAAAAGAGAACCTTATATCCAGTCTTTTTCCACGAGTTATTTTGTGTAACTCTCCCTTCAAGCTTCACAGAACAAACTTTTCGTTTTATACGCTCAATCTCTTACGTCACTCGAAAGACGAGTGAGCCTAGATCCAAAAAATTCCATGCTGATGACGTAATTCTATAAAGATCCGTGCTGAGTTGGTTGTTACTTGCGCGAGAGAATTTTAAACCTAGAAAAAGCCCATTTGAAACACTACAAATTTTAATTTAAGCCACATTTTCATTTTTAGTGGCTTTGTGGATGTGTTGTTAAGTGGTTTTCGTGCGCTGTCTGAACAGCAGCCAATTGCTGGAGATTACTCAAGTTTCAAGTAAGTTTCAACTGTGTTTATTTCTTGTTAGATGCCCGTTAACTCGGCACAGCACTGTTTGTTTATTTCATCCCACACCATCCCACCCCACCCCAAATAGGAACAGTTTACTGAGTTTTGCTCTGTTCCCAGAAAACATTTTGGCCATCACTGTTACGTTTTGTATGGCACTAAGTTTGTGCTGTGATCTCTTGCAGTTGGCCCTCGATTCTGCTGATGTTAGCTTACATGGGAACAGTGATTGTCATTTTACTCAACATTCTCATAGCACAAATGAGTACAACTTACACGCAGGCCAAGCGAGTGGCTCGTCTAGAGTATGATGTGGATCGTATATTACTTCTCACTCGTATGGAGAGATTTTTTCTTCTGGTATGTAAGCGTCACGGAATGGATCGCGTTCAACGAGTGTGTGCGCGCACTTGTTGGTGAGCGCGTGTTTTTGTGATGTCCGTGCAAGCCCTCCCGCGCGCGTGTGCCTGACAGTGAGTATCACTTTGCACCCCTGCCTATTGGGAATTTGACTGATTTATTTTTTTGTAACTCTTGTCGTCTTTGCAGAATTTACGTGTAAAGTATTATAAAGAAGGAGACTTGATCAGTGATATGAAACTCGCAGAAGGTTGGAAGTTAGATTAAGATCTGATATCATGCGATATACACCAGTTTAAGCGCAGACCGGGATTGTTGTACTGCGTTCCTTGGCAAAACACGTCTAACTCTTAAGTGTCTTTAAGTATACCTCCCCCCCCGGAGATATAACTGGTTACTGTGGGATTAGTAAGGGAGGTCTGACTAAATCAGGGAGGACCGCGGATCAACTAGCACTCCATCCAGGAGAGTAGAAAGTCTCAACATTGTGTTTAATTGCTTCATGCTGCAAAACCTTTCTTTATTGGGCATCCTAACTTCCGGTGTTTTAGTTAGATTTATTGCAGCCTGTTTTTCTCTCGAAATTCCGGGAATAGTGTACGGGGCGATGGTTCAAGACAGGAAAGGATTGGGACGAGACAAGGACACTTCAGCCCTAGTTCTCCTACGTTGCATTTTTCATGTTCGCACTTGCATACGCAGTGATAAGCGCTCGTCGGAGCCTAAGAGATAAAAAGCCTCTGGTACCCAGGGTAAAGAGGTATCCAATAAATATGGCTGAGAACAACATTTATATTTCATCTCAAGTTATAGATCCCTTGTTGACGAAGGAGCCAAGATAAGTCTGTTTTTGTCAAACGCGTTATGCTTGGAAGACTCAAAGTGTTAAATTGTTTCTTTCTTTCTAGAGCTTCTTGAATTCAGTGAAGATCGCCATCCTTGGGAGTCAGTGGAAGAGAAGCTTAATGCCATCAGGTATGAGTTGCTTGCTGTGTGTTTCGATCATTCGTCCGTCCATCCCTACTTTCGTCCCTCCTCTCTTCGTCCCTACCTCTCCTTCTGTCCTTGCCTCTCTCCCTCTCTCCCTTCCCCCTCTCCGTTTTCACTTTCCTCTTAGCTCCTGTCTCCATCCCTCCATCCTTGCCTCCCTGCCTTCCACCTCCTTCTGTCCCTCAGTCGCTACCTCACTACCATCTTCTCTTTCTTTGCCCCTGTCTCTCCCTGCCTCCTTCCCTCTGTCTCTCGATTCCTCCGACCCTTTCTCCCTCTTTCTGTTCCTGCCTCGCTCCTTTCGTCCTTTTCTCCCTCCTTACCCCACTCGCTCCCCTCGTTCCTCACCTAACAAACTCACCAATGATATTTCACTCGCTCACTTTATTGGTTGGTTTTACACTGTAGTTCTCTCTGGTGTGATTTTGGTTTTTCTTTTGACTGAACAATTGTCCTTATTTCCTTTCCTTTTTCAGAGACATGATGCGAAAAATGGTAAAAGAGATGAGGGTTGGAAGAGAATGAAGAGCTGCCAGTCAAGATGGTTCCAATACGATTGTTTTTCTTGTCGAGTATTTACAACAACAACATTGCTTGTTTAACTTCAAAACAGGAATAAATGAAAAGTTATGTGAAACTGTCTACTTGTTATGGCAGTCATTGGAGTAAATGTCGTTTGCCGAATCGGAATTCAACTAATGCCATAAGGACTCTCGCGTATACTCCTCGCTTACGCTTTTTTCAAAGCAATCCGTTTATTCTCGAGCTCGATTCTACGTTTATTAAAAAAGAAAAGCATTTGCAACTATTGACAGACTGGCCCGCCTAGACTATCATAGCTATCCGCGGGCCAGTCCAACTACAAAATGAACATTTATTAAGAAATAAAAAATGATTGAAAAGTGATTACATGATTGATTATTCTCGTCCCCATAGCCCTGTTCGCTTCTCTTAGCCGGCGGGGCCTTGGCACGAGAAGAGAAGCGGAAAGTCCATGAGGGCGGGAATCGGGATTTCATTTCAGAGGCTTTCCCGTTCCTAGAGCTATTCGTTTTAAAATGGTCGTCTGGAGAATGGACCAGAGCCTGTTTGGTCCTTTGCTCTGCTCAAGAAGGGATTACAGTTAGAAGGTTTTATCTGGTCGATTACAGTACGTTTAGAAATCCCTGAAAAAGGAAAACTTAAGAGCATAGCGTTGTGTCACGGGGAAGCATGACCCACGAAGCGAGGGTGATTAGACCGATTGTAGTACAACCAAAACGAGCTCTAAGCTTAAAGATTTCCTTTACTGGTGTTAAGAAAATACTTTCGACAGTGCTGCAGTCCTATGCTTTAGAAACACTGTCGTTTGTACTCGCTATGTCTTAGGTATTGCACTCCGTCATTCGTTCGCTTCCTGTTAACATCTTTACCAATCTGCTTACCAGTGCGTAAAATGTGACCATTTCAGAGGTCGAGCATTTCCCGCCAGGTTAAAGCCGACGACAATAAAATGAATGAACATTGCTTGCATGTCAGGTCTTATTTAGCGACATATAACAATGCAATTTCATCTCTAGTAGGAAAGTCATGAAATTTTCCGTGTAGAGCAGCTCGGTTAACCCTTGGCTCGGTTTTTTAATTACAGAGTTAAATTTAATTCCGTCTGTACCACAGGCTTAATGGCTCACGGCCAAAGGTAGTGTTCGGGGTGTCATCTTGGACAGACTGAAAAATTACAATTCTCAACAAACGTCACTAACACACTGGGGATTTAAGCCCCTTGAAGCGCGCATTTTAGCATAACTTCAAATAAACGGCTTAACATACAGTCACCAGATTTGGAAAGTAAATAGTCGACAGAAGTCCAACGTTTTTCATAACAAAGAGTACAGCGCATGTCAGATGACGGCATAAACGATGAGGTCACATCATACTCTAAATTTTAAATTCGTAAATTCCAACTTTTTTTTTTATTGTTTTCGAAAGATAGAAACATGAGTAGTTGAAAAAAAAAGGTTTGGCGAAAAACGAAGCAAAGTTGGTGTGCTTAGACGTTCTTGACGTCAGTTAAGGGGCTTAAATCCCCAGTGTGTGAGACATAGATTTTGTATTATTTACACCAACCGCGGCTTCAGTGAACACAACTTTAGCTTTGAAGATATGGAATTTGAAGTGCTTGTTCCATCTGTTTTGTTCCAGCCGTCACCAGACCGTCACTTTCCTTAGTCTTCCGATTGCACTTTGTACAAGGATCCTGTTATCAACAGGCACTTTCCTGACTTTGAGTCGCACATCTTGCATTGCATTAACAGTGACATTGGTATCCACATCACAAACACAACAACAATTAGATTGTTCCAAAATACTCTAGAATTTCTTTTCTTTAGCGTTAATTCATCCTTTGACTGGCAGTAGTCTTTCACTGACTGTTCTATGTGGACCTTGTTTTTGCCAATATCAGTATTGTTGTAATAAAACCAGCTTTAGCTTGTAGGCCGGCCGTGAAATATGAATGATGTTTGTAACATATGGTGTATCAACACTCATTCCAAGAGCCGCGGATGTGCAAATATAACTCTTACTCTTAAGTTCTGTTTTTTAATCTCTGAAATCATTTCCTTTTTCATGCGGTCTGTTTGTGACGAATGGAACTGGGCGAAAAGTCTTGCTGATGGTTCCTTGGATACTCCAACAAACTGGTTATCCTTTAGTATTCTTTCAAACAGTGTGTAAGCATATCCACAATACTCTAGTTTGGATATTGGATATTTTTCTCTCTGCATGACCAACTCATTGGCAATTGGTTTAAGGATGGCTCTGTAGCTTTCACTGCCAAGGTGATTGCTGAGCGATGTGGAGCCGGAAGCTGGTGAGCGCAAGTGAAAATTGTTGAGGTCCAAATTCATCCTTGACTAGTCAGATCCGCAAAAGGCCGCCCCAATCTTCCTGAGAGCAAGGTCATACTCTGTAAAAATTTGGAACTTATGCCAATGTTTTTTCCATTGACGCCTGCTTTAGTGTTTTCTCGAAGCCTTTTTAGTGTTTTTTTTCTAAAATGGATTTTGGAAGTGTCAGAGTTGTTGGACATGAGGCTAACTTTCACGTGCGACCCTGCTTGGAAGCCTGGATGTCAATAAAGGATCTGCAATCTGGAAATGACCACATCGCCATCCCCGAAGTCTACAATTCTTTGGCACACGCATAAGTCTCGCGCTACGTTTTCTTGAAACTCTACCCGGAATTTTCCTAAGCGCGCGTTCGACGTGCTACTTTTTGAATCACGCATTCTAACGTTAATATTTCAACTGATGAAGGCTCAAGCCCCAGCCGAAACGTCTTGAACGAAACATCAAAAAAATAGTCAGCCAAAACGATCAGGATCTAGCGGAACGTACAAATATGTCCATC
>Ga0126338_10003665_pt1 | contig 10809 bp, 9 predicted proteins | sample OrbCmetagenome_2_FD_92529 | JGI IMG/M metagenome (GOLD analysis project Ga0126338, IMG submission 92529) | Coral microbial communities from Petempiche,Puerto Morelos, Mexico - Orbicella C C metagenome | ecosystem: Host-associated > Invertebrates > Cnidaria > Coral | place: Petempiche,Puerto...
GAGAGAATTCTCATCAGCGCTCAGGCCTTGCCCAGGCCTCAGATTCCCAAGAGTATAGATCCAGATAGGTTCCCTTTTATTAAGGGCTCCGCTGTGCGTCTTAATGCAGGAGCCTTTCAACCGGTGCCAAGCCGCAGCAATGACCAACCTGACGTGTATCCGGATGAAGGCTTGGCTGATGAACAACTGGAACCCAAGGGACGATTCAGAGCGCTGAGTCGAGAGGAACAGTTTAAATTGGATGGTCTTCTGCACGCGCATGCTCCACACCATGATGTACCTGACGAATACAATCAGCCCCCAGAGAACGGCGTTGATAATAGGGACGAGTTTTACCCCAGGGGATTAAACTACCAAGATGGCGAAGCATGGCCCGAACCCCCGTCAAACGAATGGGGAGGAGAGGAGCCCCCACTGCAGCCGCCTCAGGAGGCTCACTCGTACGAGAGTGCCCCCAGTGGGGAGTATCCTGACGACAATGACCGTCAACTAGAAGAATATCCGGATCCATACACAGTGCCCCCGCGGAAACCCGAGAGTTCCTACAAAAGGAGAATAATAGGCGTCTACGATAATGATGGAAACTTGATCGGGTACCAAGAAGTTTATGAAGAAATAACCGATGAGTACGTGGACGAAATGAGCGGAGGAGTTGTGCCGTACCCAGAACCCCACGAATACAGAGAGGCGCCCCACCCATACGAAACTGAACAATACCCCTCGGAGAACATTCCTTATACTAACGGTTCAAGAGAACCTTTGGAAGTTGACTCGCAGTTTTACGATAGAAATCGCAATTCGACCGAAGACCCGTGGTACAGTCATGAAGCAGAAGAAGATCGAGGCTTTGCTAAAAGCAAATACAATACAGAAAACGATCCGAATTGTAGACACGGTTATGTGGATCCCTACGGCCATATTAATGGAAAGCGCGCACGGCACGATGGGCCCTCAAGAATATCGAGCCAGTACGCCGGTGGAACTTACCTGTAGGTGAACTGATTCAGACTGTTACAACTATGTAACGCGTTAGAAACATTTACTTAATATTATGATAATGAATAGTAGAGTGTTTGGGTAATGCTGTTTCGTGATCTTGTCAATTAAAAACAAATTGGTCGTGGTAGATGCCAGAAATGGACACAGCTTGACGAATTCAGCTTCTGACTGCTGATGTACAGAAATGGATTGTTTAGAAGTTTAAAAAATTAAGAAGATTTGTATTGGAAAAAGTTGCTGGATTACCATACAAATCCTACTAATTTCAAACTACCAGAAAATTTCGTGCAAAGTTCAGTGGTCTGGAAATTTGCGATTCACGATCTTTCAGTGGCCAATTTCCTTTAAGAGGCGTGATTGTAATTGTATTCATCAAAACAAATATCTAGTCCAAGATGATGAATACAACTATCATGATTCCCTGCAGGCGCATTTATAGAAAGAATTCGGCATTTCTGGCATTCAATTCGATTTACGACCATTTGGTATGATTGACAGAGTCACGCGAAAACTGTACTTCAATAGACCTGGTACTGAATGCTTTTTGGTAATGTTAATAGTCTGCAAATCTATGTGCGGATTGGCGTAGAGTTATTAGGCTAAAAACACGCTTCTAGTTTGGCTGTGAACAAGAGGGGATAAGAAATGTTTACCTGTCACCCAAAAGTGTGGAAATTTATATGGGCAATGAATGGTTAGCATCCAAAATTTGTTTTGAAGTCTAAAATGAGCTTCATATAGTACAGGCAAAGCACGATGCAAAGGGACAAATACCTTTTTCTACTGGAATCCAGTCTCCTGAATCGTCTCCTGGAAATCTTCACAATCTTATTTTTAAGTGAACAGAGGAACCTCGCCCGCCGTTTTGGCGGGAACTTTTTGGGCTGCTCTTGGAGATCCGATAGAGTTCCTGTGAGTGCACGGCGATTTACCCCTTCTATTGTAAGCGACGGAAAATCTTTGAGTTCCGGATGATGCAGTCATTATTATATAATATGTCGAATTCTCGCATTTTGATTGGTTCTTAATTACGATTAATTGAAGGACAGACGCATAGATGACGTCATTAACAGTTTTTGTTTCTTTATTATATAAGATTTCATGTTGCCTTGCGTCTGTTCAGTAATTGATCACAGATGACGTCAAATTGTTGTAAGAACATCCGTGACACACCCGGCTATCGCCTCGTGTGCCCCTTTTTTGTCCTTACCACATTTTGACAAAATTCAAATTGATTCTTACTAATTAACAAATTAATCATTGGAGGAAAGTCAAATCGTCACAGCTGGCAACAGGGAAACTTTCATCTTTTATTCCTTCACGTTGAACCTTGCGTTAGTGTAAACATTTAATTAATTTTAAATGAAAGGTTCTTTAGACAAAGGTTTTATTTGGATTTCAATATCTTTTTTTATTACTTAGAATCCGACAAAGTCGTTTGATTAATTCGACCTACTTTTCTTATCTTGAGGATCTTGGAGTAATAAACTGCTTATTCTTAGTCTGCTTAAATAACATAACACACGTACGATAAGTTGTAAATCAGCTATGCGTTAAAAAGAAAAGACAGAATTTTTATCCGGCATTCGTTCATAGGAATTAAATATGTCAAATAGGACTATAAAGAATAAATGCCTCAGATATCACCAAGATAGAGAAAGGTGGAAGTTAGTGACGGAAGTAAGTGGTTTGACCTCTAATTCACGTACACAGAAACAAGGTATTTTACCTCGCTGGCCAGAAATACCGTGGGATCTTGAGTAAAGAATGGCTAGAACAAAAAGTAAGTTGGCGCGTGCGTATTGGATTCTAACTATTCCTGTTACCAGAGTCTCTTGTTTTGTTTCCTTTCATAAAGACAAGTCTGAGGCAAGTGTACTCCCTATAGAACACAACAGGACAATGTGTGCACTTTAGTTTATTATTAAGAATACTATTAATAATGCGCATTATTATTTTTACAAATTCCTTTTATATATTTTACGTAATAAACTCAGTGGAAAGTTGTCAATGGACATTTATTCTCGCGCTGAACAATCCTTAAGAAACCAATGCAATATTGTATTGGTGGGTGCAGCTGTAAGTTATGCTGGGCAGACGCAGTACAGTTTGTTAACAGTTTAAATTCCTAGAGCTATGGAACGGTGCTTAGTTCAGTTAGCAAAAGATTAGCCTGTTCCAGGCTCCCGCTTGTTGGGGTCGAGCGCAAAAAATAGAGGGCGAGCGAGAGAAAAAACGAGGGGGACTTATTAGGCGAGGAAGAGAAGCCGTTCTTCGCCTCAGTCCTTCCTCGTTTTTTCCCTCGCTCGCCCTCTCTTTGTCGCTCCTCCCCAACTATCGAGAGCCTGAAACAAGCTAGCAAAAGATCGAAAAGAGGGATAATTTAATTAGGTGGTGTAACGCGATAAAATACGGACTGTTCTGCAGACCGCTTTTAACTCTAACCTTGGATCTTCGGATTAATTATATTCTACTTGAGTCGCGGTCAATTGCAAGCATGCAGGATATCATATCCTCCGACTTAGCCGCGAGTCAAGAACGTGCAAACCTCCTTGTTCCCTAATACCCTTCGTGGAGTTAACGCAACGATTGTCTTGAAATTTAATCATGCGAATGCCATAAAAAGATTTAGAGTTTAACCTAGAACCAACTGATCTTTGATTTTATTGGGAACGAACATCGGTTTTGTTCCCAAGATGGCGGACTTGGGGTCGAGGAGCGAATTGCTCCTGCCTTTGCCTGAATTTTCCTCGGACGTTTTTAAGACAGGCCCCAGGGCCGCCAGGGCAGCCTTTAAATCCGGTTTACCCAAATTAATAGCATCGTCGTTCTTCTTAACATCCGGGAAGGTAACATCAGCCGTTCCGTTCTTGTCACTAGATGTTGAATTCTTTCCTTTTGAGGCTAATTGCATTTTATTAGAGGGCGTTTGAGTCTTTTCATTTGATAAACTTTGTGTTGAAGAGGGCAATGTTTTCCTCGCACCACTTACTACCGGACTTGTGGATAACACCTTTTTCCTTTTCCATCCTGTAGTGTATCCTTTTTTCGAGCGATATTTAGCAAGCCATTCTTGTAAGGGAGCAAAGTATTCCAATATGGCGCTGGCTGTCATCTCGCGCTCACCCGTCAAATGGTAAAGGGTCTGGGGCCAAGGCCGGCTTCGACCTGCCGCGAGCATTTCTCTTATTAAATAAAGATAACAAGGAAGGTCAGATTTGATTTAAGAAAACAAATTTGTTTATCACTGCAACAAATCAGCTTGAGGAGGCTCGTACCTGAATTTTTGGCCGGCTTCTTTTGACTTGTAAATAGAACATTCATGAAGCTTTCCTTGGTGTTTGGAAATTGCACAAAGTGAGCGATGAAACTGGAACTGGAGAATGAGTGAAACGAAATAGCTGCAAACGAAAAGAAATAGCAGAGAAGTTAGCATTGTACAAGGCGCTTGTATGTAGGGCAGCCTTTTCCGCCCTGCAGGCCCGCCCTGCATTGTAAGCGTACACCTACGTACGCATAGGTCCGCAATATGTATTGACAGCCCAGTGGCGCTTTGCTGTGCAACGATAATTCCGATTTGAATTTCTGAAATTTCAAGAGGCGAATTGAAGCAGCAGTGGCCAATCTCGGGAGGTATACTCCAATTTTCGGAAACTACTTACCGGGAATTTCCGTTCCATTTCATTTTCCTACCAGAATTTCGGAAATTGTTGGGTAAATAGTTCCCATTTCGGAAATTCTACCATTTTCCGGAAACCTCCCTAAAAATTTCCGTTCCGTTTGCTTCCGTTTCAAAAGTCCTGGAATTTTTGGTTGATTAGAAAGCACCCCAATAGTTTCCAGGTTTTTTCGTCCTGTTAACTCGCGACTCTGCGTTTTCACAATTAGCCTCTTCAAAGCATTCAGCTAGTTGGAGAGCGGCGTGAAAAACGGTGCCTTCCCGCACCGCCCTTCGTCCCTATTTATTCGCTTCTCCAATTTTTGTACCGCGACCAATCTAACTGAAGGCCTGGAAGAGGCTGTGTCACAGTAAGGCCACTCATACCCAGCACTTTGTTTGCGATTTCTTTAAAGCTTGCAACAACAAAAAGCTGTGAAGGAGCTGGGCTGCTGTCATTAATTGCAGTTGAAGAGTTTAACATGCCACCTCTCTTTGTTTTCAGGAATGGCGGAAGATAGATTACAATGGCCAGTTCCTTCTATGAGACGAGCCCACAGGGAATCATGGTAGTTGTATTCATCATCTTGGACTGGATATTTGTCTTCATGAATACAAATAACATGTCTCCCCGCAGCCGCATCTCGTAGAGAAAATTGCCCATTAGTTTCGATAGGTCTTCTTTCTTCTATAATAGGCTCTATTCCGTGGTTGCTATGGAAATAGGAAACATGTTATTTGAAACAAAATTAATTGAAAATAAAAAAAACCGTCAGTCATAACATTACCCGATGTAAGGATAATTGGATCCCACGTGAAACTTCGCCCCAGGATCAAAGTCCTTCTCCGTCCGAGGGATTGGTGCTGACACACCTTGATAGTGCATGCGCAGTCGCCACCATTCTGAGTTATAATTTGAAGGTGTGATCCTTCCAGAGAACACCTTCCATCTCCACTGATCAACAAGTAACGTCCAAGGCAGAGGTGCAACGCGACGTAAAGCTTGCATCATTAAGTAGTTAATGTCCGCCTCTGCAGTGTGGAAAAAAAACTTCTTAATGTAGGTCCGCATTGCGTAGTCATGAAGAGAATAAAAGGGAGAAGGGAGCCTTAGTTACAATTATTTTTTTCCTAAAGACATGGTTTTCTTGGTAAGAGTTCTCCTTATTCTTGTGTGTTAAGCAAAAGTGGGTTGGTTTGGTCGAGGGGTGATGAGACGAATAGATGAAAGAGAGACTGTTCTCTCTTGAATCAGAGCATCTTCAGTCGCTAGAAAAGCCTCGAGTTGCCAGCCGTCTAATCGTTAACCACATGGTCGATTGAAACCGAGAGTGAAAAGTCTGAACAGTTTTACTATACCCCAGTAGTTTGTCTATGAAATAGAGGACATTAATCAACTATAATAGAAGTGCTTTAACGACAAAATGTTTTTTTTTTACTTCTTATAAATTAATTAACGCACAATAATTGATCGCTTTCTTTCCATCGATAGACGACACCCGTGTAGCCAATCAATCGCTTTTTAGTTTTTACGATTCTTCGAACTGCTTAGAGAATTACTTACCAGTATCGTTTCCGACAGTGTACAATAGCCCTACTGATTTCAAGTGCTTCGGGTTCTCCACAGAGAGTGCAATAGTGTCCCCTATAGCCTCGTGAAAGCCCGGATTGGCGCCACTTCTGTATGCATAAGGGAGGTCCTTGTATGCAAGATAGTACTCACAATGTCCCATCTCGTGGTGGATCGTAATCAAGTTCTCCTGGTTCACGCCAGTGCACATCTTTATCCTAAGCCAATAACACACCCGAATAGTGTTAACAGAGCATTTTGTCTATAGCTTTTCTTTATAGTCTGTGTGTGTCTGTCTATCTGTCTGAGTGTCTTTGTGTGTGTCACTTTGTGTTGGTTTTTGTCTTCCTATCTGCGCGCCTGTTCATATCAAGAAACGCATCCAATAATTATAGAGATTTCATTTTGATTTCCTTACCTTACGTCTCCCTTGCAAAAATCCCAGGCCGATGGATGACAAACCATTTTTCTGTCTTTTGGTTTTGTGATGACGGACTTATTCCAGAACATTTGGGGCATGGGATCGAGGCCAAGGGAAACAAAAAACGACTGCGCAAGCTTAAACATTTTCTTTGCGTTGTACTGCTGCTTTATCAAGTTTGGGGTGACGTCAAGAGATGGGACCTTGGGAAAAGGCTTCACGATATCATAGATTGAACTCCAATCCTGGGCCCACATGTTTCCCAAAAGATGGGCCTGAATGGTTCCATTTGAGGAAACTTGAGGGTACTTCTCGTGTAATTTGTACCTCACATAAGCATGAAGTTCTTGATACAGCAGTCTCAGATCATTCCATAACTTCTTGATCGCCGATTGGAAGTCATTTCCCATTTCATATTCGCTGCGTTGAAAATTCCCATAGTCACCCCATGCGTGGTCACGCGCTCCAGAGTTAAGAAGGCCCACAAGTCTTTCGTACAGCGTTCTCATGGGAGGACCCACAGTGTCTCTCCAACTTTTCCAGCCCCATAAAAGTTCATCATAATCGCGCGACTTTGCCATCAACTCGTTGAGGTCTGGGTCGAGTTCCATACAGCGCGTTTCGTTAGTGTAGTTATTTTTCTTACAAAGTTTCCCGGTACTATAAATGTTGGTCATATTTGAAATAAGATCATCTATTAATTTCATGTCCCTTTGAGATTTAGGAAGGACATTTCGGCGAATTATCCTTATTTGCCTCGCCATGTCGTTTGAGAGATCGACATCGTTTATAAGGGAGGCGTTTTTGCTGGCCTTCATACTAAACGCTTTCGCAAATGTGGAGTTTACAACAGAAAATTCCCTGTTGCACTCGGTTAGGTCCGTCTCGTATCTCCAGGCGGCTTGACTCTCGCCTGAGTAGATTTGTGTTGCTTGAACTTCATAATTTTTCAGGAAATCCAGCGCTAGGGCCGTGTAGTTCTTGAGCCTTGTTGTAACATTTTGCTGGCTGGTAGAGCAGCAGGTGCGGCTCCACAGGAGAAAAATTAGCGAATTAAAAATCCATAAAATCATCGTCGTTGTTCCCTAAGCGGCATAAACAAACCATATTTCCTTTCAAAAGGAAGGAACATTTCCTTGGATATGACTGTGTAAGACCCTTTTGGCAAACCAAACAAAAATCAATTTCTTGCCGAGTCCAGAGCATATAGTGATATGATCTGGCGCTAGTGATAAATTATGAATCTATTTTTCAGGTGGACTTAAGCAAAGACAACAGGTAATTAACTTTTCGTGGTTCAGGTCTGTTGCTTAAGTAAATTATACTTGTCACAAACAAGCGGCCTCTTTTAGACGAGTGTGATTTAAGCGAATCGTGTAATTTTTGCCAGATAGCGGTGTAATTTGTCAAACAATCTAATGGAAACTGTAGGTATGGCAGGTGACAAGTACATTATATTTAATGAGCGCTTTATTTTTGATTGATATTGTTATTGCTTGGTGACAGAAAACAAATGATCATTTCAAGATAGTATTTTTGAAGTTATTCTTTGTCTCCGACCTAAGATATAAAATGGTGTTTTACTTATTATCAGCGTGGATTGATATGGTAAATGATCTTGATTTAAAAAAGTTAAAATGTCGAACCTTTTTCCGATTCATCTTCGTAGCTTCAGTTGTGCCAATTTGTTCTAACGACTTACTCTCGGAGCATTAACTCCTCTCCACTTTCCTCCACTTCTTGGTTAGGATACATGGCCGGCGAGGGACCGAACCAGTACGTAAAGACTGCCATAGTCGAACGTCGAAGGCTTATCGACACCGTAGGAGGGCACTTAACTTAAGGGGCTCCCAGCCACATGAACACTGCAGATCTAACCTCCCATAAATGGTCAGTCACTAGATACCTATGCCGGAGGATCAGAATAAACAACTAAATTTTTCTTTTTCTTGCCCATATAGTCAACACAACTTGTTAATCTTCTGATCTCGCACTTTCCCCATTAAGACTAAAGAGGGGAGAATGGTGAATCCCTTAACTTGCCTCTTCCCAGTCCCCGCGCACACAGACTGTTTCCGGCATTACCTTGATTTCGATAACACGAGAGAGCAGAACAACACTAAGCATCGACAATTGCAACTCAGAAATAGGAAATGGCGCTGGTTGGGTCATACTATTAGAAAGCCTTTTGCCAATGTGACCAGGCTGGGGCACGCCCCTCTATGAAGATCTCGGGAAACTGGCTCAAAGCAACACGAAGACCGACTGAGGTTGAAGCACATCAAACTGGACTGAGCTGAAACCATCTGCAAAGAGCTGCCAAGGACAGGGGAAAGGGATCTCTGGCGAAGGACCTATGTTCCAATTGAAATTCACAACAGCTATGTTTGGAGAACACTAGAGAAACATCTGCGGAGAGATAGCTTTATCGATTAAATCAGTCAATAATAAAAGCGGCATGATTTTCATAAACTACCTAACTCCGTTGCAGGAAGATAAGCAAGATCATGAAATGACCATGAAGCTTTTAATAATTGTACAGTTGCAATTAGCTCCTTTGAACCTCAGCTGAGCTCTACTCCATGTGAAAGATGAAAAGTGTAATTACATGTAAAGAACTGAATTTTCCGAAAATTTCTTGTGACCTTTAATGAAATTAACTCTCTGATTGTTTGATTGAGAACTCCAAAGCTGGTGTATATTTTGCCTTACTACCGCTGGTCCAAAACAACGATGTCTCAGAAAATTATATTGGCCGACATAAACCAATGACGTGTCGTCAGTATGAAACGATCGCGAGTCACTAAAGCGTGACACTCATAAATCAACTCTTGGCGAACGAAACTGCCGGAGAAACAAACCATTTATCGAAGTTCCTTTTTCACCTAAACATGAGGCAGCTACCGGGAAAAGCGTCCAAAGAAACAAGACGAATGAAGAGAGAAAGAAAACAAGGAAACGCTGAAGGACATCAGAGGGTTTTAACCATCGCGTTGCCTGTTTTGGTTGGGTTATTTGCATTGCTGGTCGTCTACGTTTACACCACAGCGGCCAAGAACTGATGAACGAAATTTCAGCCAAGACTTTGGCAGTAGGAGTGAAACATCGATACAACTGACAGATATTATAAGTTAAAAACATTGCCCTGATATCATCGACAAAAAAGCACTCTTGCGGTTCAGCTTAGAAAATGAACTGCTACCAAAACATTCAGTCTACGATCGAGTGGCTTACATTAGCTTATATTGAAAGGTGTTCGTCGTCAACCCAGTGTTCAAGAAAACATCATTATTCTGTCTTCTGCGGACGCTAAATCTCTCTCTGTACAGTAAATGACATTGTTACATGACATTTCTCATAAAGATATTTAACCGAGCTAAGCTTCTTAAGCTCTTTTAATGGGAGTCATTTGAAGATGTAGTCGGTTAGTTCATTAATATTTCATAAGTTGTTTTGGTTCAACCTCTGGCTTTGTATACACAATGGAAACATCTGGAGCAAGTGCGATGCCCTTTCAATGCAAGCTTGTTAACATTACAGTTGTACCACGAAATATAATTACGGTATTATTTTTAACACTGAGAAATATATATTTCTTTTAAAAAGTCCGTGGTGTGTAATTTACGTCTACATATTTGATCGATTTTTGTTTTTTTGTGTGGCGATATTGAAATCTCTTAATATTTCTACAACCGCAGATTGGTTCATTGTTTCTTTCTTATTTGTAATACGTTATAGGCGGGTCTGGCCAATAATTTTCATCTTTCTGGAGATAAGTAAATTTAGAGAAAATGAAATTTCTGTTTTTGATGTTGTATTTATGAAACTTTTTGAATTGACCTTTATTTTGAATTGCGTCACATCTTGATAGACTCTTAATTCTTCGGTAACAATACTGTATCACCAAATGAACAAGTGTTTCCCTTTATACCTGAAACCCAATCTCAAAATATTGTAGTCTATCCGCGAATCTTTTCTTTTCTCACTAATGGTCGAGACAGCAGCAAAAGTGTAGAAATTTTCAAAAATAATACGACTTTTTTTAATTTTCACAAACATGTTTCGACGGTACATCCGTCATCGTCAGTGTGACGGTTATGAAAGTTTACAGTGATTTAAAACGTGCCTGTTACAAATCATACGTTACATTGCGTTGGAAAA
>Ga0126338_10003666_pt1 | contig 10807 bp, 5 predicted proteins | sample OrbCmetagenome_2_FD_92529 | JGI IMG/M metagenome (GOLD analysis project Ga0126338, IMG submission 92529) | Coral microbial communities from Petempiche,Puerto Morelos, Mexico - Orbicella C C metagenome | ecosystem: Host-associated > Invertebrates > Cnidaria > Coral | place: Petempiche,Puerto...
ACGTTGTCTTCAGTCCTTGACTGCGATCAGTTGATATCTAGTGCGTTTTCGCGCGCACACCCTGTGGGACATAAGATTAAAAACATCACTTTCATGGCGGTTTTATTTGCACTGGACACTGAGAGCAGGTGATATTAAGCTAAGCTCTAGAAAAGATGATCACGTTGATAATTTCATTAGCAACGAGAGATTTGAAAAGGAAGCTTTAAATTTATCGAACTGCTTCCAAAATCCTTTCGTTACTACGTAACTAGGGCGAAACACCATCTCCGATTTTTTGGACCTATAGTTTCGATTGTGCGTTTTTTTTTTACAGAAAAATCGACAATTCAAATGGATCCGCGACCGCGCAAATATTGGATTGGAGAAATGGTTTTTAGACAATAGATTGTTTACAAATTGCTACTAAAGAATCAAAACCAGTCGAAAACCCGACTGCTCGTATTATCAGGTCCTATAAAGCTCCACGTAAAAGCAAACGTTTGACATTACCCAACCAAAACACACCAAGCGATGGAATAATGAGTGACACAATGACAAAATGTAATCTATTCAGATATGCTTTAGATACCTTTTAGGCCTCTTTCCCTTAAACTTGCCGAAACATCCTTTTCCTGTTGTAGATATAGTTCAGTTTTTGGGAAAAAGCGGTGGGAGCAGCGCGTCCGCCCTCTACAGAAGTAAACTAAGGGCTTAAAAATGTCTTGCTTTGAGACATCTGCGAACCAAAAGTTTAAATATACGAAAATCTCTTCGGCTTAGAGCTGCATAAACATTAATGTGTTTCCAACTGTGCTAATTGAGTGGCACGCTTGGAAGCAAATGTTACGGCCATTGAGTTTATCCACTAAAACCTCGTAATGGCCTACCGTATTTTACCGAATATTTTAAAGTGGCTATTAGCCTGCATGCACTATGTAAAATAGTTTTTTTTATACACTAACTAGTTTTCTTCGATTATGTACCAAAAAACGCAGAGGGAAATTAATTAGATATATTCATTCCTTTATAAAACTGCACACACTGACGTAAATTGTGTTGGGAAGGAACTCAAAACAACAAAGAACTGGATGAATAAGGTTAACAGGAATATGAAAAGACTTTACCATGAATTGGAAATTCACCATTAATTAAGGAACAGCTAAAGGTAAATGTGTAGTTTCGACAGTGGAAACAGCGTCATTAAAAACGAAGGCGAGACTTTTCAATTACACAGCGCATGGACTTTACTAAAGATGAAGAGAAACCTAGACTTAAACACAACCACATCAGAGAAACAAAATCCAGTAATTTGATAATTTAAAGTTTATGGATTAAAATAAACCATTAGCTGAAGCTAGGAAGGAAATATAAGCTGATAGAAAGAAAAAAAAGATGAACTTGAACTTTCGGGACCAAAGTTTAAAAAAAATTGTCAATAAATACAGAAAACACTTTTCCTGCTCGTTGTAAGTAGGAGGAAATTAAAAACTATCTTAAAAAGCTAGCGAGCACGTTCTCTGAATAAAAATGGCTCTGTTTATCTCATGCCTGGAGAGAAATGACCATCTAATTGATTTTAAAAACGAGATCATGTATTAAACGAATTTTTTAAACGTTTTAGGGCGATCAGACAGATATCTCGAGATACCGATCCAATATTTTTGTGTATCTGTTTTATGGAAATTATTAATCGGTCTTAAGCGGATGGTTTAAACAAAATAATAAAAAAAATATCAAGGATTATTCACCAGGTTTCAGTATTTATCTCACATGTACATTACCTTCGAATCTAGTATCTGTACGAGTCCCGGAAAAATATACTCACTTTCATTCAGTGATATCTCTTCAACGACCTCCACGCACAACCAGAATTCAAAAGGGTTCTGTTGTTACTTTGTACTTTATCTAAGCTATTCAATATGCTTGTATTTGCTATTCACTGTTTTGATAAAAAAGCTTCAACGTGCTAGATAAATCAATGTTACGTGCCCTCATTATTCAAAGTTCAAATGTTCTCGAGGGGAAGTTGGTGACGTGAAATGTTTGGATGGTGTTTTCTTTTAGAGATTTCTAGACCTTTTCGTTTATCTTTCCACGAACATTTTCTATTGGCGGTCTAAAGCCTTTAAACCCTTTGCTGACATTGTTTAGTTTTTAGGCTTCCTGGAAGGGTTAAATTGATCATAATAATATCAATCACCTATTATTTTGCCAATGCTGGGAAATAATTTGATTGGTCAGTTCACTGCTCTGATGAAATCATGCTTCGTTGTGCACGTATAACATTACAGCAAACGGGAAACGTTTTATGCGTCTAATGCCACGTCAAACCTTAATTTGCCATTGGAGAATTCACCTTGGCGAAGAAACCACGGAGTTTAGCAAAGAAAAATAATACACTTACTTAATCTACTCAAGACGATAGCCATAAATTGAGAGGAAAAAGGGATTTGGCCGATTTCTTTCGCAATCACACTAAACGAAACAGTACACTTTTTCACTATGGGAAACAATATTGTGGTCAAAGCTATGATTCGTTTCCTATTTGTTTTAGTACTTTATCTCCTTGCTGAAGGCCCTTCGTAAATTGTTATGATTTTCGTATTTCACTGCTAAAACGTTGTGTCAATGAAAAAACAACTCGCTGACACGAAACTTGCTAACTCGCTCATTAATCCCCCCATAAATGCTAGAAGTCGAATTTAGGGATGTTGTAATTATACTTTCATAATTTTCCTTGTAATTTTCCCTGTACGTAAGAAAACAGCGAACGACACTAAAGAATATCAACTGATAGAGGCAGTACTAATTAATTAAATTTTGAATTAATTTTAAGAGTTTGTCGTACAAAGGCGCCGGCTAGTTAGCATGGTTTAGAGACATACATATTTAAATACATTACCTTTCTACGTTTGAGTGTTTTTTTTCTTCGACGTAAAAGCAATCAAATGTGGACTACCTTAAATTTATAAAAAGCGGTGCTTGGGACTAAAGTGTAATCTTGTTTGGTAGACAGAGCTCAATTATTAAAAGAAACTTGACAATTTTTGTGTCAGACAGGTTATGTATCTGCCTAATGCCCGCATTTTACACATTTGTAGCCACCAGAAGGAATATAACGCAGACCTTTGTTATAAATATGTGACGATTCATAGCAACAAAAGACAAGATACATGTATGTTTCGACAAACCCCTCTCCTGCCGGTTCCAAGAAACCTTTTAACAGCCTTAAAAAGTTTCGGATGTGTTTCTATCCATCTTAAGTTGTTCATGACAAGTTGAATTTGAATGTGGTCTTTTATAAGACTAGATATAGTGGAATAAAAATAAGCAATAACTTATGTGGATGCTAACCAGTACAACAAATGTAGAAAAAACACCAATAAATGAAGAGAATTAATATAACAAATAATTATATATCTAAAGCGTTTAACTTACAATTTACACTGTTGAACCTTAACAAATAAAACAATGGTGCTTGAAAAATCGTAAACGTACGTTAGTTCAGCTCGCCTTTTAAAACGTAAATTTTGTTTTATGCAACTTAATTATAATTTCTGAAATCACCTTTTACTATTGTATGGTGAGGTTTAAAAACACAAGGGATTCAGTTCTCAACTTTTATACACTTTTATTTTGAAATAACTTTAAACTTTTATCTGACTTTCATATTCTCCTGTTACATTTCCGCGTTGTCTTCTTCTATAAATTTATTTAACCAGATAATTACAAATCATCTTTCTCCTGGCTTCGATTGTATTCCACTTGCTGTAATCAACAGCCACTTTGTTCAAAAAAAAAAAAAAACAGTACATGTTTTTGGCACCGAAATGATTTTTAAAGGTAATCCACTTAGGGAAAGACGCTTGCCGCTCTATTCCTAAATGAAAACTGCAGTGGATGTTGGCAAAAGACCTATTAAGTGGCTTTTTGAGGGATAGCGGTTAAGCTGTTTTCACGTTTGAAAAGTGTAGATAATCCTTTTAAAAGGTTCAGAAATCTATTTTTAGCATCTATTGCAATTGACAGAAGGTTAAGAGCTGTTTACCCAAGGAGGTTTACACGAAATCTTGAAAATAAACCCTTCGAAACCCTTCAGGCATGTAACACAGTCTATTATGTAGACAGGAGTGTTTTACTGAAAATTAAAACACTTGTTGAATCCATGAGTAGGTACATATGGGACCCGAGTGGTGTATTTTCCGTATTTCACTATTGCGAGTGACATATCGACAAATGACGTCACGATTCCCACCGTTGCAAACTTTGTTGAATGAACTTAGTTTGTTGTACGAAATAATGGCGACTGCTTGTAATTTTTTTTTTGTTGAGTGACGACGAAGTAATTGTGTTTTCTCAACAGATGAAGACGCGAAAACCGAAAACAGCGAAAAACGACGTAAACGTTTTCAGGAAACTCCTTGAAACTTGACAAGAAAACAAAAATTCTTGGCCGTTTTCATGCGACCTAGTCATATTCCAAAATTAAAAATTACCTTTTTTTCGGAGGTTTTAGTTTTTTTATTAGATATAAGACCCTTTAGGACCTTGACGTTTTACAACGTTTTAGTTCGACACGGTTCTTCAGTTTGTAATAGAGCACGTTTGAATTTCCAAGCTTTTGCGTTGCGTGACATTAAATGGTGGCCCGAGAAGGCTTTCACGTAGGTCAAAAGATGAGTTATCGCTTTATTTTTTGCTAACTGAACATTACTTTTACTAGAAGAAGTATTAATTTCAGCGTGTCGGAGCTCTGGAGAAATGACTTCATTTCAATAGCAAAACTCAATGACAGATGTTCCTGTTACTTTACAGCCGCCACATTAGTGCCCCTCCATACTTGTGTCTTCATACAAAGTTCTATAAATTTGGCCGGAACACTTTTCCGAAGAACGCGCGAAAGAAAATCAGCAGAGACCTAAGTCTTGGCGATGTTTTTTATATATGAATCATCTATCATATCCAAGATTCTTGACTTTATTCATTGAATGGTTACGAGATTTAGTTTTGATCACGTGACCGTTGAAAACCAACAATATCGGAGATATTATGCCCCTGGAACGGCAGGCAACCATCAAATACGTCATGCTTTGTCTGTGAATTTGAAAGACGGATAGGATGTGATGTTTTTATTCTCCATATAACAAAAGAACATAACACGTTAGTACGTAGACACGATTTTATGTTCGTGCGGCAAGATTTAGCGGCTTAGCTGTAAAATCATGAAATTTCACTATATTGATTTTCCAGACAACGGCAGTGTTTGATTTGCAAATGACAACAAAAAGACCTATTTTCACTCGTTTGCTAAAAATTACATCTAAACATGTAGTTAAGGGACTAGTTTGTATAATTTTCTTATTGGTACGTTGCATAAACAGAAATTCAGGATAAAAAAGCTCAGGTAAATCACTTTTAAGTAGGTTTTCACTTAAAAGCGAAAACCTACTTATCGGCGTTAAAGACCCGCGTTCAGAACTCCAAACGTGACCGCAGAGCTCGGTCACGTGACCTCTGGCTGTTTGCCGTTTCAGGTTTCTGCTAAAAACCGTGGTGCTAAATGTCACTATTATTGTTCTTCCCATTCGAACATAAAAATCATATCTTCTCGCTACCGTGTAATATCCTCTTTATCTTCTCCAAAGATTTCTACTTATTGATGATGTTTGCGGCGTATTATAGTGAGAGATTTACTGATGCTGCAATTTCTCTTTAGCGTACAGTGAGACAAATTCCACCTAAAGACTTACAAATGTACGGCAACGTTTGCCCTGTTATAGATCATAAACTGCGTCATAAACTTGTCGAAGTAGCTTTGGATTATAGATTCATGTCTACTTTGATAATGTTGAGACGAAATTACTCAGCAAAAGTACGAGCGCATTATAAAAGGACGCTAATTGTTTAAAACGATAAAAGCAGCAAAAGAAAACTGTTACTTTGAATTCTTAATTTTGTTTTTTCAAAACCAAACTAAAACGGAGTGTAGACGACAGACGGGCAAGACTCATTTAACGAAACCTCGTACCGAGAATCACAGCGGTATAAACCGCAAATTACTTACGTAAAATGCTGCAAGTATATTTCAGAAACAAAATAATACCTTTATTCCAAGGGGTCAGCTTTAAGAAACCAAATGTACCATCCCTCATTTCGGTCAAAATAGAAAAATAGAACGCAGAAAATAACGTCGAGAAAATAGAAAATAACAAAAACCGATAAACAAAGGCGAGGTTTAAGAAGCCGGGGGATTTTCTCATTTGGTGCCTTATTGACTTGACCATTAGACTGACAACGGCAATCTACGCTTCGGCAACATATTAGTCCTGTGTGACATTGGTATAATATGTATATTATCATATAATATGTCTCGACAAAACACCAACAGTGGTTCGATCAAATTCGCCTTGTGTGTCAGAAGAGGTACATACACAAAAGTGCTCGATTGAAAAGTTGTATTTATTATCTACCATTGGTTAATAGACATTGTTTTATTTTTCGCTTTTTTCGCATTTGAGACATCATAATATTTTAGAGTAAGAAAGAAATGAGACCACTTTCAGTAATGTTGCTTTGTGAAATATTCATTCATTTTTGTCTGGCGGAAAATTATGTAAAATAGCCATGATAATTAATAGCTATGCAACACTTGTAAATTTATATATTACTCCTGGTTATAATTACGGCTCATGCGATACAAACTAAATATACTTCACAGTAATTTTCCTTCGGGCTTTAGCGTTTCTGTAAGCAAAAAACATTTTTTTTGTGCCAACTAAAGGATCACAATTTTAACAAGCTAGGTTCTTTCGAAATACTGAAAGCCATCTGATATTTTGGTATAAATTTTGGATCCATCTGCCAACTCATTAAAATTTGGAAGGTATAATTAACACTGGAAATAAAATAGATTTAAACTGTTAACGTTTAGTTCCAGAAGCCATTTACGATTTCTCAGTTTTCTTTCTATACTTTCTCATTTTAGTAATAAGTCTTAATACAAAGACGGAGCTGAAATTTAACACCACCCTTATACGCCAGAAGTTCCCTAATGGCTTTACTTCAAACTGTTTAAGCTATTTTACATTACTAATAATAATAATCTTATTCCCTGATGTTTTGTATACTAGCGTTTTTATAAATATATGAAAAAAATTTCAATCTTGCGTGTGTGATCTTTAGTAAACGACTACTCAATAATATGGTGAACTGAAAATTTTGACCAAAATTGTGCACCGTTGTTTTCATGATACTCGAGCTGTTAGTTTTTGCACTAGTAACGCAAACAATATTTGAAAACTCCTAATATTAAACGACTTGAGTTTCGCAATTTGCTGAGGAGATGAAGAAAGCTTTCTTTTTCTCTAAATTATGAACTCTTGGCCTTCTACGAGGTTCGATTGTTTTCATCTAAATAAATACATACATATTTTTCAAATAGAACGAAATTATGCTTTTCATAATTCGTCCAGCATGTTTTCATAAATATTTCAATCGAAGAACGAAAATTGGTCTGGAAGCGATTACAGTCAAATCACGAAAAAGAAGAATTAGCGACTTACTCACCATTTGGCCGCTTTTCAGGCTTTCTTAGTATCCCTCTATTTTCCAGAATATTGCTAAATAATAACAATCAGCTTGCGGTATAACATTTACGGTAAACGTTGGTAACTCTTGCAATGGGAATTATCAGCTTGCGATTCTTTCAGCATTGCAGTCTTTCTCATAGTGACATGGGGGCTGGCTAAACTGACGGGAACTTGTCAAGGTGATTTGAATTTGAATAGCAGCCCTCTACTCTGCTAATTGATCGTCAATATTCTGACAGTTAATTCCTGGTGCGAACTTTAATATGTCCCTGGAGTCCGTATTGTATTCTCAACACAATGTGCAATAGCAATGACAGAAACAAACCGCATTGTGAGACGACATTAAGTGTTCATTTTGGAAAAAGGACTATGATGTAGAAAATTAACAGAATCGAAGGTTGCTTTATAATTTATGCATTTATCGTGAAAGGGACAGAATACAGTTGCAGTTTATGGTAAAGGGACAAAATTCAGTTGCAGTTTATGGTAATATTATGCAAAAGATTAGATGAAGATTCTTTGAAACTGCAAGGTTTCGGAAGATGTATTGTTCACGCGACATTTCTTTAATGAAGCGGGTTTGATTGCCCTTCGGATGGGCTGATAAGAGATGGACAAATTTTAGTGAAAGCAATACTGACATTCCAAAGCCGTGTTAATTACCCCCAGGATGTGTTTAAACACAGGACTCAGCAAGAGACAGATGTCGATAAATTTTTTAATTACTTTCTGCTGCCAAGGAACATTTAAAGTAATTTTATTGTGTTTATTTTCACTGATGCTCTAGCGCCAAACGTTGCGAATATCATCATTTCGTCTTTTTAACACGGAACGAATTTAGTGAGGTACGATATTCTCCCTGTACGGTACTGCGGTGAAAAATGAAATTAAAACCTTCATTTTTTTTACAATTTGAATTGAAATTTAAAAAAAATTAGCTTGTGTCCTGAAACATAAAAGATCGGTTGTGAGGTATTGAATACATTCGGTGTTTTTTTACTTTTCTAAGGCATAGAAATGTTACACGTTCCGAAACTGCTCATACTGCGGTGATCAGTTGGTTTTTATTTTGATTTGGAATGAGAAACTACTAGGTTTTAGAGTGTGAAACAATTGTACCTTTATTTAATGCTTTTAAAGGCTCTGTATAAAAGGGATGTGAATAATAATATGTCTTTTAGAAAAACCTTTAAAGGATATTCCATTATTGTTTGTATTCTTAATTTCTGGAGAGCTCTTTCTCTTTTGCGCTGTCAGAAATCGAACCCAGGGTTCGATTATTAAACATTACGTAAAGTTTCGTGACTATTGTTAGCCTGCGTAAAGACTGCTTCCTTTGTATCATACGGATTTAAACAAAATAGTCTGTACGCAAGCTAACTGTTGTCGGTATTTTGTCGAAATGTTTGTCACGGCAAGACCTCCATAAGTTGAAAACTTGTTAATACCTAAAAAACGTTTATTTTGGTAAAAGAAAGAATAATGTCTAGATACCACTATTCCGGGCCTCTCCCCCATTCAAAGTAGTTAAACATAGCAGTGAGGTTATGAAAGATAGATAACTTAATAAAATTGCAACTGCCAAAAAATCTTAAGGCTGGTTTCAACTAGCAGACGAGCAGAAGCAGAAGTAGAAGCAGATGTAAGCGGAAGAGTAATCATAAGCAAGTGGGGACTCAAGAACATAAGCATAATGACATAACCAAGAGCCGAATAAACAGGAGTCTCGATACCAGCTCATTCTCGCCAAAAAGGTGTTGCCCTGGAGACGAGAATGGATTCTAGCCTACCTCGATAGTTAAAAAAAATATGACGGAGTCTGCCATGCTGTCTAATATTTTCGAAGGCGCCTGGATCAAAGCGAGTTTGATTGGTTGACTGCCTTGGATTTATGCTTATTCTTATTTCAACCGCGTTCTTGTTGCAACATAGAAACAATATATGAGCTTCAGAAGAAAAGGAACATGTTCGCACCTCTTGCGCTTATGCTTATGGTGGTTTTCTGGTGTCTCCACTGGCTTACATACGCATACTTATGCTAATGCGCGTCTTAAATGCCGCATGGTCTGGGAAAGACATGGGAATAGGCCTGTTCTGGTAAAAGTTCTATGTTCTTCTTCCAGTCGATAACAAAAATCTTGGTTTCATGGTTTGGACTCTGGTCTGTTAAAACTTCCTTATCCTCGCAGCCTTATATAATGAATTAACTTTTTAAATACACATTAGATTTCGATGAGGCTGACCAAAGTGCACACATCTACCTTGGGCTATCTTCTTCTTTTAAAAGTTATTAGGCATCTGAAGTGGATGCGAAAATTAAATACATCAGCTGGTTTTAAAGGCCAGACGAAGAAATCTTATATTGTTCCATTGTCCACAGATGATTTGTAGGCATTTTCACTGCCTAGCTTTGGAAACCCAAATAATAGGTAAATTATATTTCGCAATAATTATAGCTTGAAATAAAAACCTTTTAACATTGTGTTTATCGCAGCGTTTTATTAAGTGCTTTGTTTCCCCATTCTTTAAATGAATCAAAACACCAATTTTCATTGGTTCGCTAGATAATTCCTCGAAAGGCTTGCGTAAACAACGTAGCATGCAAATTGTTTTCCAATTTTCAGAGTCGCTGGCAATTAAAACGTAATAGGTTTTTGAACCTTCTAGAGTTTTTGATATATCAGGCTGTCTTATACAAATGGCAGATGTAATTTTTAATTTACACAAAGTTCCGACATTTTAATATCTTTGAACTTCAATTAAATTCTCGATCAGGATTCACATATTGATTGTACTAGAAGAATGACACATTTGGTGTTTCCATTATAAAAAAGAATATTTTATCTAAAAATTTAGCTTTTCCTCTTTATTGAAAGTGTTTAGAAATGGATACATCAACTGAGACGATATCCAACTTACAGTTGGAAGAAATGTTGTTCTTGCCTGCAGCTGATAGTAACATAAATTTCAACAGCAAAAATTGCTTGCAATTTACTAAGTTATTAATAAAGTGTATTATCGTTTGTCTCACGATGTAGTCACTTGAGATGTAGATCGCGACGTTTCGACTGCTTACTGCTAGTCTTCTGCAGGCGATAAGGTCGACTGATTGCACGGTACCGTGCCGATACCGTGCAATCAGTCGACCTTATCGCCTGAAGAAGACTAACAGTAAGCAGTCGAAACGTCGCGATCTACATCTCAAGTGACTACATCGTGAGACAAACGATAATACA
>Ga0126338_10003667_pt1 | contig 10806 bp, 8 predicted proteins | sample OrbCmetagenome_2_FD_92529 | JGI IMG/M metagenome (GOLD analysis project Ga0126338, IMG submission 92529) | Coral microbial communities from Petempiche,Puerto Morelos, Mexico - Orbicella C C metagenome | ecosystem: Host-associated > Invertebrates > Cnidaria > Coral | place: Petempiche,Puerto...
CCCCCCCCCCCCCCCCCCTAAACCCCCAGTTATTTGCTTCCCTCCCCGGGCTTCCCTCTTCGATGTTTAAAGCAAAATTATGTTGCTGAGAATAAAAACGCACGCAGAAAAATGTTAAACGCAACCTGTTCTCAATAAGTTACTGAACTATGCCAGAAACATCGGATTTCTTCTCTGTAGTTTAGTTCTGTCTTTGCGGTTTATTTTGGCGCAATTTTGACAATAAAATGAGCCTAATTACCTTGTTGCAATTCCGCCCCTTCCGTCGGTCTAGCATTTTCTGGCAAATGATCACAGGAAAACCCGTGACTTTTTAAACACCCCCGTGGGCGCTGAGTGCGACATTAACATTTGCAGTTCAAGCGTTTTACAGCTCGAAACGAAACTAGACCTTGAACGATTCCGGCGCTCTGACGTTTGAGGACCTCTGAGGAGCAGTTAAAACTTCAAGAGAGTGAAGGAGGTAGCAATTTCATTACAGCACTTCGAGAAAATGGACGCGTCGTACGAAGAGTGTTTCGCCGATGACGAATCCGACATCAGTGAGAGTTCGTTGAGCCGCGACGACATTCACAATGGACAAATTCATCAAGACATTGTAGAAACCACGGCTGAGAACGAATGTGTTTTTGACACGGAGTGGGCTTTGAAGAGAAGGTACAGCTTGTCTTCGCTTCTTTATTCTCGATTGCTGCTACGGTTGGAGGGCAAAATGAAGACTGCTCTTTCGTAAAGTTGTTTGGCTTGATGACGGCCTTAGTCACACTGATCGGTAAATAAAAAACAATGTCGGTGACTGATATTTTCTCAATACGAGAAATTATGACATTGTTGCGCTCATCGAAGGACGCAAGAGTTGTTTGAGAAACATATTAACTCACGAGAATAATACCTGATCTTGGAATGACGAAATACGATGAGAATAGTTTGGCACGAGAAATATTGATCATCGAACTGTCAATTTACTCAACTGAGAGCCAAGATATAATACAGGCATGAAGACAGCGTCCGAATCAGAAACATGAACAATGGACGAAGCTAATATTATCACTTTTGGTTAGAAAGGCGGACGCTTAATTGTGGTTTTGGGAAAGAAGTCTATTTATACCTCTTTTCAAGGGAGTTGACATCTTGATTTTCTGTTCTCTCCGGAAGTGAAACTGTAGTTCTTTACATAAAACAATATATACATAGTTTAGAAAACAATGATCTCAAATGGCTAAGGAAAATGATAAGGAACAATGAGTTGAATCTTTCGTGGTCTATGCTATCAGTTATGAGGGAAGGAAGCGGTTGTACAAGGTTGATACACAGTTAAATTTCTTTGTTCATGGAATTTTCAAATTCATGATCAGTTTATTCGTTGAAGTGCTGTGAAATAAAGTTGACTTGACTTGACTTGACTCTGGTCGGGAGAGACTAAGGGATATCAGTTGCAGAGACTGTGAGAATGAAAAAACAAAAACAAAAAAAAACAACGGTCCTTTTTTTCTAAGCATAAAACTTAAAGGCGGCTTGCATTTGCATTTAGTTTACGTGTATGTAAATGACTGCTAGAATATTCGGTTTGAAAAAAGTTACCACAAATTAAAACTTTCTTAGCCCCAAATATCCCGAGATGGCAAGTTTCAAACCCAAAAAGGGCTTCATACTAGGGTCTTCTTTTTCTCCTCGAGATACGGCAATGGTTGAATTGGGCAATTGGCGAAAGTGCGAAAGTTGCGTGCGAAGTGCGGCTGAACCAAAGATCCCACGTGAAATTAATGCAAACTGAATGTTTTAGGGTATTTTTTATATCGCTGAACTGGTCCGCGATAGTGATGAAAAGGAGTTTCTGATCAGTTCCCTTAGCGGTCTGAATTTTAAAGTACTGACAGCCAAGACGAACCCCTCACTGACTTTTTCATTGCATTGCCGACCGGCTCCGTCTGTAAACCATAAAGAAAAAAGAACTCGACCAATATTTCTCCCATACGGACCTAACGCTAGTTCAATAACCTATGATTATATCACTGACTCTTTTTTCTGTTTGGGTGTGAAGCTCCGTCCATTATAGTGAGACAGAGAAGGCGTAACATGTTCCAGGCTCTCGGTTAGTGGGGACGATCGAAAAAGCGGGCGGGCGACGAGCGGGATCAACACCAAGCGGGATTCGGGAGACCCCTCTCGTCGCTTGTCGCCCGCCCGATTTTCGACCGTCCCCACTGACCGAGAGCCTGGAACAAGCTAAAGAAGGCGGGAATCCTCGAAAAATCGTGACTTGTAACTCCAAAATTTCAACATGTAGAAAGCCCATGGCATGCATTTATCAGAACTGAATACTTTCACATTAATTGTTTGAGATTAACAGGCGGTTATTCCGTCAGTGAAGATCTAGAATAAACACATAAAGAAGTGGCAGGTATTGAGTCTGTAAACCAAAGGTTGTTCATGAACATTTTGTTTTTGCACGCGAAGTCCGCGCGAAGTTAGTACGAACTTTACGCTAATCAACTAAGGCCCCGTCCACGCTAAGCCGGAGGAATTTGAAAACAGAGGTTTCACTTTGAAAACGCATCAAATGTTTTCCGTCCAGACTGCGCCGGAGGAATTTAAAAACGCAGCAATCACCAGTCATTTTGGATTTGTGTTTCAGCGAAACACTCGGTCAGGGAAATCACCTGATTATCGCGACACCATACTTTTCGAAAAACTCCGTTTTCAACACGTTTTCTTTCCACACGAAAACGAAAAGCCGGTGTTTTCAAATTCCTCAGGTTTGAAGAGCGTTTTCGAAAAGCTTCGTTTTGGTGACGGATTAGTGTGGACGGGAGGCCTAACAGTAGAACTAGCTGCGTTTTCAAATTCCTCCGGCTTAGGTGTGGACGGGGCCCTTTGCATGACCGTGTCACTTGACCTTGTCAAACACTGATAAAAATGGTTGTGGTACGAAATAAATACCAGAAGTGGAAAGGGCGCGATGAACCTTTTTCGGTTTCCAATTTTGAGGCCACTGACGCTAAAGTTTGAGATGTTACGGCTATTTAGAGGCTTTAAAAAATTAACAAAACTTGTAAAGAAAAACGCTGGTGGACGCGGGACGACAAGTTTTGCAATCCAGCATCATACTGTCTTAAAATCTCGCACCAAAACGTCAGTGGCATCAAAATTAGAAATCCTACTAAACATTTCAACACTCTCTTCGTACGACGACCATTTTCTATGATTGACAAAGTCACGTGACACGGTCATGCAAAGGGCCTAGACTCACTAAATGTAGGGCGTAGTAGAGCAACGCAGGAAATAACAAAAAGTAATCTTCCCTACCTCCTATCTCCTTGCCCTAGAAAACGTTAATTTACCTCGGCTACGGCGAAACAAAATTAGAGACCAGCTGGGCATTGTACCAGCTTCGGATGAATCGAGTGATTTTATAAATGCATGCAGATGAAAGTTTGCGCCGCCTTTTCCGTTGACTGGCCAAGATTATCTCTTGGCTGAAGCCTATAAATAATTCCTAACAATCAAAATAAATCGAAATGTGGATTTTTTTTTTGTTCTTTTCCAGTCTCCCTTATTTTGAGAAATAATTTTTTAAAACCAGCTGGGCGATGTCTAATTCGTTTCTAGGAGTTTTTCGACGTTTTAAACTTCTAGAGAAATCCACATTTATCCTAAGGCTTCGCGGGATCGTGCTTGGAAGAACTTATTTTGGCGGTGAACGGTTTTCCTTTACAATTCTGGGAACGTACCGCTAAATATATAATGAATGTATGCGGTGATAGGTTGCTACAATTTGACGTTCTTTTACCTTCAGCCGTGAAGTGTATTGCCCCATATACCTTAAAATTTCTAAAAGTCCTCTGGTATATTTATATTTTCCCAATAGTTTGGTAAATAGTCCTTTTAGCTTAAAATTTAAATGTTTGGATTATTGTTCAGGCCGTATCAAATTATTTAAACTGTTTACTCTCTGGAGCGTTCTAGCTCTTTGTCAGCTAATAACAGCAAAAAAGAACACTGTTGTTATGCTAATTCCCGGCTAATTCTAAAGACATCAACAGCGAATCTCGTTTAGATCACATCAGAAGGAAAACCTTTGTTTTTGTTGTTTTGTTATGCACGAAAGTTTCGCTTTTCGGCGCGTTGTAGCGGCATTTGATTCCAGAACAAAATCATGAAAAACTTGGGTGTTAGCACCCACGTAAGCGACCAAGATTATCTTCCCGACGATGAAAGTTCGAGTGACGATTGCAGTGGGGCAACCGTAGCGAAAGATAACGAACTAAAAACTGGTAAATCGAAATCATCGGGCCGAGATCCGGATAATGAGTTTGTGTTTGACAAAGAGTGGGCGTTCAGGAGAAAGTGCTCCTTACAGTCATTACTCTCCGCAAGGCTTCTGACTTCGTCTTACGAACCGAAGATATGTAAGAAATTGGAGGTAGTTCGTCATCTTACTGGCCATCGGCGGGGTGAGTGGTGCACAAAGGAGACCCCTGCATCCTGTGACGCGGAGAAACCTTGCAACAGACCTGTTTGTTTCAGCCAAAGCATGAAAAAACAAAACGACACATCGGAATGTAAATCACATGCTAACGGATCTTTGAAATCACGGCACAGGTCAAATACTGTAGTATAAAATTCCTTAAAATGCCAGCGGTGAAACCTTAAGCAGTTTAGTCTCCGTCTTCACGAAAGTAAGCGAGGGAAATCTTTGGAACAAGAGATAGCAGCAATTTGGTTAAGTTTTCCCCCATGTTGGCTCTCATATGTAAAAACTTCAGTGCTAGCAGAGACGGACACGGAATGAAACAAAAGCATATCCGGATGCTGGTAATGTTCCAGAACGGAGGAGAATAATGGCAGCTAGAGATCTCCGGATACCGAAGAGCACACGAGTATATGACTCTTGCATTTTTGGCGGACAGCAAGCACCCTCAGAGCGCTTATATCAAACGAAGCTCTTTATGGAAATTTCATCTCGATCGAAAGGCGGGGAATAAAGCTGAAGCCGGCTATCAGAACGGATGGTAGTTGAATTATTTATAATAATTGAATTATGACATCAAGAGTCCTCTTGACAAACTCGAGTACCTGGTTAACACGAGTAAACCGAAATATATTCAGTCATAAACTGGATTGTTCGTACACACACAAAAAAGAAACTTCAGGAAATAATCAACGATGAAGCTATCCTTTTCGTTGCTTGTTACTGGGTAACTGGCAGAACGTGATCGCCGCAGGTTACCCCAGAAACGGTACGCTTCTGGTGGAATTTTTTAGGTCTGGCAAAATTTCCGTTTAGTTGCTTCGATTTTCATTTGCGAGTTTCTTAATTAATACGTACGTGACTTTTCACAAAGTAAACAACACAATTTCATGAGTCCCAACGGTCCAAACATAATCCAGCTGTGGCTGTTGATTGTCTCCTTTGCAGGCGTTGTCGGGCAACGCGTCGCCCTCAAGAGGAGCGTTGTGTGATTACCTTCACGCAACGCGGGTTCCGTGACTTAAATCCCCGTTGTGAATACTCTTTGAGAGTCTAGATCAGCTAGCGAAAAAAATTGACCTCAGTGATGTAAAAAGCTGACAGAACAAAGAGATTGAACAGTTACTTGACAACCATCTTAATAAAAAACGTTCTCCCAGTCACAGTTACTTGCCTTTAAGTGTGACGGAAATATTTCATTCCCATTATTTCTTGTTTATTGTTAGTTTTTTGAATTCATTCTGCATGCATCGTACAATTTTTGTGAGATATCCTGTGGCAGTCTGTCCACAGACCCTCTATTGTGTCTTGAGTTCATCGTGATCACACGCAAAATATTAACCACAGGAGGCAAGAACAAGCCAAAAGGCAAGGGGTGTGGCTGTGGAAACACTAACACACAATATTTTTTTTTCCCATTTGGCATTCTCTTTCACTCCTTGTCTGCGAAAAAAAATAGAAAATAAAAAATAAAAAATGTCTGTGGACAGACTATCCTGTCATGACAATTTGATCATGTTTTGTTGTTTACAAAATAAAAATTATTTATATTTTTTTGTTCAATTCTTTACATGATTTTTTTCCTGGGGTCTACCCAAGCTCAACAAGGTGGAATGTTTCAAGGGCAAACCAATATTTATGAATTTTGAGTATTGGAATCTTAGTTATAAAGCAAAGGAACTAGGTTTACATTACTTTCCCTTTCAGAAATCCCCATTAATCCCTAGTTGTAACAGTCTCAGAGATTCTTTTCACCCTATCTTTTGACCTGTTAACATAGTCTTCAAATTAATTCTACCCAGGTAAATATTTGAATTTTCCTGTAATATCCCTGTATTGCATTTTACAAATGAAAAGCTGGTTCAGGAAAAAAATCACCAGGCTCCAAGATAGAGTGGTAAATTAATTAAAATTAAACTTTTATTTTACCCTCGGCAATGCTTATAGCACAAGTGCTAGTGGGCCAAGCAAACAACTGAAACAAAATAATTCAAATTCAACATAACATTGTTAAGAATCCCAACTGGCAAACCAGTTGGCTATTTATAAGCGTGGCCAAAGATTTGAACTCAGGGCTACCGAGAAACAAATCCAAGTAGTAAATGAACCCCTCAAGCACTTTGTTGCGGTATGATAGGCTCTTGTATAATGAAAAGATGAATGGCTGTCAAAAATAGTTATGAAAAAAACCCTCACTTAATAATGCTGGGCTTGAGCAACTTACAAGAGTCTAATGAAATTAGTAAGAATATATGGTATTCTTAGACATGTTGCTTAGGTCAGCACCAGGGTTGATTTCAGGGGGAAGCTAGTGATTATTACATTTAACTGTGAAAAGGCCTTAAAAAACTGCAAAACCAATCCCAGCATCTTTCTTCATCCCACACACAGTGGTAAGAAAGGAGTAAGCTTATATATAGCTTTATACAAAGATACTTGGAGTGATTGGGCAGGTTTATTTTCTCACTCTCTCTCTGGCTAAGATAATTTCTGGCATTGGTCAATGTATTAGGTTGAATATCCCTCTGTCCTCTGTACAAATTAGCCAGTTCATTCCAACCTGCAATCAGGTCCCGGAATCGGGTTAACCTGCCTTGTCTCGTTTATAACTGCTTACACTGAGACTGTCTCTATTAGTCTCAGTTTATGATACCTTCGACAATCATTTACTCGCCATATCCATGTCCCAAACATCTCCCAGATCTTCCGCCGGTCCCTTGTAGTTCCGTTCAGTAAAAAATTACCTTTGTACACACAATTTCGGCTACTGCATAAGCCTGGGATCGTCTGGTGAGATCTTTACTATGGTCACATTGGCAAACACAGAACTATAACTGTCGTTGGAATCAATGAAGCTGTTTTGCTACTTGCTAAGAATGGAATGTCGTTGTTCCGTCGCTAGGTACAGTCTCAGGCTTGTATCCTATTCGCTCGTGAATTTTCGAAATCCTCTTTGGATCATTCAACGCCAGAAGAGAATCATCAAGCAAGCTCTGAGCTTTAACATCCTCATCGTCTTTCTTTGTATCCTTCGTCCACATCTTTTTTGCTTTCTCGTATTCTTCTACGTCCTCTCCTTTCAGTTCTATCCGAGTGGGCTTTCTTCGTAGCATAATTTTAAGGAAAATGTCAGATTTACGAGGTGCCTGATTAAAGACGAAGACCTGTCAAAATGGCGCCAAATGTCTTCTGAGAGCCCACGGTTTCAAATCTCAGCAGCATTTCCTGTAAGAAAAATTCAAAATGGCCGCCTTCGAGGAGCAAAAAGCGTCTTGTCTTTCGCAGGTGGATCTTAGTAAGAAAGGAAGCATTGATGACCAAATCGTGGACTTAGTACAATACATTAATGCTAAAGATGATTATTTTACCACAAGCTCCTGCTCTGGAAGGATTTCAGTTTTCTCCGAGGTTAGCTATGAGGGGATAGAATATACCAGTATGTATGTATTTTGTTTTGGGTGATGCATCTCAGAGACTCAGATTTAACTGAAAAATTACAATTTATCAGCTTGCAGATCAGAAAAAGAAGCATTGCGAGTGGCTTTATGTTACCCACAGTACAGCAACAGAAGAAGAAGTTGTAAGTATATACATAGCCCTGGAACATAACCTGCATACCACGTGTGTCACATATTTGGTGATCAGTTGAAGCGATCAGTATGCAATGGAGCCCCAATCGATGGAAATCGATGATTGGAAAAGCAATCGATCAATCGATATCAATCCATAAAATTAGTTAATTGGCATCCACTGGTATCGGTCAATAGATGATCAATCAATGGTCACGTCACACAAAAGCCGTTCATCAATTAGCAAAATATGTCACACCCAGACTTCTCAACACAAAGCATATGCCATGTTGCACATGCTCATACCACTGTTAGTAACTGTTTTTCTTGAGTGTTCTTGTAAATGTTGACCAAATTAAAAAAATGTTGGTGAGCGATTCACTTAGCATACAAGAAAAAGAGACAGTGTGGAAATTCATTTAAAGTTACTAATAGACCATTTTACAGTTGTCTGCTCAGTGACCTGACCTTTGTATGGCAGCGAGGCTAGAGTTGACCTTGTTTTGATACAGACCTCACTGCTTTTGTAATGTAAATGCACCTAGTTAGCATCAGAACAACTTGTTTTACACAACAAAAGCACTGAGGTCTGTATCAAAACAAGGTCAACTCTAGCCTTGCTGCCATACAAAGGCCAGGTCACTGAGCAGACAACTGTAAAATGGTCTATTGATTGGTATAATTTGGTATCGATAGTCATCAATGGTTTATTTCATCAATTGGACACCCCAAGAGATGAGGTGCAGTCTCCTTCCTGTCACCCCTTATGTGTGTTTTGCACTTGTTCGAAGCTTGCTTGCACTTTGTACCCAGCTCATCACACCCACACAACTGTAAAAGCCTGAGGAGGAGTAATATTTACAAATAAAATCCAGAGACACTTTAAATAAGTATTATGCAGTTCTAAGTTACTCTCAGTTAGTTAGGTTATGCTGTAGTTAGTCCTTAGTTAGGATCTCTTTCAACTGGGGTCTGATATATCTATCTTGAGATTAACACAAGAAATAAAAATTTAATGAGTCTATTTGTGATAATTGACATCTGTTTACTGATAGTCAGACTATAATTTACATGAACTTGTAGGCTCTTACTTGGTGTAGAAGACGCAGTGGTGTAAAACAATGGAGAGCAAAAGGAAAAAAAGAATGTGGAAAACAATGAAAACAATAGGTTTGTGGGGCAGTGTTCTATCGTTGCATGTTCTGTCTCTTGTACGACAAGAAGGAGCCAACATGGAGTTCATATGTGAATTATTTCATATAAACTTCACATGGACCAGACTACTGTAAATTTCCAGAAGTAATGACCCTTCCCATGACTTTTGGAATAAGCAGGTTTTGGGGCTTGCTACTTTTGAAGGGTCCTAACCTTCTGGAGCACATTACTTTTGGGGAGCCAAAAGTTTTGTTTAAAGCTGGCACAATTAAGCTCTTTTCATTAAATAAAAGAAAGAAATGTGTAAATTAAAACAGTTCCGAAAATGTGTCAGTACTTTTGAAGGATTGTTGCTTTCAGGATTCATTAGCAGGCATAATTTTTTAACATTACTTAGGGGGGTTGCTAGTTTTGGAGGCTGTTACTTTTGAAATTTTACCATAGTATATCTCTTAGAGTTACTGAAGTTCAAATCAACCTGCTTTTTTATTCACTGCTAGGTTAAATCCTTGAAAGGCTGTCTTGGAAGTGCTGTGTTCAAGTTTGAACCATTTGTTTTGCATGTTCAGTGCAAAGACCTTGTCGCTGGACAACAAATGGTAAGAAATATTAGTAATGTTATGTACATTTATCATAAACTGATTGTGTCGTAATTTAAATCATAGCAGAACTGAAAATTTAAATAAGATTAATATAAAAAGAATCAAAATTCTTTCTTATTTTCTTTTGTAGCTTAAAGTGGCCCTCACATCTGGTTTCAAAAATTCTGGAATTGTCATTGGCAAGAAGGCCAATGTGATAGTGGTGCGTAACTACAGTTCATAACTGTGTGCTAATCTAACAAGATTGAAAGTTAAAAACAAGATATGGATCAAACTGTCAGTTAAGATCCTAGAGACCTATTAAGTTTCTTTATTCTTCCAGCTCTGATGGATATCCTTACATAGTAATACTACAATGGGACTCTTACTCCTCCATTGTGTGGTGTACCACCATCAGAACACCAAAACTGATCATATTTTAAACAGGATTGTTGAATAAAAGAGGTTTTATAATTAAAGGAAATGACTGACCTAAGTTTTGTTTGGGCTTAAAAAGATAGATAAGTGTTAGTAATAAAAAAGGGGCCACACTAATTTACAAGGTGGTCACTGACAGGAGATTGACTAACATCCAACTTTACGTCAGCCAAATGCAAAATGAGCAAATTTGCTCATATGCATCAGGTTGAACTTTTGTGATGGTCCAAGGATTCTTCTACATCCTCCTGCCAGCTATAAGGGAAAATTCTGTTAAAATCTTGGATTTTTCTGTAGGTATCTCTGACTGAAGTGAGTGCTCAATGACAAAATCTTTTGATTTGAATTGATGAATAATATTTTTGCATAGTTTGTGAAGAGTATTATTTTTCTCTGTTTATTTCAGGCAGTAAGAAGTACGCAAAGTTTGGAAGTGCCACTTGCTCATAAGGGAGAACTTATGGTCTCTTACAAGGTAATCAAAGTGGAATTTTTTTGCAGCAAAATCTCCTATTTTATTTGTTACCTTCTTATAGCTGAAGTAGGTAAGCAGGGTGAACTGAGGGCTAGTAGCGCCCGGGGGGGGGGGGGG
>Ga0126338_10003668_pt1 | contig 10805 bp, 8 predicted proteins | sample OrbCmetagenome_2_FD_92529 | JGI IMG/M metagenome (GOLD analysis project Ga0126338, IMG submission 92529) | Coral microbial communities from Petempiche,Puerto Morelos, Mexico - Orbicella C C metagenome | ecosystem: Host-associated > Invertebrates > Cnidaria > Coral | place: Petempiche,Puerto...
AATGTCATTGAGAAGATGATGTTCTTTGTCGAACTCCACGCGTCGCAATGGTTATCGTGTACGATTCTGAATACACCAGTACTTAATATTTGAACGTAATATCTTACAGATGGTGAGCTAAACGTGACTTTTCTGCCATAGTTTAAGTCCAGATACCGAGGAAATCAAATGCAAGAAGACATTTTCACGTTCCTTTTGATCATCTGGTCACAGACACTTGCCTATTATTTTCGTTTCTAGCAGGTTAGTATTGTGATTATCACGATTTTGAGAGCGTTAGTACTCAGCACTGATGAAAGGCCCGGAAATAATTTTTATACCAGGTTTTACACTGACATTTCTTCTTTCGAAATGTCAGAAACTTAGGTGTTTCGGTGTTTTATCGGGTAGCGAATTTGCCGATTGAAAAAGTGTGCATAATTAAGAATTTGAGGAAGCCAATTTTGGTGATTTTAAGCGGCTCGTTGTGACCTTGAAAATTAACCCACAGAAGTATAGTTGGCCTCAAAAGACTTGTAAACCCCTCAATAATAAGTTTCCAGGCTCAAACTGGAGTGTTATTGTGATGCGGATTGAACAGAGCGAAGTTTATGATAAGGTATTAGTCGCTACATTTTGCGTGTTTTTGACCAGATGTGGGACCGTAACGAATTTTTGATTTTTTGGCAGGTTTAAAAAAAATATTTAAGAAAAAATCCCACCACGTTTCTAGGCTTACCATAGGCTATATCTGAGAGGAATATGAAAAATTTCTATTTTTCATCATGTGCCACGACTGGCGCTACATTAGTGGACATTCCCTTTTAAGCGCCTTTTCTAAAATCTTAAAAACGGCTCGATAGATTATTTTAAAACGTTAACCATGTATGCCTGATAATGTTAGCATTTTATTCCAAAGTTTCATTAGCATTGATACACTGGAACACTAAAATTTGTCGATGAAGTAGGCGTTCGAACCCACGAAAACGCTGCGTCAAAAAATCATGATCTAAAAAAGAAAATATGTTAAAATATTCAGATCATTACTTGAGCGTAATTTTCAGCCCTTTTTCTCCTGAAAAAAATTACTCTTTTCCCCAATACCTTCCAGTTCTTTGTCACTCTAGGTAGAGCTTTGCTGACATGGAAAAAAGGGCCAAAAGTCCCCTTGATCCGTATTTCAAAAGAAACCCCGCAAATTTGCATTCAGGTATTGTAGCGAAATGTATTGACCACGGGAGAATGTTACACACATAGATCTGAACATTTTAGCATAACTTTTTGGATATCGGAATTTTGTAACGCATCTTTTTCGTGGGTTTAAGCGCCTACTTCATCCACAAATTTGAAAGTGTTCCAGTGTGTCAATGCTAAGCGAAACTTTGGAATAAAATGAGTTTTAACATTATCAGGCATACATGGTTAACGTTTTAAAATAATCTATCGAACCGTTTTTAAGATTTTAGAAAAAAGCGCTCAAAATCGAAAATTGTTCTTAATTTATTATGGAAGTGACGTTGAGAAACTCTTATGGCTTCAAAACAAAACTTCAAGACACATTCTGGTGTCTTTTGGAGCAATTTCATTAAAATCGCGTTCTTCTTTCAGTCCATGTAATTTCATTAAACAAAAAGCATGTTTTGAAATGTTTTGACGATTTATTCGATATCAAACTAGATTTTTTTATTCTTGTATGTTCCCCTTGCCATACATCGTAATTTCAGAAATTGGTATCAGATTTTCTATAACAGATCTGGTTCGTTCAAAATTCATATTTAACCGATTTTCATATTTTTGGTTTATTGTTTCCATGGAAATATCGATTACCTTAAAAAACACATTTAACCAAACTTTGATCTTTTTCCAAAACCTGATGTAATTTCCACATCAATCAGAGTAAGTGAATGTTAGTAAAACGCCAATTGAAAATGTTAGGTACGGCCCAGAAAAAACTGCAACGAACCACCTTCAATACTGAAACGCATTATTGTTTACATTTTTATGATAGTGGGAAGGAAATGGCTTCTGCTCTGAATATCGCCGTAATACTCAAACAGAAGTTGCACCATTTCATATACTGCTTTGGAACTGATCTTAAAAATACGAAACTCTTCTCCCACATCAACACTAAAACGACATTCTTGATAACCTTTTACAGCAAATGTCATTTCGATACATGCAGTCTCCTCCCGAGTCTCCTGGATATCATTTCGGGTTTTTGACGCTCTCGACATTTTTTTAGGATTTTAGGGTTCACTGAAAACTAGCAGTAATTCCACGCTCAGTAGAAATTTTCCTCGACCAACGTGGCTATTATGGGGTATTATGCAGATGTGACAATCGTCCTATCAAATTGCTAACAAATTTTGGATTCAAGGGGGGGGGGGAGGGGGATTAGGGAGACGATTCATCGTACAAAATTTCCGCAAAATATACACTTGTTTGATAATAGGGCAAAGCATTTCTTTTTTTATTACTTCGTTTTTTATCAGTGTTAAAATCTAAACATAAAAATCAAACAAACGGGAGTTCGGTAATCGCATGTTTGAATGAGTACGACTGTCGTCCGTTCCGAAATAGAGCATTCGATTTTGTTCGGTTGTCGACCGTTCAGCAATCGAACGTTCTATTTTGTTTGATTGACCAATTTTCATTTTGAGTTGAACGATTAGTGTTCGACTGGGTTCGATTACCCAACGTTCGATTAGATACGCCGGGAAACCTAGAACGTCAAACAAAATAAGACAGAATAAGTTAATATGACAAGCCTGAACAAAAATATAGATAAGGTACCCTACAAAAAGGAAGGACGGACAGAAATTAATGAAAACTTGAGATTTTCTACATTAACTGTTGCTTTTTTTTAACTTCCGAGGCCGAACAGAAGCCATGCTTACCAATCTTCACACATGCACGGTGTACCTGACAGAAGGTTAATTTGCCGACCACGCACTGTGCATGCATGCACTGTCCAAAATTTAAAACTCAATTTCTCATAGACAGTTTATCAGTGAAACGTGGCACCGCTACAACACACCGTACGATCTTGCCCGGGGTAATTATGATTGTTCTCAGTCACCCAACATATATGTCGGTGAATTTTCCCAAAGTAAAATCAGTTACATCAGTGAAAAGATGACTTTACCCAGGGAATCCTTGTATTTCTCAGGAAAAATGACCTCGCGTACTGTAACCGCGGTTAATTAGAAATCTAGTTTACTCAGATATAAATCACTCTATGAAAAATTTATCACCTTCATTCCCTGGGTACGTGCAACCTTACCTAAGTAAATTGAAATTTCTTATTTTACTACCGAAAAAATTTTAATGGAGGAAATCATGTTTATGTAGGGTGATGTAACCACGGTGACGGTTAAGATGACAAGTCTGATAAAAATGAAACGTTCCAGCAGTACAATGGGGTACGGAGCCCCCAATAGGACATTTACCAAAAAAAGTTTGAGATGGAATAAAACTACTTATAAGACGACTTATAACTCGTCCAAGACGACTTATCAGTCTTTTACGTCTAAGACGAATTATAAGTCAACTTATAACTCGTCTATGGCGACTGATAAGTCGACTTATAATTCGTCTATGCCGACTTATAAGTCCACTTATAAGTCGACTTATGACTCGTCCGTGGCGACTTATAACTTTTCCGTGGCGACTTATAACTCGACTTATAACTCGACTTATAGCTAGTCTATGGCAACTGATAAGTCGACTTATAACTCATCCATGACGACTTATAAGTCGACTTATAACTCATCTATGCGACTCATAAGTCGATTTATATAAAATTGTCCCTTCCCATGTAGCCGTGTGGGGAGGCGCGGTGGCTTCATGGTTAGTGCGCTCGTCTCCGGATCGAGCGGTCCGGGTTCGGGCCCTGGCCGGGGACATTGTGTTGTGTTCTTGGGCAGGACACTTTACTCTCACAGTGCTTCTCTCCACCCAGGTGTATAAATGGGTACCGGCGAACTTAATGTTGGAGGTAACCCTGCGATGGACTAGCATCCCATCCAGGGGGGAGTAGAAATACCCCTAGTCGCCTCATGCTACAGAAACCGGGATAAGCTCCGGCCTGATGGGCCACTTGGCTCGTATGCAGACTTTACCTTTTATATAGCCGTGTAGCTGACGGAGGACTGAACTGAGAATCCAAATCAAGATTCAAGATGGAGGACCGAAACGAACTCAGTGAACATTACTTTAATCTAGGATATCAACAAAAGGAAAATCTTTCATGTCTTCTGCTGATACACGACCAGAACCTGAGTTCCAGGCAGTTGAGGCGAATTCTTGCAAGGAGAGGTTTAACAAGAAGGAAACATGTATCCAATCTTTCAACAGTTGTAAATCGTATAGAGCGAGAGCTTCAATGCAGTGGACGTAATATCGGTTATCGGTCCATGTGACAAAGGCTTGTGGTCGACCACGACCTGGTAAAGCAAAGCTACAAGCACAACGTAAACAACACCCCAGAATGCACTCCTTCGAACCGACTAAGTGTGGTCACGTGGAGATGCCTTCACGTGGTACAAGTCCACATTTGTTATAAGTCAACTTACAAGTCGCTATAGACGAGTTATAAGTCGACTTATAAGTCGTCATGGATGAGTTATAAGTCGACTTATCAGTTGCCATAGACGAGTTATAAGTCGACTTATAAGTCGCCACGGACAAGTTATAAGTCGACTTATAAGTCGCCATAGACGAGTTATAAGTCGACTTATCAGCCGCCATAGACGAGTTATAAGTCGACATAGACAAGTTATAAGTTGACTTATAGGTCGCCTTAGACGTAAAAGACGGATAAGTCGTCTTGGACGAGTCATAAGTCGTCTTATAAGTTGTTTTTTTCCATCTCAAAAATTTTTGGTGAATGTCCTATTGGGGGCTCCGTACAGTGGTTATTGCAAGTACATTAAAAGTCTTGCCATGTTTCTAAGGCAACTGAACTTTGAAATGACCATGATTTACCAGTCAATATTCTGTTTTCACATTTCGAGTTGAGCATATAGTTCTAACACCGACAGACATACTGAATAGGTCTAGATCAAGGTAAACGTAAAAGTTATAACTGTAGACTATAAATTAGCTTTTCACGAATAGTCCTTGGCGTCGTAAGATACCAAACACCTCTGTGACAAACTTAAGAATTGTTTTACAGAAGTAAGAAAGAAAAGGACGGTTCAAACTACTTGGCATGCCAATGTTAGAGCCTTTGGAGATCTATTTAAAGCCGGAAGGGGGCAGCAGCTAGCACCTCTGTTGCTTAGACCAGAGAGTTTGTTAACAGAGGAAAAGAATTCGAGAGGAAAGGACGCTTCTTCCGTGAGCTAATAATTGTTTTATTATACACTGAACGAAAAAATCGAGAATCATTCGAGCATCCAACAGCACAACAATACACCATTACGACGGAACGGCAGTGGAAACGTTCGATATGCACATACAGTGAGTAGTGAGTCTTACGCAAAATAGATCGCTTTATTTATACCAAAACAATTGACGCAAGACCGCAAAAAAATCTGCCTGAAATATTCGAAAAAGATGCGATAAGACATTAGCAGTTGCGAAAGGCACGTGACGTGCACTGTAAATCGAGCCCAGTATTTTAATAAATAAATAATTATGCAGTTAACTAAAAAGACACAAATACAGACACAGGAGAATAGACCTGGCAAGTCCAATGTTTATTTCAAGCTAAGAACATATTCACCAACTACAGCTGTCGAAATTGATTTGACTTCTTTTACTATAATAAGAACGATTTAAGTAAATAATTATTCAAAACCAGGTGAATTTCAAAATAGAAAAAGCAAAATAAGTAGGCTTGATTAAAATAACTGGAGGAAATAATCCTATGTAACATACTTCGTGCGGCGGATGTTTCTATCGAACGCTCGCAGATGGTTTTAATTGCGGGCGAAAATTTTGACTTACGTTTCCATGTTCAAGTTGAAACATTCCAGTTAAGATATCACAAACGTAGAGGACTGCTTAAAGGCATTTTCCATCATAAATGTCGCAAATCGTTTCTACTACACTAAACAACAAGGTCAACATCACTCAAAACACTGCTTCTGTCCTTAAGTATCTCCTTTCCATACGTCAGGACTCCTAAAGTGACCGCTGAACCATCCATTCTGAGGCGCAGTACCAATAGCCTAAAATCACAGTAAAAACTATTTTTTAAGTCAAAAAAGGTCGAAATGGCAAGAAAAAGTTCAAAACATTAATATACTAGGTCTAAACAATAGGAAAAAATACTTGATTTTTGCCTTCAGTTCTCTTTTAAGCTCCCTAATAGGAATTACTTCCCATACTTCGTCAAGCCTTTTTTCTGTGTTCTTCTGCTTCCTCATTGTCTAGTTTTATCAAACTACATGTATGAGTATCGCCGGTATCACGAAAGCCATGTATGCTCCAAAACATCGATGGATGATACTTTAAACCTCAATTTTTCACGCTCAAGTTTGATTTCTACAGTTTTTAAATTGATCCATGATATAGAACAATAATTTATTAGAGAAAGCATTGCTGATATCCTCTCAATATTTTGTTCGTAAAAAAAGCACCATAATAGCTAGAGGTCCGTGGTAAAATTTTCAAGCGTACCTGCAGAACAATTTTCTGAGTGATACTTATCAACACAGCCTAAATCGAAAGTAGATATTGTTGCCTTCTTCCTTGTCTGTATTTTTTTTTATTAATTCTCTTTTCTTAGATATGTTTCAATTATATAGGTCGAAAAATTTGCTTTATCAATTTTTGTTTTTCCGTTTTCAAGAGCTTTGCAGGTTGCAATAGCTGGATCTTGACTCTTGTGCCCAATGTTTACAGGTGCACGTGACTTTATGTTTGAAGCAATACATACACTATGCGTAAACTAATGAAAGTTGTTATTTTATGGTGTTTACATGTAGATGGAAAGTCCTACCAAACAACACCTAACCTCATCGCTATCATCTATGGTGGTACCGAAGTAATCCGAGGACAAAACGAAAACATCACGATGAATGCATCACTTTCCTATGACCCGGTCGCTGGACCAGGTAACTACTCCAGGATGAACTTCACCTGGTATTATGGTAAGATCGAAGGCAACTATTCTGGCCTACAGACAGCGGCAAGAGACTCCTTCTCAGGAATAAACCAGTCAAATGTTCGTTATATTGGGAATGATTCTGGACTTGAAGTTAGCTTTACTACTACCTCTTCCATGTTCCAGGACCTGACGACCTTAGTAGTTAAACTGGTGGTGGCAAAAGATTATCGCAGCTCAAGTGAGCATCAGCTTATACATTTGGTAAAAGGGGATCCGCCTCAAATATCTCAACGGTAAGAAAGTTATTTAACTGTTTATCAATTCTGTCATTTGCCCCTTAGTCTGCACTCTGCATTTGAACCCCGGTGCAATCTGCAGTCCGCAGTCTGCAGTTTACACTGACAACTCAAGGAACTATGTTGATTCTATTCTCTGCATTGTCCAGCTGATAACACCACGACTTTACACCAAACAAAATAACTTATGTGGCTATTAAGTCCAATTGGAGCATAGTTAAATAAATTAGCTATTCAGAAATACAGTCGAACCTCCCGTAAGCGACCACCCAAAATGTCAAGCCTAAGTGGTCGCTTACGGGAGGTGGTTGCTTACGAGAGCTGAGACCATACAGGGTTAAATTTGCCTCATTAGCATATGGTATTTGCACAGACGTACCCCATGTTTTAACTGTTTATTTATGTGAAAAGTCAATTTCGAGAAAATAGTGCGGTCCGGTATGTCCGAAAAATCGCTCCCATAGGACTTTCGTGCCGAAATTAAATTTTTCGCTATTTTGCACTAATTTTGGGTCGAATAATAAGAATCCGATGGGGTTCAAATTTTCCGATTCCGTCTTCCCATGTTTCTGGCTCCTCAATGACTAAATTTATGCTAATTTATGCTAAGTAGATGCAAAATTAGGTTTTGCGAATGTCTTTGGTCTTAGATTCAAGGTACGGGGAGCAAACTTTACACGAAGCTTGCTCTTCATGACGTTCGTCGTATGACTTAGATTGGTTACCATGGCAACCAGCGATGACGTCAGGATTAACTACCTACTATTTTGGTGGCGGCCATCTTGGATCCGCCATCTTGGATTTTCGAACTCTCGTACTTCTAAAGGAAAACAGTGCATTTTAAATAAACTTTTAGGGTGCGTTTCTTTAAGAAAATCCAAGATTGGATTCTTAAATCCGAAAACGGATTTTGCGTTTCTTTTCTAAACAGAGTAACCCAAGATCTCTCGGATCAAGGGACCGAAGAATCTACTCTGTGCAAGGATTTTTCGGTTCCTTTGATGCACCATGATCTAAGTGATCTCGGATTGATCTGTTTAGTAAAGAAACTCAAAATTCGTTTTCGGATTTAACAGTCCAATCTTGGATTTTCTAAAGGTCATTCCACTGAAAAAGAACCTGCACTGAGATTTTTGTCAAACTTTGCCTACTGATTGTTTACATTATAGGAACTTAAATTTTGAAATAAAAATGAGGGGTCCCCATGTTCGTTTAGGAGCAACAGCACCTTGTTTGTACCCAATAAATCCTTATAATAGCACCATGATTATAGTCACAATTGCTTGCGAAATTCACGTTTCCGACAATTGTTTCTTGTTCCACACCGAGAATTGATTCATATTTATTTTACACAGAGAAATTTATTACTCAATTCAAAACAACAGAAAAAAATGATAGGTACCCGTACTCGTTTTCGAGGAAATGACGATTTGCGCCTATGGTGAGGTCCAGCCGTAAAGAAAAAGACGCCATTTTTTAATGCGCACGCGCTAATCACGTGTGAAATTATGCGCAGTAGGGATGCGCAGTGCAATAATGGGGAATGATCTTAACGAAGAAATGCACCCTAAGTAACGAATGATAACATGTGCTGCTCGAACTGACGATTTTCTTTTCAGGGCTTAAAATTTCGAAACACGCCTAGAGTTTGGAGTTTTACGGCTATTTTTTTCCACTTAGGCCTGGTTTAGACGTCGAATTTCATATGCGCCGAGTCAAATACCAATTTGAGTCGCTTTAAATGAAAAAAATGCGGCATTTGATTTAGACGTGGCATTTCACATGTGCCAAATCGAAATCGTGAGCGAAGGAAGCACAGTGATGGACATAATAAAGTTTAGTATTTTCCTTTCGGTGGCAAGTTTGTAATGGAAATTATTTAGGCAAGGCTAACGTAGAGAGTGGTGAACATCTGGATAAAATGAAACACTCTATTCGTATCTTCGTATCCTTTAAAGAGGCCCTCCACGAGCGTAGTCCAGAAATGGTTAACATATATGACGACATCCAGCCCTGGTACTCTGAAAATGTCAAACCACAAGACCGTGAAGAACAAGGGCTTGAAATCGTGCGCGATTTATGATAGAGTACCTCAAGTAATTGCACAACCTGTTACAGCTCAATCATGCTTGCCGCTCAGGGGACTGGGAAGGCTACCTGGCAGCAATGGAATGCCTGATAAAGCACTTCTTCGCGCACGATCTCCTCAACTGCGCTCAGCTTATGCCATTCCACCTCGCGCAGATGAACGCACTCGAGCATGAGGACCTTATGACGTATGAGGCATTGAAGTCCGAGGATTTTGTTGTAGCAATGTCAGAGATCCCGTTCACGAGGTTGTTCACAGATCAGACGCTAGAACAGGAAATCAAAGTATTAAAGCGCCACGGAGGCATGTTCAGGTTAAGTCAAGACGAAGCCGCCCTGGATCACCTTCTTGTCACGTCACTGCATATCTACCGTATGGTAAAGCAATAAAACGCTTTACTAAAGTGTCCGAAGCTTCTGAGCGCAACGAGCACTATCAGCTCTCTTGGGATGTTGCTGTAAGAACGCGAAAAACGCCATGAAACTGCGCCAGTCGATAGAGCTGCACTGCGAAGGCAACCCATTTACAGGTGAGTCTCCCTTGAAGAGTGCGTTGTCGTCAGCTCTTGTGCCTGAAAAGGCAAAGGAAGATATACTGTGCTACGCAGAGAAGGGCCAAAAGCGGTTTGAAGCATTTGTTGAAGACAGACTGTTGCAATCTTCTAAGCACTCCTTATGGGACGCTATGAAAAAGCTGAGACTGGTTACGTTGTTTGCCAATGGATTATTAGCGCGCTTCTCCAGCAACACAACCATCAAGCTGGTCATGGTTTACAATAACAAAATCCAATGTAGTTTGATTTTGTTGCGCTCATCTAGTGAACGCAACACCTGCTGATCCCTAACCAGGTGTTGCGTTCACTAGATGAGCATTTGTCGCAAGAGATTTGTGTATCCTCTCCGGACACTGACGTACTGTACGGGTCCGCAAATGATCCCAGGACCGCAAATGATTCCGGACCGCAAATGATCCCCAAATTGGACCGCAAATGATCCTGGACCGGAAATGATCCCCGATAGGGACCGCAAATGGTCGCGACTAAAAAAATAAAGAATGACATGGATGGTGGGATGGTGTGGATAGGTAATTGACGTACGTGAATACCGATGTTTTTATTAAAGCCATCTTATAATTATAATGGCTTAATGATTAATTCACCTTCACATTTCATTACCGAGCTTAAAATTCACCATCTTTATTAACTTATCACTACTCACGATGACTTCGATAGTGTTGATCCTAGCAGTATGCACCTGTCTTAAATGAACTCAGTTAAATGACCTTGCTCTCCATGAGTTCTCGTAGCTCAGTGGATAGAGCGCCCGCCCGGTGTTCGGGAGGTCATGGGTTCGATTCCTGTCGGGGACTCAGAATTTTTCTTTGT
>Ga0126338_10003669_pt1 | contig 10803 bp, 6 predicted proteins | sample OrbCmetagenome_2_FD_92529 | JGI IMG/M metagenome (GOLD analysis project Ga0126338, IMG submission 92529) | Coral microbial communities from Petempiche,Puerto Morelos, Mexico - Orbicella C C metagenome | ecosystem: Host-associated > Invertebrates > Cnidaria > Coral | place: Petempiche,Puerto...
CCCCAATCGAAACGCCATTTTTTCGCTTTGTGAAACGGGCTGCGCGGCACCGTTTAAACCGGATGTGACGTCACTTTTTGTTGGATGATCCAGTACAAAAATTTCAGGAGTCTTCTGCCCCGCTCCTGCAGATGACGTCAAAATGTGGTAAGAACAAAGAAAAGAGGCACACAAAGAGATAACCGACAAAAAAGGTATAATTAGCTGGCTACTAACAACTGTTTTTCACCTGGTTTCTCGAGGTATTCAGTTCTCAATTTTCGGTGTTGAAGTTTTTCCTTAGTCCTGAATCACTTATTTTCCCCGCGTTCGTTTGGTGAAAATTCTGCGAGATCAACGCATTAAAAAAATACTTAAAAGTTCTTTTGTTGAAATTTAAATATTTTTCAGCGTTGCCATGGAAACAAAATCCTTAAAGCTGTCACTGATGTTCCTACCACGCTGTTGACGTCTTTTGTTTAACAAATTGACGTCAGTTTTTTATGTGTCTGTCCTCTTATTGATGATAAATTACGTCATAACATCGTCAACGTGGCTGTGGAACCACGAGCCGCAGGCCAGTGGTTCCGCAGTAAAACTACAACATCACAAAATGAGAACAACCGATTCATGCAGTATTAGCATTCGTAATACAGAAGCTTCTGGTTCCTACAGACAAATACCGTAGCTAATCTTGCCTGCGATATATTCGTTTTCTTGTTTAAGAATGTATATGAGCAAATTTTGTAAGACCCTTTGATATGGTCCGAGGCTCAAACAAATACTAACAGTTGTTTAAGCCTCAAATAAGCATGCACCTCTCTTTAGCGGACAATTTACTATTACTGTCTGCTCATGGCAGGTTACACTCTACCTTCTTGGGTTTCCACTGATTTATTTAAGTCTCCTGATATTTGAAAGTAATTCTGGCAAAAGTGTTTGAAAAATCGTTATTATGGGAATAAGACGTGAACATTTATCTTATCGTCTCTTTAGTTCAAGAATACCGTTTTTAGGAGGCAAAACATTCTTGAACGTGGCATTTCTGAAGCTATTGTCATGGTTTTTTCAAGAATTATGCTTTCTTTTTATGGCAATATTTCTCAATTTCTTATAAATTTTTGGGCTTCATTTTATTGCAACATTGCTAGGGGGAGGGGGATCAATTATACTTGTTTCTATTCATTTTTGTTCTAAAACGTCAAGGATGTAGTTGAAATCGTGGGTTTTAGCGCGGACAAAGGGTAAGTGTCCCAACAACTTATGGCCAGGATTGCAGCTCATTAAAACCACTACTTCCTAACTATGCACAGTTCATAATTATGCCCAGCAGAACAGACGAAACATTTCAAGGAACATTTTGGGCCAACAATATCTTCTGGAAACTTCTTCACTTTCACCACAAATTCAATGCTGTTACTGAAAAGAGTGTGTTTGTAACTCAATGATTACATAAGAAAGGACAGATCGCCGACGACGTAGTTGTAGTTGTTTTTTTAGTGCAAAACTTTATCCAGTAATGCCGTATGGCTCCAGCGGCTCCCATGCCAGGGACCCTGGAATACATGTGGGCAGTTTTGCTTTAAACTGTGATGTGATCACACACCAAAGGAGAGGCTTCAACAAAATACCCTATTATAAAACTTGAAAGTGGCTGGTAGCTATTATTTTTAAGAGTTCTCTTTATAAATCCATCAAAAATTGAACAATGCAGGTTAGAATCTTTCGACAATCACTTCAACTTGGTCAAAACATTAGCTCAGCTAGTCGTTTCCTAATTAAAAGTCCTTTAAATTTCATTACCGTGATCAGATTTTAGTGAACTGGACGTGGCCGATTACCAGGGCCTCTTAGTGCTTACAGAAAATAACATTGAGCAAAAATGTTAAAACTATTTCATATGATTATCATAGTGTTTGAAAAGTTGGGCTTCACTGCATAATTCCTCTTGACAAATCCAACATTCCACATGACATAGCTCAGGTTCTTGAAAGTTAGATGTTGCTGTAGATGTATTACTCTTAATATCACAATTAGAACCCTGCACTTTTACATGATTGCTTGAACTTACAGCTCCCTTGACACACTTTCCAGTTTCCACACTGTTTGCGTTCATAAGGCTTCTTGCCAGTGTGGAATCTGACATGATTCTTCAAAGTTCCTGCTTGGTTGAAACACTTTCCACACTGTTTGCTTTCATAAGGCTTTTCACCTGTGTGGACTCTTACATGATTCTTCAACAAAGTTCCTGCTTGGCTGAAACACTTTAGACATTGTTTGCATTCATAAGGCTTTTCACCTGTGTGGACTTTTACATGATTCTTCAACAAAGTTCCTGCTTGGCTGAAACGCTTTCCACACACTGTTCGCATTCACAAGGTTTTTCATCAGTGTGGACTCTTGAATGCATCTTCAAAATTCCTGCTTGGCTGAAACTTTTTCCACTCTTTGCATTCATAAGGCTCCACACCTGTGTGAAGTAATTTATGTCAATCTGAACTCAATCCTTCGATTTTTAGGGCGATCGAGTTAGATTGAAATACAGTTCGATTTGGTTCGATTGACTATGCCGGGAGGTACAAAGTAAACATGGAAAAGTCAGTTCTCTTGTTTCTCAACTTTGCTACTTGCATACAACGCTTCTCTGAGACTGTAATTCATTTCTGTCTGTGCAGTCGGTAACTTACGACTTGTTCCAGATTTCCAACTCTGCATGCCTTACTCCATTCCCGGCAAGACGCAAGAGATGTCCCACCAACCTCGTTCCTAGATAACAACAACCATTTATTTGTACTCACAATTTATAAAATAATTACAATAAACATTAAATTAGTATAGAGTACTGCCTGCCCAAAATAACCATAAGGGCTAAAAAGAATGGGCAGACATTGGGTCAGCGGGTCTAGGGTCTCTCATCCGGGAGGACGGCAAGATGAGAGACCCTGGAAACGAGATTGATGTTTCACACACTGCACGTGGTGTCATTTCTTGTCCCCCAAGCCGCCTGTCACTCTTGGTCAGGGGGAGATGGGCACGAGGAGCAGGTAGCGTCCGCTCTGAAGTTCTGGATTGGCTAGATTTCTGTTAATTCAACACTGGCCGACTTCCCCAAACATCTTGGTGTCATAAGTTCCAGAACCAATACTGAAGACACTTTTCAGAGTGAACAAACCATTTAAAATTCGGGGCAGAACATTCAGTCTTGACATAATATGACTAATAATAGCCATGTTTAATAGCTTCTTATAGCAGAACAATATACAATAATATATATGATTAGCCAACCTCACTGTTGTACCATAGCAACCAACACCTAAGCCGACTTGTTGAAGATAGTGTATCAAAACTAACCAAAGAAAAAGAAAAAAGTTCGAAGAAAAAAGGCTACATGTAGATGACTCATGGAAATCTTAAACAAAGTTTCTCTAACTCTGACGAAAAGAAAAGTAAAAAGTACACGTGTTCTCGTGTCTCGAGGCTTGTTCCCGACCACAAGTAACTAGATACGAGGTTTCTGTGTCAATACAATGCTAAAATGTCCTATTTGTTGTGTTCGTATAAAAAAGTCATTGTAGTCTGAAATATCAGCTGCAACGTTCACTTCAGTTAAGCTTTCCAATATTAACTCAAACTATATATAATTGTCTCAAGATTTGAATAGTCGTGATATCGATGTATTCTGACAGCGAACGAAATATGACCGACTCCGACAATGCAATGCTTTTTTGTCAAAAACACAATAGAGCCAGCATGTACCGTAAGGGAGAGCAAAAGTTGCGGTATTGTAACATATGTCCCGCAGCAAACTTGTATCTTACAACGTTAAAAAGAAATTGCATAATTTATAAGCTTTAAGTTCGGAAGATGTTCTTTACATGTAAGGCCAATATCTTCATTAGTAATCGATGAGGTCATCTTTCAAATACAGCACAAGTTGTGCAAATACAGTGAGTAATATTACACACTTAACTGTACACTTTTAATGAGATATTTATGTTTGATTTAAAAATAGCTTCCCAAAACAGTAATCGTTTTCTATTCGGCAATCGACTATTTCAGAGTTCTTGTTTCTGTTTCAAAACGAGGCCCGATACAAAATTTTTTTTTTTTCTTAATACCACACATCAGTCCATTTTTAAGGGAACTAAGCAAATTTCTTTCCACATAGCTAGGCCGTTGCAGCAGCATCTTTTTCTATTAGAAGCAAAAGCTATAAATGTTTTGATCCTTTTGTAAATTCTGCATGTATCTTTTTAATCTAATCTATTATCTATTTTACTTCCGCGTGTCTGTAGTGATATAAACATCACTAAAGACACGATTATATGAGTGGTATTCATGGATTTGTCATGCAAAAAAAAAAAATTCGACTCATGAAAACCTTAACAATAGCCCTGCCAAAATAATCATACTACAAGGAATCCGCCGGAAGAACTGTCTGATCCAAGCTCATTGAAACCAGTTTGCAGAGGCTTATGTTAATCGGTTAAGTTACCTGTAATGTTTCTTTCCAAATGATCTATTAAAGTGCGTTCCATTGGAGTGATCTGGATCAGGATCAGTGATCCAAGATCACTCGGAACATGGTACATCAAAGGAACCGATGAATCTGTGACCAGAGTGGATTCATCGGTTCCTTTGATGTACCATGATCTGAGTTATTTTGGACCACTGATCCTGATCCTAATCACCTCGAGGCACCCTTTGTGTTTCCATACACAATGCAGCACGTGAACACCGAGGAAGGGACTGTGAATACTCCTGGGCAGATATGGACTTGGTTTCTAAACCAAACCACGGATGTGCGAAATACAAGTAGGATATTGATTAAGTGCGTTTTCATTTACGTACAGTCTTAAAATATCTTTACTAGGGCTAAAATAACAAAGATTACAGGACGAAACAAAATTCCTGTGTACCAAGGAATGATAAGTATAGAATGATGCCTTAAAAAAACCATGGATGTGCGAAATACTGAGCTAAGAGCGGCATTTTCTGAAGATGTCATCTTGCCTTGACTGAGATAACTGCGATACCTCTGTTTGCGTATCGCTAGTCAAATTGAAAGCCAGTCATAAATAGACCCTTCAAAACCAGACGGTGATTAGAGACTAATTTCTTCTTAAAATGTTATTACAGAACTGGGTATGCAGGTCACGGAGAAAACAGGCAGTGATCATGAGGGGGGCATTGTGCTCACGCATATATGATCAAATTCTTCCAGCTGTTATTAGAACAAACGTATCGACTTCTATCAGGAGACGGAAACTGTAGGCTTAACAACATTGACAGCGGAAACAGGTTATGGCAGCCTACCATGCTGTTTATTTGATACTTTGTCCACTGAATTCTGAATTAACAATCCTGCTAAGGTTTAATTATGCCCTTATTTTGACTTATCATTTGCAAAATTTGCCATTTAATAATTTATGTGCGACTCTAATTTCTCTTTTATATACATTAGAGTACAACACTGACCAACCTTAATCTATGTATAAATATATCTTGGTATATAACCACGCAATTATTTTATATCTCGTAACCCTAGCTTTTTTCTTTCTAAGTCTTATCACATTATCATAGTTGGAAAGGCTCTAAAAAAATTAAAAATATTTGACAAGATAAAATGCCGATTTCGTACTGCTTCAAACGAGCAAACTTAAAATTAGCATGTCTTGCTTCGTGATGTGGTACACTATGACCAATATTGTACACAAAAGCTGCAAGGCAACACTGAATTCGTCACGGAAACCGGACGACCTAACAATCGAAAACAAATTTTATGGTTTAGCAACTAATCATTAAATGCTTGAATGAAAACAACCTTAGATTACAGAAAAGAAAGGAGACCTAAAGCACCAAAAGTTCTCTCGGTATCGGTATTTGAAAGAAATGCACGTTTTGTCCAGTGTCAGATTATTGTAACTTCGGGCTCCAAGTCGTGGTCCACTGTTTTTGAATTGTCCAATTTGACTTTTCCGATGTTCACAATTTCCATGGACATGGAATATTCTTGTATCCTTTTCTCTGTGTAGCGATGAATGTTTACTCCAGAGGTCATTAATAGCGCTGCACACTTGAGGTCCTTTCTCTTTAAAGCATAGTGCAGCGCGGGCCATCCTTTGTCGTCCTCCATATTTAAATCCGCACCATGTTTCACCAGCAACTGGACTGCTCTATAATCCCCTTCTTGAGTCATTTGATGCAAAATTGTTTTGCCACCTTTCATGGCAAAGTTGACGTTTGCTCCGAGCCTCAGCAGTAGCTCGGCGCAGTCATGGTTTCCTCTTTCTAGCGCCACACAAAGGGCAGTCCTGCCTTCAAAATCCGTCATCTCGGTCGAAACACCACTGTTCACGAGGAACTTGGTCAAATTAAGGAAGCCATTCTGAACGGCGCGGTGCAGAATTGTCATGCCTTCTTCGTCGAGAATAACCGCTGATGCTTGGAGCGTCTCTCTGTCGAGAAGTTTGTTCAATTCGATGAACTCGAGCTCGTTGTTGTTCTGATCAGGAATGAGCAAAACGGAAGACTTGGCATGTTTTGATAGTGGACGTGTCAAATCTAAACATTTGCGCACATCATTGCCGTATTGACCTTCGTCGTCATCTTCTTCCAAACAGCCGATACCAAAAGCTCCCGAATCCCGGATATTACGGGTTGTAATCCTATTGGCACCTCCAAATAACGCATCAGGTAAAGATGAACCTCGCCGACGATTTGAGTGATCTTTCAAGTTCGACTTCAGTGGTGAAGTGGTATCTGGAAAACGTTCGCCAAAATTTTGTCTCGTCGGAGAGCTAGCTGGCGAACTAAATCTTCGCGGTTTACGAAAAGTTAAGTGTTGAGGTTTTTTGCTGAGCGAGACTTCCTGAATTTCTTGAGCACTGGATTTTTTGCTTTGGCTTTGCTGTGATAGTTTCGAATTCCGTAAAACGCTGTCGTTTGTCGTTGATTGGACATCAGAGAGAGAACCTTCGCCGCTATCACTTGATATGCTCCCATTTCTCTGTTTCTTGGCCGTACTGCTCGACTTAGCGAATCCTCTTTTTCTAAAAGTGTCAGAGAACTTCCTAAACGGCGATGGAACTCGCCCGTTCTTCGGCTGAGTTTGCGTAATAAGAGTTCTATCTCGTAAATCCTTCACACTTGAGGCTTTCAAAAGCCTGCCTTGTAGCGCCGTGTACGAAAGTGGTTGGTTCGCCACGCTGAACACCGGCGGACGCTGATACTCATCCATGAAATCGGGCTTCATGAGGACAAAGTTAGTTTCCTTCCGTCGGGAAACTAAGAAAATCCAATCGATAAGATTTGTCGTCCTCCTTTAAGACGGTATGCAATTTTTAATGGTGTGCGCTGTATCTTGGTCACGAGACAATGTTCTTGAAATCTTGCTCAGAAGATCTTGAAAGCTGAAAAGATTAACACAGAATGGTGAGGCTTTGTTGAAAGGTCTCTAAGGGACTAATTACTGGTAAAGTTTACATCAACAAACGCGTCCATTGCCAAATGTTCAAGGCCATTTGACTACAAAAATCAGTTTTCTTTTTCAGTTTACCTTTCGCAACAGTTGCAGTGCCCTGCTAACAGCTTGTGATCTTTTCCGTTAATTGCCCGAAGTTATACCAACGCCGTGATTAATTGGCACTACAAAGTTTGGCCTCAGGAGTTCAGAACAATCAATCAAGCGAACCGCTTATTAAACACCTACTCTGAACATAATAGCTTGGTTCGCACATATCTGCTATTGCTGAATTCCACGCTACATTCCAATGGCTTAAAATCGACCAGAAAGTTAAAAATATCTAAAAACAAAAAGCTCGAGATGCTTGAAATTAAACGAGACGATCTCAGGAACACTAACTTGACGAGCTGACTTCTAGACGAGGAATCTCTAACACTAGACACCTCTAACTGTGGAAAATAAATAAATAGTCGAGAGCCGGATGCCAGCTCGTTATCTGCACCAGGGCTGTGCTTAGTCTATTATCTAATGCATTGAAATCAATTACTAACCATCAATAAAAAAGTAAACAAAGAATCGAATACGAAAGCAATATCTCACATCTGGAAAAGTCTATATTTGCATGGCGACTCACAATTGATGACGCATGCAAACCTCAACAAGGTGCTAAAAGAATATGAGCCACGTTTCGCACATCTAGGGCAATTTTATGCTTGTTCGGGTGTGTAGTTTTTTTCGGTTTAGCACTGGCAGGGCCATGAAAGACAACCTGGCATCATTGTTTCCAATTAATTAGTTGCAAAGGATTGTGTGGCATTCATTCTGCGAGTTCTAAGTTGTTAAAATTCTAAACACCTCTAATTACTGATATTTGTCATCACGTCATTAAAACGGCTTATCGTTTGTAAATGTTGTATATATTATATTGCCAGCGACATTTAGCCGGATTTGCGATAGAAAATAATGTTTTTAGAGGATAGACAAACATGCGCTTTGCGTCAACGACAGCTTGGTTTTGCACGAAACTCAGACGAAAGTACATCAGAGAACGTCACGTGACAGAAACTTCCCGAACAGAAGTTTACCCTAGAAAAATCAACAGATCGAAGCACGCAAACAGCGCACAAAACAACAACATGGTCTTAAAAGAGTAAATCAAAATTTAAATACGCAAAAAAATCACGCCTACTCTGCAGGTTAAGTCAGAAAAAGAGACCTTGGTAATCAGCAACTGAAGATTGAATTTAATTTCCAGCTGTAACTGAGCCATTAATCATCATTAGCTTGTAATGAACAGTAGTGGCGACAGCGTGGTTTTCCGCTCTAGCCCTATTTGTCCTAAAGCGACTAGTTTATTTAACTTTCAAAAGAATTTAATGAGATTCTACTTTGTACACCTAATTACTCCCGTTACCTCCTCGGCCCTAGAGATATGTGCAACAGCTATATTTTATAATAGTTTTGGGAAAAATTTCTCAATTTTCTTTTCTTCTACGCGATTCATATTTTTAAGTTCGTTAGAATGTTAAACACGCAATAAGAACTTCGGATTATCTCAACTGTTTTGACAACACTGGTGTGTTTGATTTCTTGCTGACTCATACCATAGCTAGATACGATAACTGATATCGATACGACAATTAACCATATTCAGCGATCGCCGCCTTTCAGGACCTTTTGTCCTTTCACGACAATGCAACTGTATCTCTTATCTTCCAACTCTAATTGCACGGCTGAACGAATAACGATAGGGTCTAAAAATATAGTTTAGTTGGAGGCAATAAACAAGATCCCGTAGTATAGCTACGGGTAAACCAATGTTTCTGGCCTTGGGAATTTTCAAACGTTTACTTGACTTGATTACAAAGCACAAGTTAGCCCTTGCATGGTTTACTTGCATGTATTGAACCATTTGCCGCAGACAGAAAAAAACAAAACAAAACAAAACAAAACCAAACCAAACCAAAAAAACATTGATCATTAAAATGCGATACAGAATACCGGATATGCGAAGCGGCGTTTTTGTTCTCCTTACATTCAAACCGCAAAATTCTTACAAGACCGGGAAAGACGGAATTGTAACTTTCGACAAGACCTACTGGACAGCGAAAATATTACTAGAACTAAAGGTCTTACAAGCACGCCATGGCTCTTAGAGGGACTGATCACGAAACAGGCATGCATAAAAGGAAATACACTGGGCAAGATCTCGGTCGTCTTTGAATAAAGACCAAGTGATGGTTGTAGCATCGACGAATACATGATTAATTGGTTTTCTTAATTGAGCCATTAGTGATACCAGAAAGGAAATAGGTAAATAATGATGCCTTTAATGGAAGGTCAAACAGAGTTATAATTACCACTAAATAGTTTGTGGTTTTGGACGACGCCGCCCTGGATACAGTTCATAAAAGACTGAACAGCGATCCAAGTGAGTAAAGACACCCCTTTCGGCTGAGAAAACAAACTTATACTCGGAATTCGAAAAAATAAAGTTGTCAACTATTTATCCTATGATAACTGTTTGCTTTATCAGCCATACAAATGAATAGTTAAAAATCATCATAAACAAATTAATCAGCAAATGACAAGAGAATCTGAAGAAACTAGGCAGAAGTATATGATAATAGTGATACACCAAGAAAAGCAGGCAGGTCGCAACATTCCATTGCGTGACGTGTAGATTATCTTTTTCACAAAAATGTGCCGAATTCCTTTAATAATTCAGGCATTTTTTTTTCTTTTATAATCCAAAGAGGCTTGATATCCAAATGACACTGAACAGCTCTGATATTGGGCTCGTTATGCTTCGATTTTCTGATAACTGCTTTTTATTCACGCGTAACAAAATGCCCAAAAGCGACTTGAGTGACTATTGAGTCTAAAAGAAGTTGCGTCGAACAACTCATTTCCATCGATAGAGGGTTCACAATCCGAAATTGAAACTTAATTTAGACATTTTTCACAATTAAAAGGATAATGAGAAGAAACTAGGCAAACACGCAACATCCTAGGTCACTAATTTACACATTCTTATAACGAATTCATCTTCCAGTGAATATAGTATTTAGTGAAGAATCTACAGACACCCAGTTATTGCTGAGGACTGAAGTTCAAGCTAAGTAAACATTGCGACGTGATGTATAAAGTGCGAAAAAAAAATAAAGAAATCAAAATGGATAGATTAAGCATAATAGTAGAAAAGAATCAATCTCAAAATATTGCTTTTTGTTTTCTAGAACAAACCGATGATTTTAAGTTGAAAGTTGCCTGTGTTATAGTTGTTGCTTATCTTTTAACTTACTTCTATCTTTAGCTCAAGGTGATAGCTGACGCTTATTGTTTATTTCATTAATAAA
>Ga0126338_10003670_pt1 | contig 10803 bp, 7 predicted proteins | sample OrbCmetagenome_2_FD_92529 | JGI IMG/M metagenome (GOLD analysis project Ga0126338, IMG submission 92529) | Coral microbial communities from Petempiche,Puerto Morelos, Mexico - Orbicella C C metagenome | ecosystem: Host-associated > Invertebrates > Cnidaria > Coral | place: Petempiche,Puerto...
GGATTTGGCCTTAAAAAGCGCACGGATTGTGGATTTTTGCGGTAAATCGAGCGGATTCGCGGATTTTGAAAACACAGTGGATCGTGGATCAGCTGTGAATTTTGGCGCGGATTCCGGATTGTGCCTGTTTTGACGTTCGGATCTTGGGTCCTAAACGAAATTTGGATCATAGATCTTTCTTCAGCCTTGGTCGGTATGTTAATGAGTTCATCCAAATTATTTCTTTTTTCGAACAAAGCTCATTTAAACTCAGGTGTGAGACTGTTATTGGAATTGTACCGTGTTATAGTCATTAAGCATGTTGCCTTCTTTACTATTTGTGCGAAATTACTAGTAACAATTACTAGTAACAATGGCATTCACATTCACACTTTTTCGGATGTAATTGTGGTTTCGGATTTGAAAAAAAATATTGGCGGATCGACGGATTTGGCGAAAAAAAGGCACGGATTGGCGGATTTGCATACCCCTATTCACCCCCCTCCTCCAGTACAAACGATTTTCAACGACTGACTATGGAAAGCTGGTGCACTAACCTAGATCAAACGCCACTTAATAGATGTCAACAACAACCGGCGCCTTACAAACGACTTATCCATGACGCAAACGAAACCGAAAACGGACATCTAACAGACCGACTTACTTTGACTAACCGTTAGACGGACCAAAAAACCGACCAATTTGACTAACAATAGACGGATCGAAACCCACCATTGACTGATGACAAACTTTACACGAGTCTTTCAGCCAATACCATCATGGCTAAACTGACCAACCACGTTCAACAGACCAGACTTACAACATCATCGACTGGCAAATACTATTCATTTGCCTCTGAAGATGACTTCCGCTCAGGTTGTCGAAACGTCAGTCACCAACAACGTTAACAGCTCTTTTACTGATACTCCTGGGTTCAAACCATTTACTATAATTGTAAGAACTGAACAACATTCAGCTGTAGCGTGGCATTTTGAAAATGGGTTCAGGTAGTCACTGGACAAGGATAGTTTGTAGCAAGCATGTTTTGGGAGGCGCGGTGGCCTCATGGTTAGTGCGCTCGTCTCGGGATCGAGCGGTCCGGGTTTGAGCCCTGGCCGGGGACATGGTGTTGTGTTCTTGGGCAAGACACTTTACCCTCACAGTGCCTCTCTCCACTGTTCACATAATGCCATAGTACAATAGTAGCCATGCCAAGCCTGAGATTTCTCTTCAGTTTTCCTTAGTTAGTGATAATTAAAAGAGAGGGCGCTGGTGGTCAGTAGTCAGTTTCTTTATTTTGAGATGGCGCAGTTTCATGTACTTGCCATCTTAAATTACCAAACAACACTTCTCATTCAGTGCACGCATCTAGGTGCATAATGTTAAATATAATAATTTATATAGGTGAAACAAGTTAAAAGTGAAATATACGTCTTCGATAGGCGAATGAATTCTAACTTCCTGTTAATGTAGAGGGAACAGGAGAACATGATTGCTAAAATGTCACATTTCATCAGGCACCAAATATGATTATTATGTCTTCTGCCTGTATTTCTTTTTAGAGTTGATAATTTTTGTTGGATAAATATATACATCTGCAATGCAATGTATATGTTTATACATGACTGGTTATGCGCTCCTTTGTTGGATAAATATATACATCTGCAATGCAAACGTCCTTTGGCCGAGTGGAGGCTTAACATCCAAATCATAAGATTGCTGCTGTCAAAGTCAAGTAAAATTCTTCCAGCTTCTGGAGGTTCTCTGTGGATGGAAGAATGATCTCTTTGTCTAGATCGTGAAACACTCCCAAGAACACAAATTGTTTCCTAGGTGTCAAACTTGATTTCTCTAAGCTTATAAGGAATCCTAGTTCGCAAAGATGATTTATCACTTTCTGTGTGTTTTGTACTATTTCAATAGAGGGCATCTGTAGCTACCCACCCATACCAAAAAAGTAACATTTGTCAGTCAATAACAAAATTCCGAGGGGATGGCAATCCCCCCGCCCATTAGGAAATGGCGTAGTAGAAAAGATATAGCTCAGGAGGACGAGGGTTAATCGTGACAGATTTAAATCTAGCTTCGCGAGTTTGTTTTCCAATACTTTAATTACACTATTCTTATGATCTAAAAACAAAGCTCTAATTTTAAATAAGTTGCAAGTTCGTTCCTACAAGCAAACAAACATCATTGTGATAAACTTAATACTATCTAGGTGAACGCGTGTATCGACACGTGTTTTCCGAAAGCATGAATGATGATTCGTGTTCTGTTGAATGTTAAGGTTACTTAATTTGATGGACCCCTTTAAGGCGGGACTTAACCTAAAATTCTGAAAGAAATTCGAAGTTTTGTTTTTCACGGAACTCGAACCCTAAGGTATTGAAGTTTTATTTTGACAAGTACTGTTACTGTAAGTTTAAAGCGCGTTTTCTCAAAACGAGTTATTTTCGCCTTCCAGAAAATATATCTTGAGAGGAATTTATTCAATTGAGCTGAAATTTCAGGATTTGTTGTTCTTAGTACGTTCTGTGGGATAAGCATAGACCTTTTCCATTCAGTGCATTCTGTCGAAGTTATGTATTGAAACGTAGATTAGATTTTTTGTATCAGATTTAACTGGTCATCATTTCATGTGTTTTTAACTTTTCAAAAAAATCTCTTTGCTTATCCCAGCAAGCTATATGTCTTCTTTTATAAAATTTAAAAATTATTCCTTTTGATCAGTTCGTGTAGGAGTTATCTTTTCTCAAGTAAGCCCTGGCATTCCCCAGCAGGTGGCAGATTTAATCAACCGGTGTCAGGTTGCAATACAGTTATAGGGTACACAAATATTCTTTCCATAAATGTTGGCCTTTAAGCTTTTTAAAAATGTATACTCTGCAATGGTTTGGAGTTAACTCTTAGTCGCGAGAAAATGTTTGAAACATGGTGTGTTTTTAGGGTAAGTCCCACCTTAATTTTATCTTCCCAGGCTGCTGTCCTGCGGAGCAAGAAAATTAATTCTGTTGTTATTCCGCTGCATTTTCTTTATAGAATGAAGTGTTGCCATGGTAGCAAAGGATGCTTCAAATAAAAAATGGAAGTGCTTTTATAGTTTTATTGTAATGGAAAGCGTTTTGATTTTAATTTGAAAATCATTATAGCTGCGTCGCAACAGATCAAGAAACTCCTGAAACTACTTATTCCAGGTTATATGCATTTTGTCGTTAGCAGTGTCATAGGCTTAAGATGTTGCCCCTAGAGCATCTCCATTTTCGTTAATTTCTGACTGTCGAGTAGCCTGATTCTCAAGACGGTCCGAGTTCGCTGAGGAGGGAGTGGAGGCGAGCGAGAGAATCAGCTAACTGTTGTTACACTTTTCCCAAACCTTCAAGATTATCCGCTGTTCTATTCCATGACGTCGCTAAAAACGCAAAGTTGATATTTTTTTTGTTCTACTTTTCCGCGTGAAGCAAACGAAATTGCAGACTTCCGCACGCAGGCTAAATTCTACCGCTTTCTATGAGCAGCTCACAGCGGGATGGAATAGCGGTCGTGACAATGCCAGTTTACGTGACGCAAAGTAACATGCAAACGCGGCATTTGAACAATTTGCCTCGTTTTCGTGTCGTTAAGGTTGTTAGTGTTTGTTGGATTCAGTTTATTATTAAAATGAGATCTTGGACCATACACACTTTCACGGAAACTTGTCAATTGTGTCGTTTCCAGTGGTAACTTAAAAATACTTACCGTGAATGTAATTAAAATGAATCCCAGATGTAAAAACATACCCCTCAGTTGACGTAGTACATGTTTACGCTAAATGTAATATAATACAAATAAATGTGGTAAATGTAATAACGCATTGCCCAAGCAAATGTGGCAAATGTATTAATAATAAGATACTCAAATAAAAACCGCTCTAACAGGATAATTTGGTTGATGACAATTTTTCGAAGTGTTGCGATTAAAAGTGTACTCGAGTAACATGACCTAAAGGTACACCATGACACGAAGACGTCTTGTAAAGCCGTATCTAGGTAATTTGTTTTGTTTCCAAGAATTTTCGTTTCGCTCCATTGTCAGAACTCAATTGAGGTCAAAACAGAGGAAAAAACTGTGAACTCGGATGTTCATTCTAAATGTAACAGCTATGAGACTCTTGTTATCATTCGTGTTCATCTTCCGCCGGAAATGGCTTGCGAAGTTTTCCATTCCTGTTATGGCCGTGTTTGTTATATGCGGTGTTTTAATCACAAGCGAAAGAGGTGGGACTCGAATTGCATTTAATCTGTCTTCAGTTCGCGCAACCAATCCACTGACAAGGGAAATCTTCAACGACAATATGTCCAAGGAAAGACAGGAAAATGAAATAATTTCTGGAATAAACGTCCATACTTGGTACGACTTCTGCCCGTCGCCGCTTCATGTTCTGTGTTACCACCCATTGTTTCCAAAGGCACCAGACGAGAAGGCAGTCATTACAGCGCTAGACGTTACAAGATCTAAAGATAAGTATGCCCAGAGAATATTTGGATTCTTACATCCACCGAAAACGGGCAAGTACAAATTCGCAATTGCTTCGGATGATTTCTCAGAATTGTGGCTCAGTGCAGGGGAAGACCCTTCCGAGGCTGTTTTAATTTGTAGCCTGGGCGAATGGACTACCAGGGATAATTTCCAGCAATCACTGTCACAGGTTTCAGACGAGATAGAGTTAAAGGAAGATCGAAAATATTTCATAGAAATTCTACACGTTCAATTGTTGGGAGTCGACTTTCTCCAAGTGGCGTGGAGCGTGCCTGCAACGCCACGTGATAAGTTTGAAATAATCTCCACTGACAGCCTGTCTTTGTTTCTGAACGATAGCGGGACTCTGCATAATTACGACATGACTCCAGACAGTCCAGCATGCAAATCAAGATCCCACCATCGGCAGAGTACAAGAACGGAAACTAAAGCCACGCCACAATACCTCTCTCATGAGATGGTAAGAGATGTGTTGCCTTATTGCGAATATACGCCAAGCTATCTTACAAAAAAGGAAGCACCTGATGGTAGCCCACAACTTGTTTATGACTTCATCCTGAAAGATCATTTTATTCCTATAGGAAGTTACCCAGCAGCGGAGTACAGAACGATCATTAATAAGTTTCCAGAGTTTGGGGATCATCATTTGGATACAGCAACAGCACAGAAGGTTGCAAGGATCTACATGGATGACTTACATCAGCGCTATCCCAGGTAAGTGAATGCAGTTTTGTGTTATCGCCCTCTCTTGTTTAAATTATTCATTTTTGATTTCTTTTTTAATATGCAAACATTTCTTTGTAAAAATTGGTAACTCTAAGGTCCCATATTTTCACGAGTTTCCAACGGATTCTTATGAAGCTTCGTATATTTGCTAAATTCGGCATGATAAATCGAGCGGTGGGGCTTATTTTTTTGTTGTTTGTTTGAATGAAAGCGGAAAAGCGTGACATCGATAAAAAAAAGTCCATTAAGACTGGAAAGGCGAGCCTTTCACACGTCATGCAGTAACACTTTTCCATGCACATACTGTGAATTTTACAAACTGTTTTAATATTCACATTCATATTAGATTTATTTACATCACGTTCATCTCACTCTTTCCATTTCTACAACTCATTAGTTACATCTTCCACCTAAAGGTTTGAACAATACTTCCTGACTAAAAAATAAAACAGCGAAGTTTGAAAGTAACTTGAAACAGCAAGTACTTCATTTATTTACATTTGTAATAAGGTGCAGTTACACAATTTAATGAGCAACAGACAAGGAAACCTTTCTTGTAACCTTTCTTTGCAGCAAAATTAAGGTCCTAGAACTGATAAACGTGGAAAGAAAAGTTGACAAAGAGCTAGGGAGTCGGTTTCTCCTGGAGTTCTTAGTAAATGTCACAGGCCGAGACGAGCCGCTCAGGCTATCTGAACACGTCTTCCGGCCAAAGGACACTGATTCCTTGTGTTATCCTAAAGGTCTCCAGTGGAAAAGAAATGCCAAAATTGCTTTGGTGATCACTCTTAGAAATCAAGGCCGATGGATGGTGCACTTCTTAGACAACTTGGAAGCGATGTACACTGTCACAGGAGACGAAAACGTGCGTCTGGTCATATTTGATTATAACAGTTCTGACATAAATCTGGAGCACGAGTTGGCTTTGAGGAAACTTCCACCTTACATTGTTATCAGTGAACAAGCAGAACACTATTCCCGCACTAAATCTTTCAACAGAGCTGTTGAACAAGTTCATGATCCCGAGACCATTGTGTTCACCCTTGATCTGCACTTGGACTTGCCGACTACACTCTTTGATGACATCCGAAAAGTAAGTGACAAATGGGTTTGGATAACTTCTAATGCAAGCACTGTGCATTTTTAGGCCCGTTGGCAACGTGTATTATACCAGCAGAGAAAAAAAACTTTGAGCAGAATTCGGTGAAAGATTGAATAAAAACCAATAGTGATCTGAGAAGTCAGATGATGCTATTTGCAAATTCGACATGGCAATTACGTTGAGTTTCCAAAAGAAAATAAAATCTACTCTCACATATCACATATACATGTTCAATGATTCGGATGTTAAAGGCGAAGAAAGTTATTACATTTTCCGCGCAGAATCACTTTTCCCGAGCAGAATCATGATCACGGGCGAGTTTTATTAAGACGGGAGATCGAGACAGACAAATCAACGACTAATCAACTAGGCTATAGTCTTACCAGAACAAAGGTATTAACCGGGGAGGCAGGGGAAGGCTATGACTGGGGTAGTTGATAACCAGAAAAGTACGGTTTGATTTTCAGTGATAAGACATATAATGACCGAGCGTTTTACCAATTTACTCCACAGCGCTGTTTTGAAAGTCGTACTGTGTACACTCCCGTTATAATCCGCCTGAGTTGTGGAGAATCTCGAGCGACGCTGAAAGGATTTTGGGAACCGCAAGGATTTGGATTAGTTGGCATTTTTAAAAGCGACTGGGACCGAATTGGAGGATTCAATGAAAAGGCCTTTGACGAGAAATGGGGCGGAGAAGATTGGGACTTTATGGAGACACTTGTAAGGCTTGGAATGGAATATGACAGAGTGCGACATCCGGGGATCTTTCATTACTATCACAGTAAACGTGGCATGTGGACTTCTGACCACAACACATAGCGGTAACGTAGACGGAGACTAAATTATTGGAAGGTCAAAAAGCTTAAGTTCTGTTTGTTCAAAGGTTAGAGAATGCTGTCCGCCGGATAAATCACTAGGCAGTGGACAACGACGTTATCTACTGAACAGTGATTTATCCGCTAATAGGCCATTTCCTAGTTGTCTTTTGCTTCCGTGTCTAAACGAGTCTAAGAGCGAAGCCATTCATTTGAAAGTGAGTTCCGTCTATACCGGTTCATTCTCATTTAAATCAATATCATTTTCATTTGAAAGGTTTTGCAGGAAGACTCGTTCTGAAACAGAGGCACAAGGTAACTCGGAAATGGCCTATTCATAGCGTTATTCAACCTGTGGACAACCGGGGCCTGTCAAACAGTGTTTGACTTACATACGTCTACATACACTACTTAAGAGGAAGGTGTATAAGAATAAAACTCGATAGAATTTATTGAAGTCTTTAAAATTGTTTAGTGTCGAAAAAGCTTTCAACCATTGTCTCCCTTAAAATATTCTTTTTCACTTCAATTGTCTTTACTTTTAAAAGAACACCACAAACGTGGCCCAGCTACAGAGTCAAATTAAGTATTTATGTCGTACTCGACAAGCAGCTTAGATTGAAAGCTGCGTTTTGGAAGGTTTCCTCTCATAAAGTGTCAAAGAAAAGTTAACACTCAAATTTTCAATAATGGTTTTATCTAGGCCATAAACCAAAGGGGGAATGTCATTCTAAGGCTGCGCATGCGTTCACACTTGTTGCCTGAAAACTAGTGCCTGGGCACCGGCACAAAAAAGTGTTGCGATCAGACACTGGGTACTCCAAGTATCCAAGTACCGTTTAGTGTCCGAGTCGAGACTTTGTACCCGGTCACCGTGCTCGGGCACCAAATGTGAACATAGCCTTATTGGGAATTTGTTGGTGAAAATGGTATCAAAGTACACAGCTAGAACACCATAAATAAAATTTTTGACTTGCAGTCAAACGTTCAGGCAGAATCCGCATTGGGTAATACGTCATTTCATAGTAGGTTACTTGGGAAAAGTTATTCTTCAACTTGGCCTTTGAAATTGCTATTCTCCATGCGGTCCAAGATGTCGCCATAAACTTTAGTCATCTAAAGTTGGAGAGGTATAACTGATTTTAAATCATGAGCAAGATCGGTTCCGACAAACAAAATTTTGACAAGAGCCGGCAACAACATTAACGATCGCAGACAATTTTAAGTTAAAGAAAAGCATAGCTAGCAAAGGAATTATAATTCAGGCTGTAATTAACTAAACGATTTGAATAAATGAAACTGAGAGTAATAGACCACCTGAGTTAAATGTTCAAAATGGATTTGTACCTTGTGTTGATAGTTACACTTGAATGTAGACAAATGGTGAAGCAGCCTCATGGCCAATGCGCACCACTTCTCTCCCGCCGCGTGTCTGTTTGAGCTAGAAATTGTAGAAAAGAGGGAATAAAGGACTAAGCCACGCACTTCCGGAACAAAAAAGGGTTCACTCAAACTCTCTGTTAAACTGAAAGTTTTCGATTCACCAAAACGTCTCATAAGATACAGGTACTGCCGATTGGAGAGATACGATTGGAGATGGCAAGGGCTTTCTAAGTTGTCATATTAGCCTTAAGTTATCAGCAGATACGCCACTCTGTTTCTCTTTTGGTTTTTGATGTTGGCATTATTTTCTTATTACCTTGGTTCAAGTATACGTGGATATCATACCTGAATAGGTTTATCCCACAGTTCCATGCTTTTGTCATCAGCCATAAGATTTGAATCTCAGGATAGCAACCCTGGATTTAAACAAGTTTCCAAATGAAATGGTTTAGTATTATTCTTACTTCTAAAAATCTCAGCGAATTACGGTTACGTGTAATTCTCCAGGAGAGACAAAATTGCTACTAGTCCAGTTGCTCAACACCTGCACTTCTTCTCTTTTTGTGAAGATGTTTAATTCATGAAATTTCGTCTTCGATTTTTACCTCTTTCTTATCCGGACGTCTGCGGAACAACCGAAAATGCAAAAGCCTTTTTTGGCAAATTATCTTTAAATCCAACCTGCAGTAATTAAATGCGGATTTAAGTCGTTCAGCTCAGATATACTCTAGCTTAAGTGTTAGGGAGTCGAGTTTAATGTGACGAACAATGTAAGCTAATTAAACACTGTTGCCCGAATAGAGTCCGCTTAGCCTTTTTTCTTTGACTAGCAATATCTCGTGAATCATTAGCCTTCCAGCTTCCCTTTTTCGATTTTTTTCCATATCTTCTTTAATCTGTAGTTAATAGGAGCAGAAAATAACTTACAAAAAGGACCGCCCTTTACATCTCTAGCCGAGCTCACCCTCACCCATTGGCTCTTCGAGGTGCATAAGAAAGATGGTGGAAACGCTACTCTTAATTTATCGTTAACCACAAGCAACAAGGATGTTAGCTCAGCCAATACTTAGTATATTCGATATATCTCTCACCTTGGCCTGGTTCTCAATGATTTCACAAATGTCTTGGTAAACAGCTAAGGCCTCTTCTTTACTTTCAGCGTCACTGCTGCTACCACTACTCAATGCGTGATGTACAAGACTGTGAAACGCTTTGCTGTAAAAGAAATCAAGAGTAATATCCACGTCATTTCAGATGTTTTACATTGCATTGTAAAGGAAATCAATAAGATTGAACAACTGCTGGTAATAGTTGGTTTACAAAGCATAACGAACCCTGCATGTTCCCATAAGATGCGAACTGGGGACGCATGTGATAATTAGCTGTTTTACCCATCTCTATTGTTTTAGGGGCAGGTTCATTGTTTCTGTTGTTTGTTCTATTGTTTTCTCAGCCAATCCTGCTAAGTCTTCCGTTAGGTACTTTGTGTATGAACAAAACCAGGGCAAAGCGGTGACAATCAATTACCTTAATTTAGTGAAGTCAACTACATCCATGGCAAGATGTTTCTTGATAGAAACTTTCAAAGCTCTCATGCTTATTTCTCTGTAGTAGGCAGGCGGTTCAACTGCGAGAGCTGCATATTTAGAAGCACAAAAATGGAAAAATATTGAAAAAAATTGGAATGGTAGTGGAAATCAGTTACTGATTATTTAAAAAGCGAAATCACTTAATTTAAAGGGGCATCGAGAACCGATGATGTAACGTCTTGTTGAAAGTTTGATAACTTTTTCTTTGTTCTCAAGCCCAATGGAGAGAGCGTGGATGGAATGTTAGCCTGATCAGTAAGAAGGAGACATTTCTGTGTTGTTTCTTAATTTTCCTCCCTGCTTTATTCCGCTGACCGTTATGTACTAGCTCAAGTGCAGCAGGCAAGGGAATACACCAATTTGCAATAGATCAAATTTGAAACGTGCTGACTGTGGTGCGTTGAGGGTGTTAACACCGCTTGAGGATCCGCCCATATAATCTACCCAGTCCCCACCAAGAACTTCCACGTTTTGTTTGCATTCCGATTCGTGTGGATTCTCCAAATTTTCTCTGATAGTCCTCACGGTAAAAATGTTTTGAAATTATGACTACGTACGTCTTATTTACCAGCAAGAGTTTCGAAAGTGCTAGCATCAGCATGTGGCAGGGCCTCCGCAGTATCGAGACACAAGGACAGGTCTGAATCGCCTAATTGTGCCTTTGCCTCGAACTCATACAATGTCAACAGTA
>Ga0126338_10003672_pt1 | contig 10795 bp, 7 predicted proteins | sample OrbCmetagenome_2_FD_92529 | JGI IMG/M metagenome (GOLD analysis project Ga0126338, IMG submission 92529) | Coral microbial communities from Petempiche,Puerto Morelos, Mexico - Orbicella C C metagenome | ecosystem: Host-associated > Invertebrates > Cnidaria > Coral | place: Petempiche,Puerto...
CTTTTCAATCAGTGCTACTTTGCCTCCTTTCCCCACCAAACAATTCAAACAGGTATTTAGTTATTGTAATGATTTCATTATCTTGATCAAGGTGTGTGGTTGAAAAATATTCTTTTGACGGTTTTGGCTATTTCTGAAGGCAAACTAATTGCTTCATCCTTTAGGTTAAACGAACCCCTTTTTGATGCGTGTAGTGAAAAATCCTATTTTTCAATACCGGTCACCTTTGCCTCTTCAGTATGATCATGACTGCGCTTCCAAAGCCATTTAACCTAGCAATGGTACAGTTTTGGCCCGTCAGTGCAGAGGCTAAGTTAGAAGCAAAAGTTTCCAAATAAACACTTTGCCGACTTTTTCATGCAAAAGTCTCCACACGAAACAAGCATCAGAGCAACATATGCAGACGCAGCAAGGTGTTGATAACCTGCAACCTTTGCTAGGAAAATGTCCTGACAAAAGGCGTCAATTAGCAACACCTTACTGCGTCTGCATATGTTGCTTATGTGCCACTTAATGACAAGCAGCCACCCTACCCTCCCTGCTCCTCCCCCAACCCCTACCATTAAGCTGGGCTGCAAAACAGTTTTCATTTTCTCAGTTGTAGGAAATAGGAGTGGCTGGTAGGAGAGATTTCTTGGATTTTTACCACGCCCCCACTGACCTGGCTGGGCGGAAAAGCGGAGTTTCCACTGTTGAGTAATCAGAATACCTCAAAGAGGCTGCATTTTCCAATTCATCATGAATTGATCATCAGCAAGATGCTTGAAAAAATTATCCAGGCCGTTCATCAGGACTAGTTTCTTTCCACGAATTGATTGACTCCACTCAAACCATAACGATGTCTTTGTCTCCTCCATTTTTGCCATCACGGTAAAATAACTTTTCTGTCTTTAATAATACCAACCATAAGGTTGTTTGTATACGGAAGGCAGAATGTTATTTTTAGTCTGGGGAAGGGGGAAGGGCAGACTCAAAACGTTGCAGGGCACAACAGCGATTTTAACAGGAAATCATAATCTACCAAAAAGTAGGAGGGTGGGGGACTAATTCACCCGTAAAGTTACAATGTTGCAAATAACAATCCTCAACTGCAATCTTAAAAAAAAAACACCAGAGAAAGAAAGTACTTCTTGTTGACTTTCACTTTCTGTTACAACTTTATGCAGTGTGGATCATTGATCATGGTTCGAGCGAGTCTATCAACATTAAAAGAAACGCATTAACCTTGAAAAGGAAAGCTTGAAGTTAGAAATTCAAAAGGGGTAATAATTTTGCGTCATTGCTAGAATAGCAGTAAAATGGAACAGCCTCCCTCAAACCCTCAAAAATACCCCTTTCTTGTTTTTTTTTCTCCTGGCAAGATCTTTGAACAAGGCTACATATTCATGATGACCTATATGGAGTACCTCCTGCATTTGCAGGTTATCAAATCAGTACCACGACGTTAATGTTATGACTTGCCTTGGCTTTAATTACATTTTACTGCAATAAAATAAATCAAAAAAAAGCTACCACACACACACAAACCCCTCATACAGACAAGCAGTGTTTCTTACACTATTGTAAAAAGTTCCACTCTGACCCACACTGCAGTACTACACATTGTGTGATCTGACTGACATTCAAAGCCTTGATGACGCTAGTCATTCAAGGAATGACTGGCAACTCTCCTTCTCCTGCAAAAGCTCTTTGGCTGTAGCATCCATTTTCTCACGCGAGAAGTCATCAATGGGCAGGCCCTGTACTATTTTCCATTCCTGGTCTGCAATAGTCACTGGGTACGAGTACACAATGCCTTCTGGGATACCATAGGAACCATCGGTACAGACACCCATGGACACATACGAACCCTGTAGACAAAGACAGATGAAATAAGTAATGCGATTACAATTAAGCAGTTTCTCATATTATATCAAACTATGTCGAAATAACCTCAGTACATTGTAAAGCACCATAAAATTATAAGGAGAACCTTTGATATCTTACCTCAGGAGTACCAAACCACCAGTCTCTCATGTGGTCACAAATAGCTTTAGCTGCAGACATGGCACTGGATAACTTACGAGCTGCAATGATGGCAGCACCACGCTTTTGAACAGTCTACAGCAAAAAAAAAATGGAACACTTATCAGTAACATAAAACTAATGTAGGTTGAACTTGTTTCGATCTCTATGCGTGATAGTTGACGAGGGCGCGCATGCGATAGAAATCTCGAGCTCATAATCTAATATCGTTTCCAATCAGCGCGCGTATTTGCTTTGCGTTATTTTTTTAAATTAAATTAGTGTTCTCTTCAGAGGAATTGTTTTGGAGTTATTTATATACACTTTTGCGATCTCAACGATGGACAACAACACGCATTTGGATAGCAATATACCAGCAAGTTGACTTTTGGAGAACGCTTACTGACATATCCAAGACAGTATTTTTCATGAACACGATCTTTATGCCTTTATGTCTTTATTCTATTTATTATTATGCAGCATTATAGATGTTAGCCGTATCGCTGCTGTTAAGCGAAACCTGCTTACTTCGCACTTTCCGTTCGGAAGCGCTCGTTTTAAATTCTCATCTGCTTGACGATGGACTGTTCATAAGAGAATTGAGAGTCGAAAAATCAAAACCCAACTAACTTCAGTCTAGCCAATCATAACAGACCTAGACAATCCACTGAACCAATCTAAACTGCAAATAAATCATATCTAACTGGCGTGAACTGCTGGGAAACCTCAGTGTGTGAACCAGCCAGTCACAAAATTCTCATGTAGCATAGTAGTACAGAACCAAAGCGAATGCTAATTACTTTTGACATCCAAGTGAACACCACTGTATGTGAAAGAAAAAAACTAAATACATAGCCACTTAATACTAGAATAACCACTAATCTCGAGACTATGCTGCATGTTGCTGAACAGTGACGTACCCTAACAAAATCTCCATTTAACCAATTGTCATCTTTGACAGCCTGCCTGATAGGCACGGCTGACCCATCTGCAGAGGGAACGGTGCCATGGTTGACATCAGGGTACTGAGTGGAGGAGTGGTTTCCCCAAATGATGACATTCTTCACGTCTTGAACTCGAATGCCAAGTCTGCTAGCAATCTGCATTAACCAGCAAGGACAACTGTCAGAGAACAGCCCTTTAAAAGATATGTCTCTTGCAGAATTTGAATCAAATTCCACAGACTTGCAGCCTAAATTGCTTTTTCATTGTTTTGCAAGTCTCAGGTTTATAGAAAGATATCAGTCTTACGGTCTATCACACGCTCTGATTCACCATTTGAATTCCCCCTTGTGTTTTCTTGTTCACACAACAGCTTTTCAGCCTGAAGTACTGTAGGCCAGGCAATAAAAGCAACGGTTGCATTCATTAGTAGAAAGGATTGGAGAACTCCAGTGTGAAGAATGCAGCAAATAACACACCGTAGGTCTCATGGCATGAAGAAAAATTGCTGGATGCTGCCACATTTTCTCAGAACCGACCTCCTGATGAACAACTGCTCCTCCTAAATTACTGCCACATCATATGTACTCAAGGTGCAAAATAACAGCAATCAACAGATATAAATACAGGACTCCCATGAGAGTCAGTTTCAAACAAAAAGGACTTTGGAGAATTAAAAACCACAACAAAAGATTAGATTTGTATATTTAAACATTTCTCTCCTCCTTGTCAATGTTATAAAAGAGATTATTGTTTACCTGTGCCTTGGCTCTGTTCATATCCAATCTAGTCAAACAAGAGAAGTTCTTAGCTGGTATGGAAGGTGCATTCATTTGTGCAACCATGCAGTTTGTGTTTGCTGGATTGCCAACGACCAACACCTGCAACATTCAAACAGTCAGCAAGCGCAATCTGTAATATTAAAGCTGTCTCTGCCAAAAATTATGTACTTTACTTGCTTCATGTCTGTGTAGCCCTACCTAATAACGGCTTGATTGCATATCAATTTTTAACAACCTTATTTACTGTATCTGGTGATTGTTCAGGTTGTAGCCAGTATGAGGCAAACCAAGGCACTTGCCTCAGTCATTTTTTTTTTCTCATTTCTGCAGTTTCTTTTTTGAAGGAGAAAAGCAAAAAAGCTGCCACATTCCTATAGGATGAGAATTTAACCGTGAATGTGCCTGAGCCATAATCTTTTTAGGGACATTGCCTCAGTCATAATTATTTTCTGGCTATGGCCCTAAATACCATCCTAAGTATGCCAAGAATCGTAAATTAAGGCAGTGATTTTATAATCCATATGTTTTGGCATGCATCATACCTTGACAGTTTTTTTTGCCGCTTCCTCCAAGGCCTTCCCCTGTGAAACAAAGATCTTGGCATTGGCCTTCAGAAGATCTTTTCTTTCCATTCCTTCCTTTCGTGGCATGGCACCAACCAATATGGCTACATCAATATTGGAAAATGCCACCTTTGGATCAGCAGTTGAGATTATCTCTAACAAATAAACACAGAGTAACTGTTACAGTATGTATTATCTTGACTACTGATCAACCACTGCCTCATAACCCCTGCTACCAGCTCAAAGTTTTCAATAATTTTCTATTATGTACAAAGTGCCATGCAATTCTTTTAATAATGTTAAAATATGCAAATAACAACATGTCACTATTACAGGGCATTTGACAGGATGGGGTAGTGCAGATCCGCATAATTTGCTAACATCCACATCCTCCATATAAAACAGAAAAAGTGTTTCATATTAGCCATAAAACAGCTGTTTAACATCCCCACAAGCAAAAATTGTGAAGTTGAAGTAGTTTTTCTCCTAAAACAGCGACAAAAATATGCCATTTCTTCATGACAAAATTTTAACCTCCATGCATTCCAACCAACTTTAGGCGAGAGCCTGGAAACTAGTTTTTCACTGTCCAATGTAATGCCTGGTTACTAAGTTACGGATGTTCCAAAACAGTAACAACGAATTCTTCACACAAAATTTTACGAAAAACCTGTGTTAAATGAAGAAATACCTGTCAACAAATACTAGAAACAGATCGAGCATATGTCCAAGTTGGCGAGCATGATGTTTAATAAGTTTATTCAATTAAAGAGCTTAGATTGTGGGTAAGACTTTAAAGTGCTTTTCGTTTCACTCTTACTCAGTACATTACAAACGGTTTATTATCAATTTTGATAATCACTGAAATTTGCACATAATCCAGTGTGTTTTCCATATAATTGACACAATTTTCCACATTTTCCCCCAGAAAATTTCTGCATAATTTGGTTTTTTTTCCCACACCCTGTCAGATGGCATGCTATTAATGGCAAATTCCAGAAAGTGACCCCCACAAAATAAACAATGCTTGCTCCAACTATTGAGCCTGTAACCATGTACTATCTTAAAATCAGACAAAGAAACAAGACCATTATTGTGACATTACAAATAACAGGTCAGAGAACCTCCAACACCCATATGGAATACAACTGCCACTTTCACCATATGCTAGATAACATAATCCTGTGAACAATCAAATGAAATTGTTTCATTTGCACCAAGCCTGTTTTTTTTTCCTATGTAGCTCTTGCCCATTAATTAAGTTACTGTACACGTACCTTGTAACAAAGGAAAGGCACAGTCCTGCAATTCCATCACGACACCTTCCAACACACTCATCATGGGCTGGATATCCAGCAACAGCAGGGTCAATGGCTGCCATCAGAAAGATTTTATTAAATAAATCCAACAACAATTTTATGACATTAACGGTGAGTAGTGCTAGTGGTGAACTCACATAAGATGTAGCTGATTCTCATTGCATTTGCTGGTAACTGCAAAAATGTGGTGAATTGTGCTCTCAGACAATTACATGTATATCTGAGCGAATTCAGAAAAACATGCCCACTAGGTTTTCTTTGCCCAAATCCAGGCTAAGCCAGCGACATTAAACCCAGGGGGGCTCCATTAAGGCCAGGTTGGGCACATGGCCCAATGACTGGCCTATCTGCTGGTGGCTTGCTAGCGGCCAGCTGTCAAAAGCAGGGGGGAGGGGAGGGTGTCTTGTACTGACACCCCAAACTAGCTAGACCTTGAGTTTTCAGTGTTAAATAAGCTTGATATTGACTGTGTTTCTGGGTATTTTACTCAGTTGTTTGACCTTGTTTGAGGCTGCTGTGTCGACATGGCACCCTGCTAGAGTGGTCCATGCCATGTGCATGTGTGAGGGGCCAATCCCCTAGCCAGGGGGGTGGTCAGAGGACTTCTGGCCGCTGGGACTGTCTTTGAGTCAATGCGGGCGTGTTTTTGCGAATTCGGTTAGATATATAACAAGGCTTAACCTAAGCAACATTTTTTGAATTTTAAATAAAGATATACAGTTTTTTTTTATTGTCAGTAAAACAACATCCATTTGTTAGTAATACCTAACAATGATATTATTAGTACAATCATCATCATCATAATTTAAAACACAAAATAATAATGTCGAGCCTCTCCCGAAATGCTGGCAGGATCTAAAATGATAACACATAAGTAACATAAGGGAATGGCTTTGTATGCCTTACACCCGGCCAGCTTTTAGTTGAAACAACACAAAGAAAAAACTTTGACGTTTAAGGCAAATCATATATTGTACTGTTACCATTCAATTCGAGGATGCTTGTAATTTAGGCTTGTAATTAAGGCTAGAGAAGAACATAGATGTCAGTAAAGTTCAATACAGTATAAATCAATATGTGATCAAAAGCTCAAATTGCAACATTTCAGTAAGCATCTGACATGGTCTTATGTTTATCTTTGGACTCTACAATGGTCTACCAGTGGAGTTGAAAATCACAGGGAAATGAAGAGAAAGAAAAATTAGTTCAAAATGCCAGAAAGTTTGTAATGACTAAGTTTGAATCAGCAAATAGTAAATGATTGAAGAAATAGCAAGTTCAGATCCAAGTAGTATGTAACATAATTAAGTAACTTACTAAGTAGTGTAGTAGTGTGTGTTAGTGTAATATACAATGTAGGTGTGGAGTCAAGTAGTATGTAATGTAAGTAAGTTATTTTATAGTATGTGTGTAAAGGTTTCTGTTTTTAAATGTAATGAAATGAATGTAATGTAAGTAGAGTAAAATCTGATCACCCAGATGACTACGTAGCTTTACATGATTACTTTATTGTACATTGATATTTGTTTGAGCTACATAATATTTTGGATCCATACTCAAGGATCTCTCAAATGGTGTTAAAGATATCATGTAAAGCTACATTAAGTCGTCTGGGTGATCAGGATACACAAATTCATGAAATGTAACTGTAATCTCACTTATTAATAATGTACTGAATTAGTCTTAGTTGACAGCAAGTTGAAGCCCACTAAATCAAACTTGGTTGATGGTTATGATCAATTTTGTGACTTAGACCTATTTTTCCTTGGATCTGAGCCTTTTTTAATTATTTTATTTTAATTACATTACAATCATTTCATTACATTTAAAAACAGAAACCTTTACACACACACTATAAAATAACTTACTTACATTACATACTACTTGACTCCACACCTACATTGTATATTACACTACCACACACTACTACACTACCTAGTAAGTTACTTAATTTTGTTACATACTACTTGGATCTGAACTTGCTATTTCTTCATTCATTTACCATTTGCTGATTCAAACTTAGTCATTGCAAACTTTCTGGCATTTTGAACTAATTTTTCTTTCTGTTCATTTCCCTGTGATTTTCAACTCTAGTGGTAGACCATTGTATAGTCCAAAGATAAACATAAGACCATGTCAGATGCTTACTGAAACATTGCAATTTGAGCTTTTGATCACACATTGATTTATACTGTATTGAACTTTACTGACATCTGTGTTCTTCTCTACCCGAAATTACAAGCCTAAATTACAAGCATCCTTGAATTGAATTGTAACAGTACAATATACATTATGATTTGACTTAGTGTCTGGGTTGGTTGTCATGTACACACAAAACTTCCAAACAAAGCAACACAAATCAGTGTGGAGCTACATGTCACTGATCAGTGAAACATTCTCTTGAATGGGGGAGAATTCTTGTATATAATTATTGCATTTACTTCTAATCACTGGTTTTTGGGTTGAAAAATCAGACCCATCCACTCTGTTTAGAAACAAATTACTTTTGCTTCTCTTTGTTAATGGCCAGTAATTTGAACAAAAAACACGACATAAAAAAAGTTGTGTAAATATGATATGCTTGTACCTGATTGGTTCCAAACACATCTCCTTTGCAAATAGAATACAGAAGTGAGTATGCAATCTGCCCAGCAGCACCAGTGATACAAATACGCAACGGTTCTCCCTACAAAATACAGCAACAAAATGATCAGGGAGCAAATTGACCAAAGAGTAATAGATCCTCTTCAAGTCTATTAAACAATTAGATTATGAGCCCAAGATTTCTATCATATGATAGTTGAGGAGGGCACAGTATAAATCTTCTAGTCGCTCAAAACTTTACCTAAATCCTCTTAACAGGCACTTCAAAAATGCCAAGAAGTGGCCATCATTTTGTCAACAAAATTGTTAACTGATTTTTGTTCATCTAACTCTAATTTCTATGTTGAGTACAATAAAGTTGTTGTTGTTGTTAACAAGGACACACTGCTATGCTACTCATCATCTATTACAGAATAGATAGTGAGTAGCGTAGACAATCAGAAAACGGTATTCTTGTCAGAACGCCAGTAGATTTGTACTAATATTGGTTGGATTTCACCAAGCCATCATGCTGCCCACAAAGAAGGCAGTATGGACAAAAGTTTCTGGACAAGCTGGACAAGCCCTCAGACCTTTAAATAATGAATTGCAGAGATGCCAACCTAAAAAAAACCAAAAACTGGGAGATCGATAATTTTAACTTCCTGACCCAAAAAAAGACATTGTCTAAAGTAAAGCTTGCTGATACAACCACAAAAAAGCATCAAATATTCCAACTTTTTCCTGGAAGAAGCCTAAAATCAACCAAAATAAAAAAACTTACTTTACATGCTCCCCTTTGTATCACAGAAATTTAGTGACATGCACAGGAGACCAGGAAATCTGGTCAGTATCCAGGAGACTCCTGGATAATCTGGAGAGTTGACATACAAGTATGGAAGGGTAGAGTACTAGCATAACGTAAACTTACTTAATGACCCTCGTTTAGGGGATTCATTAACATTTTCAGCAGGAGGGCTGGTTTTCACAGGTTGGCAAAACTATCTGATCTGAAATTCTTTATGCGAAAAACATTCTTCTAGGTGGTCAAACATAGCTGGGCAAACTTGTCCTCACCGCCAGTTAATTTGCCCAGTACCCGGCCCCTTAATTATTGAGACCCCTGCTCATTACTTTCGGAATTCACAGCCTTTGAGGCTTGTTTCTTTCAGGGGGTCATTACTTTAGGGGAGCAAAAAAAATTATATAAGGTTGGTACGACTGGGCTCTTCTTCCAGTTTAAATCTATATTGGTGGCACATGGTTGGGCTCTTCATGTCTACACCATGTTGTCAGTGGTCGGCAGGAAAGCTAGTTAGATACCACCATAAACTGTTTGTACTTCATGACACACTGCGGTTAGTTTGCTGTAACAATATCTCACTGCACTGGCCAAGTTTTCAATTTAACTTTGAACAAATGTTCCTTTTAATACACTCATGTTGAAAATGATACTATTTTGAATCAAAGTCTCCTATATTTCATTCCTGTTACTCGATGAAAATTCTACAGGTTTTATTTTAACATCAACACAACATTAACTGAAACGTATGTACGAATTAAAGGACATCTCATCCTAGAAATTCTTTCAACACACTGTAAAAAAAACTCTTAAAACTGTTTCAAGAGTTTTTTAGTGTGTTGAAAGATATCTAGAACAAGCGGTCTTTTAATTTGTACATGTATACATTTTTCAAATTCTTTTCTAGCCTCAGCAATGGACATTGCTTGAACGAACTGTTACAGTAACTGATGAAGCACAAATTGACATTTCACGACACTTTATAGCATAAGAAATATCTTCCCTTGTTAAAGAGTGACTTAAATTAAATTACCATACAAAACTTTGACCTGACTATTGACTAGAAAAGTAAATATACTATTGAACCTTGGTCTCACTATTTTCGGGGGCAAGAGGCAGGGATGATCGGGGATGGGCTTGGTTCTTTTGGAGAGGCTACTTTCGGCATTTATTAGAGGCCACATTTTTTTATATCACTTTCAGGGGCTCACTACTTTCAGGGAGTCATTACTTTTGGAAGTTTAGGACGCTTTCAAAAACAGCCTTGAGAAAATATGCACACTGATTGGTTACAAATTGTGTTTCTATTCAACAATTAGATTATGAGCTTGAGATTTCTATCACATGATGGTTGATGAGGGCGCAGCCCGAGTCAGCTATCCCAAATAGAAACTGAGAGCAAATAATCTAATAATTGTTTTAGTATAAATCTACCAGTTTTTCAAAACTTTATCTAAATGCTCTTCAAAACCCCAAAGAAGCGACCATCATCTTGTTAAAAACCGCACACTGTTATGCTATTCACTATCTATCACAGATTATAGTTCACCACTAAATTTTCTCCGATTCTTATTGGTTTAAACTGATCACGTGACGCATTAGTGTTCGTCCGCGGAGAGACACTATCAGCCCATAGTGCCCGTCCGAGGAAAATACCCGGATGGATAGTACTCATCTGTGAAAATATTTATGTCAACAAGCGGGCTTATAGAAAATAAACAATTGAATTTATAATGAGAAGGTTTTTTTTGTTTTCTTTCTCAAATTTTACGTTTGGCTTTCACGGCTTTCATCTAAAAA
>Ga0126338_10003674_pt1 | contig 10794 bp, 8 predicted proteins | sample OrbCmetagenome_2_FD_92529 | JGI IMG/M metagenome (GOLD analysis project Ga0126338, IMG submission 92529) | Coral microbial communities from Petempiche,Puerto Morelos, Mexico - Orbicella C C metagenome | ecosystem: Host-associated > Invertebrates > Cnidaria > Coral | place: Petempiche,Puerto...
CGAAGCAAAAACCAGCGGCAAAAATACAGGAACATGTTTTTCTATTACATTGAAGACCACATGCAAAAATTCAGCTAATTTGGAGCAAGAAAAAAGAAAAGCAACCAAAATCGTCACTTATCCCCTTTTATGACTAGCTTCTTCAAGTATTGTGCAAAAGTGTGTCGTTTCTACTATAATAGTATGGAAAAACATTTCTGGGCAATTAATGTTCACACAGGTAAAATGCAAAGGTTCGCGGCAGTCTCTTCTCAAATTTGCATAATACGGTAAAAGCCTGCAAATAACAGTCGGTCATCGGACAATTGTCCAGTAAATTTGAGGTTTTGACAGGCAAAAGCTTAGCCTAGTCGGACAATCTGACCGGGCGTTTCTGCTAAAGTGAAAAATAGTTTCACTGGAAATTTGTGGCCGAATATGGGACAAGTTATTTTGTTATACTGCCACACAATACTACGCAAAAAAGCTTTGTTATTGGTTTTGCTTTTATTCCAATTCTAAGAATTTTATCACGCACAGTGCGTCATCTCAAATGTTATGTCGAATTGTAAACACATCACATCAGCACCACTATTCTTACATGTTAGTTTACACATTTTGCGGTGGCATTGTGAAAGATCGTGAAGCCCCACTTCGTCTGAATTAAGTTCATCTGAAAAACTACTAAAAACTGAGGTCTTATGTCATTACTCGTTGTTTGTTACCACCAAGTGTTGTGGAATTAATTTTCAGTCGTAACACATTGACCCGATTAAAATATTATGGAAACTGAATACACGGCCCAAATACTCACGTTTCGTTTATCTGAATGCAATCACTTTCAAAAACTTTAAAACCTCTAAAACGTAACCAAATATTTTTCTAGTCGGTATTATCAAAAATCAGTTTAACTTTTAACTCTTTATAGTTTTTTTTAAGTCTGTCAGTGTTTTTGTGAAAAGCATGAATGTACAAATTAGTCACACTTTTTAGTCACAAACACCTCCAATTCCACATTTTAAATAATTACGCAAATTTCTTATTCAACTGACCCCGAAAACTTTCAGAGGAAACTTGCTTTCAGAAAAAGTCGAAGAATTCATCTCAGCCAATTTTCAAGTCTCAGAATGTTATTGTGAGGTTTTATACTGACAAGATGTCCATGCGGGAGATTGTTTCATCGCTTTTCCCGTTTTCCTTAGACGTCGTGGGAAACTTGTTATGTTGGAAACGTTTGTGTGACTAGGGGTATAAATGTTTGTAAATTTGTCTCATTAATACATCAATCACAGATGCAACTGTTCCTGCCTTGTGGAAGGTCGCACGTGTAACCCCTCTGAAAAAAGCTGAAGACAAACTTTTGGTTGAAAACTATAGGCCTATTTCTGTATTGCCGGTTCTACGTAAAGTTTTGGAGAGAGTGATACACACACAAATGAGTGCTTATCTAGATCACCTGGGCTGGTTATACAAACATCAGTATGGATTTAGGCCTGGGCGTAGTACGGCACAAGCAGTGGGTCAACTGAACAACTCTGTGCTTGATGCCATGGATGGAGGAAAAGTTGCTGGTATGCTATTTCTCGATATATCCAAGGCATTCGACTCTATAAATCACAAGATACTCCTGGGAAAGCTTGAACACATAGGACTAGCAGCAAGGAGTCTGAGATGGTTTAAATCGTATCTTGCAAACAGACGGCAATGTGTGTGTATAAACGGGGAGGTATCAGAGACTCGCCCCATTGACCTGGGTGTGCCACAAGGAAGTATTCTAGGCCCGCTTCTATTTAATGTTTACATTAACAGCTTGTCAGCTGCTGTAACGAAGAGTGAACTCCACCTGGTACACCAACAACAAATTAACGCTTAATGTGAAGAAGACTAAATTGATGCTTTCGGGTAGCAAGACAATGTTGCCTCCGTTTAATGACTTTCAGTTTTCTACTGACGAAGGGCAAATAAATTGTGTTTCATCTTTTAAGTATCTAGGCATATTATTGGATGAGAAATGGAAGTGGAAGAAGCACGTCAATAGCCTCTTACAAAAATTAGGACATCACCTGTCAGTCTTCAATCAAATCTATCATATGCTGGATCAGAAAAGTCTCACATCATATTTTAATGGCCTTGTCCTACCACACCTAGATTATGCAGATATTGTCTGGGGTGACCAGCCTGGTTGTACAACACAGATGAAACAATTACAATCTTTTCAAAATCGCTTTTCAAAATAATACCAAACGTGATGTAAAGGTCCCCTTGCTGGTGCTAGTAGCGATTTTAGATTCAGTTGACTTTAAAGCTATTCGAATTTGCAACCAATATTTTGGCAAAGAGTCTACACTGAAATATCAAAATGTCTCAAATGCCTCTTTTTAATTTCTAACAACAACCAGACTGGCTTTTTGTCAGGTCAAAACTAGTCCTTGTCCTGACAAATGACCTGCCTATAGACAAAAATTATTTGCAGGCTTACGGTATTTTAATAGAACTCTATTGTTGAGCACTCTAGTCTCATTTTGTTCCATTTATTGGCCATGCTTTGTGGGAAATATACAAAAAGAGAGTTAATCCATGTTGTTATTTCAACATCGTTTCATTATTTCACTCAAGATACATAAAACTATAGAAAAAGCCCAAGATATACGTTCAAAGTTACATAGATTAAACACACTACATGTATTGCGAGACTGGCATCACGTAATATATATTTTTAGTTAGCTCCAATTGGAATTCCTACATTATTGAGGTTAGACACTGGCTTATAATAGAAACATATTGGGGTTAGTCTTTCCCATCTATACACCCTCGCTTAGTCTGCAAATATTCAAAACGAGAATGGTCTTTTAAAGTTTTTTTTTTTTCATCTGAATGATCTGATGGATAACGAATTAATTAAATGTACTAATTGAAACGAAGAGGTTTTATAAACATGATCCAGCTAGACCAAGGAAGCAAGTTTTCTTGAAAAATAGTGTAAGACTGTTTGATGTCTATCCCATGATCTGACCTCACTTGGAATTCAGCCTAGTCTAAACATCGTGCTCCTGCCATGCCGAACTCAGATAAATTTGTCCCAACACTGACAATGACAAGACAACGGCGGTGATTCCAAACGTCAAATTTAATCAGTCGCGTAGAAGATCAGAAGACGCTTGCTTTGCTGAAGGCCATTTTAAATGCCACAAATATTAGCAACGGCAGCTGTTGCAGCAGGCTATGAATTGGTTCAAAGCTGCCTCATTCGTTCGAAGCGAAGTCGTACTACTGCCGTGCGGAATGCCATTTGGCCTGCCATGCTATAAGTAGTCACGCCGAATTTAATTCACATTAAATTAAATTTTGAGAGGTTCTGTCGACTGGCGAAGAATTTAAGCCCCTATGGAAACAGCAAAAATTGCGTAAGTTACGGGCTTAAGACACGTTTTAGTTTGCCCAATATCGAGTTGAAATAAATACTTTGATCAACTTTTGGTCTTCTTCAATCAGTATTTGAAACAAAAAATCTGGGCAGTAAGAACGCATGCCAGCAAACACAAACGTTTTTTGAGGCTAGGTGAACGTATTTGTATAATTGACGAAAATTGAAAAGTCTCTTCATAGAATGACTACTTGATATATTTCTAAGTGTTTTTTTTGTCATTGTTGGTGTCTTCAATTACTTAGCCTTAATAGTTTCCAAAAAATTGACGGTTAAACTGACAACCGTTTACATAACGCATTATCCCCAGTCATGTTTTTCGGCTCAATCACCTAAAAGGTATCGCAAAAGCTCTCGCAGTGGACCTTTTGAGGATTAACCCCTAAAATGCACGACGATCACCCCCGTTATTTTTATATGTGAGTCTCTCCCCCCGCCCCCCCGTGCTACCCGCCCAGGGGGATGAATAAAGTTTGCATGCCGTGTAGCATGACTTGGCTTCGGCGTGCTCTTACTGTGCCGAACTGAATTCATAGCCTGCTGCAACAGCTGTCGTTGCTAATATTTGTGGCATTTAAAATGGCCTTCAGCAAGGCAAGAGTCTTCCGATCTTTTGCACGACTTATTAAATTTGACATTTGGACTCACCACTGTTGTCTTGTCATTGCCACTGTTGGGACAAATTTATCTGAGTTCAGTACGGCAGAAGCACGACGTTTGGATTAGGCCAAATTCCAACCGAGGTCAGATCGCGGGATAGATTTCAAACAGTCTCACTCTATTTTTCAAGAAAACTTGCTTCCTTGATGTAGCTGGATCACGCTCACAAAACCTCTGTTTCATTTAGTGCATCTAATTAATTTGTTTTCCATCAAGATCGAGACACGCTAAAATTTACTTTAAAAGACCAGTCTCCTTTCGAATATTTGCAGACTAATCAAGTGTGTATAAACGGGAAAGACAAACCCTGATATGTTTCTATTATAAGCACGAGTCTAAACCTCAATAATCAAGCAATTCCAATTGGAGCTAACTGAAAATATATATATTTCCCACAACGCATGGCCAATAAATGGAACAAAAACAGACTAGAGTGCTCAACAATAGAGTTCTATGAACATGCCGTATTACACAAATTTGAGAAGAGACTGCCGTGAACTTTTGCATTTTACCTGTGTAAACATTAATTACCCAGAAATTTTTTTTCCATACTATTATAGTAGAAACGACACACTTTTGCACAGTACTTGTTTTAGTTCCATATCGTACATACCAAGATGCGTTTTAAGCCTGTAAAACTATGCAATTTTTGCCGTTTTCAAGGGGGCTTGAGAAGGAAATTCTTCGACGGTCAATGGAATCCTTCAAAATGCTTGAAAAATTTAAAACTTCCTATTGTTAGACTGAAGAAAAGTAAAGCTCTTATGCTAAGTTTATCCGGTGTTCTAGTTTTGTAAATTGTTTCAATGCGGGTACCAAGAACTTTGTCAATTTTCCAGATATTTTTTGGATATTTAATTAGGCAAAATGCTGTATTTTCGTTTTTTGCAAATTTCTTGAAGACTTTTAAATTTTAAGAAAATCGGAATAATGTTTTCGAAAGTAGTTCTCTAAAAGCGTTCTTTAGACAAAGTTTCAGGATTTTTGATTTTTCGAACCTGGCCAGCCATTCTTGATATTTCCAGTCAACGACTCCTAAGTCCTTTATTGGCATCACACATTATTTTTTTGCTTAGCAAACTTAGTGGCTGCTAAGTCCTACCAAACAGCCTAAAATAGTAAATGGTTTGAAGTATCAAAAGTACCAGTACATGTAGTTCGTATATATACGTAATCATCTGGATGAGGGTACATGTGAAAAGAACTGTTGATGGTGACGAATGTTTCAACAACCTAAGTAAAAGTCATCTTGACTTCCACCTCTACATCTGGACTCTGAAGATTACTTCCAACCAGGTTATCCAAACGTCAGTCACCAACAACAGTTCTTTTCTGAACTAACCTCACCAACAAGATTACACAAGACGAACTGAAGAGCCTAATATATGGTCGCCCACTGCACATGTTGAATAAATGAGAAACATTGGCCACCTTGCCAGCCGCTTGCCAACAACAAAAAATTCAACAAACTTTAAAAGCATAGGCAAAAATGTGGACACTTACTTCTATATAATGACATATATCAGCAAAAATATCTTCTTCGGTTTTTCTGAAGTGAGGATCATCGTCATTTGGATGAGAACATGGATGAATAATTCCATTCATGTCCAAGTACAAATTATCAAAGTCCGGAATCTGAAATTCAACGGAGATGAGACGAAATAAGAAAACAAAAGGTGGCCGACTTAAATAATTTGCAAAATCATTCTTAACCTTTAAACTAAGAGTTAAACTTAAGCCTTAAACGTAGCTTGGCCTGCGTTACCTGGTGCTCTTGAATGACTTGGCTCAAACATGGATATCGCTCACTAACCCAGCGATAAAACTTTGGAACTCCCATTGTTCTTTTGTCTAAAAAACAGTGAAACAACTAAAAATATCACGAAGCAAAAACTTTCAATCTATTTACAAAAATATTTTAAAGAACTTTTAGAGAGTATGAAAAGCGACGACATGCATCAAAGTCGCCATAAAGCTCGAGCCCGCGTTAATAGCTATCAAGCGGGGGAGCGGCGTTCAAGGGGTAGGCATGTTATGTATGGGGACAAATAATGTACCATATTTTACGTGACGCATGCGTAGCGAAGTCACCTACTCGCCTGCGGATATCAGGCTTAAACTGATGGAGAAGACGAGTGAGAGCGGGGAGAGGAAGCATCTTTTGAGTTCAACGAAAATAAATTTAGCATAAAGATGGAATTAAATATTATATGCTGCTATATACTATAAACTGCCGCCTACAAGCCCACCATTTAAAAGCACCCACCCGGTTATATGCCCATCTACTTGTAAACCAAAAAATATACCGACGGTTGTAACACTGTGTCAATCCCTCAGAAGCCTCGGAAGGGTCCAATCTCTCTTGAAGAATTACGTAACGTAAACCTTTCCAGCCCTTCTACACTCGGTTCATTGAGTTTTAGGCAATGAATCAGCAAATCCTTACTGTCATCCGTTGCGATGATCAATGCGCAGTGCTTGAATGAGTTGATACAATCAGTTCCTTGTCAATTTACCCCTATCCCTACCCCCACCGGTACCCCTAGCCCTACTTCTATCGTTACCCTACCCCTACTCTTACTCCCTACCCCTTTCCCTACCCCTAACCTTAGCCCTTCCCCTACCTCTTCCCCTACCCCTACCCCTACGCCTACCACTACACCTATCCCAAGCTGTACCCCTATCCCTAACCCTACGCCTAACCCTTAACCTACCCCTACCCCTGCTACTACCCCTATGTCTACCTTTACCCCTATCCTTATTCCTATACCTACCCCTTCCCCTACATGAATCCCTAGCCCTATCCTTACCCCTACCCCTACCCCTACCCCTACCCCTAGACCTACCCCTACCCCTACCCTTAACCCTACCCGGCTACCTCTACCTTAAAAAGAACTAATCAAGAGGCTCCAAATCTCCCCAGGGGCAACAAGCTGCCACCGGTATGGATCAAGAGCATGTAGCGTAATGATATAGCAATAATAATTGGAGACTCGATGATCAAAGGGCTACGTAATGATTAAGCCGTGAAACCAAACATCGTGTCACTATTCGAAGCTTTCCCGGTGCATCATCTAGCGACAGGAAGCACTATCTGCAACCATCCCTCCAGCTCGAGCCTCGTGAAATTATTCTTCACGCGGGTACCAACAAACTTCGGTCCTTACTGATTCCTCTCCGCGTACTGTTGCTGAAAAGCCTGAAAAGCTGGTTGACTTGGGAAACCTTGTTTCTTCGTCCCCTCCAAGCACAAAAGTCACAATCTCAGCCTTGACTCAACGCTTTCGCTTTGACAAGGGGTCTCTCGGGAAAAAAAGTAATGGAATGCAATAAAATCATCAAATCCTTTTGGAAGCAAAACGGTTGGGTTCTTGTCCAACATCCGCAAGAGTCTCCCCTCTCTCCCGTGGTAGCAAAAGTCTTTGAGCGGATAATCTATGATCAACTATATGTCTACCTTACGAAGAATAATCTTCTTTCCAAACACCAGTCCGGTTTCCGTGCAGTTCACTCGACGGTTACGGTTCTACTCAAGGCAACCGATAGCTGGGCTCTTAATATAGACCATGGATTGATCAATGCCGTAGTTTTCTTAGATTTAAAGAAGGCATTTGATTCAGTCGACCATGAGATTCTCTTATTCAAGCTTCGTTCGTACGGAATTCGTAGACTTGCTTTGCGTTTGTTTCGCTCCTATTTAGAAGACCTAACACAAACCTACCAAATCGATTGTTCTAAATCGACGCCAAAGTTCCTTAAATGCGGTGTGCCCCGGGGGTGTGCCTCAAGGCACGATTCTAGGCCCGCTTTTATTCTTAATCTATATTAATGATTTACAGCAGTGCCTTAATTTGTTGCCATCCTCGAATGTATACTGACGATACCAGCATTACTTACGCAGGCAAAGATTTAAACGAAATTAACGATTGTCTTAACAGAGATTTAAAATCCGTTAATACCTGGTTGTCTTCTAATAAGTTCACATTGAGCCTGACTAAGACCGAATTTTTAATATTAACTTAAGGCAAAGGCGAGTTTACTTGTCAGACAACCCGTCTCTTACCATTAGTAATTTTTACCATTGAGCAGGTGTCTTCAACAAAATCTTTCGGTGTATACATCGATGAAAACTTAGGCTGGAAAACCCACGTTGAAAGTGTTTGTAAGAAAATTTCTTCAGCTTTAGGCTTAATTAAGCGCATTAGAAATTTCGTACCACTCTACACTCTTTTGAACATCTTCAATGCCTTCAATTGTTTGGAAAAGCCCCAGTTTGACTACTGCAGTTTAGTATGGGGATGCTGCAGTACAAGTCCCACCGAAAAACTTCAGAAGCTGCAAAACCGTGCGGCTCGTATATTGTTGTCCGCCCCTGATGATTCTAGTACAACAGACCTGTTCCGTAGACTTAATTGGAAAAACCTAAGGAATCAGAGGCTTTTTACCAAAGCCATTATGATGTTCAAAGCTTTAAATGGAGAGACACCTGATTATTTATCAAATAAATTTGTCTTTCGTAATGATACAACTAGTTATAGATTAAGAAATAGCGGAATGAGGCTGGTTCTTCCTCAATCTCGCACCGATTATGTTCGTAAATGTTTCTTTTATAGCGGTGCCGCGTTGTGGAATAGCTTTCCAACTGATATTAGAGTATCTAAAACATTAGGTGAATTTAAGACGAAGCTAGGGAACTTCAGTTTTGAGTGAATGAACGACACGGCGTCCCTGAAAAGCAGTACTTTTGTTTTCATTTATTTCTATATAAATAGGTAGTTAGCTCACTTTGTTTAGATTAGGTCAGTTTGTTTACGTTAGGCTTTTATTCTTTGTAACTACTTTTATAATGATTATATTGTTTAATTTTTACACTTGTAGATATTTTTGCTTGTATACAAGTGAGTAGAATTTACCGTGTATAAATAAAGTGATCTATCTACCTATCTATCTATCTATCTATCTATCTATCTATCTACCCCTTCCACTACCTCTACCCTTAGCCCTATCCCTGCCCCAAACCGTAACCTTACCCTACCCCTATCCCTACCCGTAAACCTACTTCTTCCACCACCCCTAACCCTACCCCTACTGCTACCCCTACCCTTACCCCTACTTCTACCTCTACCCCACCCCTACCCTTTCCCTTAGCTATAGCCCTAACTTGCCCCTACCCCTATTTCTACCTCTACCCCTACGCTTACCCCTTCCCGTATTCCTGCTTCTACCCCTACCCCTAGCCCTAGCCCTAGCGCTAGCCCTAACCCTACCCTAAACCTACCCCTACCACTACCCCTACCCCTATCTCCACACCTGTTCCATATTCATCGCTGGTGATTCCATTTTAAACCATCTGAACGGCCTCTGTATGTCTGGCCCTAATTCTTGAGTCTAAGTTTCAAGCTTTCCTGTCTGCACTGCGAATGACATGGCTGATCACATCAGACCGATCGTGAGACGGAATCCTGGTTCAATAATTATCCATGTTGGAGCTAACGGCCTTCGAAACTCGAACTCCTCGCGCGAGTGTGCGAATGATATCGTTGACCTTGGGCGCGTGGGTAATCACGAAGGTATTTCTGTAGCCATTTCCAGTCTAACTGCTTGCGCTGATGACAATGACCTGGCTAAAAGAGTCAATGAGGTCAACAAGATTCTGAGGAAGTTATGCCGTCAAAATGAATGGGGTCAATGGAGCTTTATTGATCACAGTGACGTCACTGCCGATCAACATTTTTAATCGCAGCCGCCTACATTTGAATAGGACTGGGACCTCTCTTTTGAGTCAGAATTTTATTTCGTATGTTAATGGTCAGTAGGTGTTTGCCGTAAGGGAGTCCGAGGACATCGAGAGCTCCGTGGTGATCGGTGAAAACCGTAACTTTAATTACTTTAATCAAGGCCTAGCTATCGCTTCCTTAAATATTAACAGTTTAACTGCTCATATTGACGAACTTAGAGTTTTATGAGAGATTCCAAAATTGACATTCCCGCTATCAATGAATCGAAATTAGATATTACATAGCCTTAGCGAAGCGCGCGTTCTGATTGGCTAATACACTCGATCCATCTGCGTTGCACTCTCAGGTCAGTTTGTTTATTTGTACTTTTTCTCGGCAATTTTTTCATCGATGTGGACATTTCTTAAAACATAATTCCTATTTTTTTTCTCCTAAAATATTGAAAGATTTAATCATTCTTCCGAATATGAGGAAGATTATTCCTGTGAGCAACGAAATTTCGAGCTCAAGTTTATCGACGGGTCTCCACCTAAGAGATTTGCTAATTTAAGCGAGAAGGAATTGAGCTGGTTGAACAAAGGCACTCGGCACTCGGAGACGGACTAAAAAAAACAGCATACTGGTCTGTATCAACCTTTCGAGGTTAGTTATGCATAGCGGGAATTTTAGAGAGAATTTTTCAGCGATTTGGCGACAATAAAATTCAGCACAAGCCTTCACTGTAAAATTTTTCCGGCGGTGAAAGCCATTTAAATGCTTTCGGCGAGCAAAACTTGTACATGAGAGTTTTATAACAAATTTCTGTTGTAAGTCTTTCATCCGAAATCCCTCTGTTCCAAAAACTTTAAAGATAATAGTTTTTCTGAGCTTTAACAAGATATTCTAGCAATAGCTCTGTCACTTATATACCTAAGAAATGCCGTACTCTTTCCTATCAACGCTCGTTTTTTGTCCGATGTGCTAGAATCTGGAACGTTTTGCCTGAAAGTCTTA
>Ga0126338_10003675_pt1 | contig 10792 bp, 4 predicted proteins | sample OrbCmetagenome_2_FD_92529 | JGI IMG/M metagenome (GOLD analysis project Ga0126338, IMG submission 92529) | Coral microbial communities from Petempiche,Puerto Morelos, Mexico - Orbicella C C metagenome | ecosystem: Host-associated > Invertebrates > Cnidaria > Coral | place: Petempiche,Puerto...
GGAATAACCTGGATTCTGTTCTTATTTGACCATATTTGGGTATTTGTACTGCGCGCGCCGTCGTCAAGTGACGTTCCCGTTCTCTTGCTAAATCAGCCTATTAGCTCCTGTCAAATATTTGTGTCATATTTTCCCGGCTCATTACCCTAAAAGATACCGCAAAGGCTCCTGGTGTGGACCTTTTGAGGCTGAACACCCTAAGAGATACCTAAACCGCGTTTTTAATCCCTAAAAGGTATGATGAGCACCCCCGGCCTTTTTATATGGGAGGTCCCCTCTCCGCCAGGAGAATGCTGCCTTATCTCACTGTGCAATCTATTAATCTTGTTTTAACGTTATTTCAGATTGCCGAAGGAGATGTTTGCCGAGGTTTAAGGATTCCAATTTACATGATTTTTCCTCGTCTTTTCACTTGTCCCACCTTGGCTACTGCCAACTTCAAAATAGGTTAGTGGTAGAACTTATAGCCTGCGTGGCGGCCGTGCGAGTAGTAATACAGGGACAGACAGGAGGAACGGTACGGAGCGGTGCGCGAGAGCGAGAACACGCGAGGGCACAGCCTCTCCTTCGCCGCGCGTGTCGCTCCGTTCCAATTGATCTGTTGTTATTCTTGCGCGATCTAAGCAAGTTAACTCATGTGCTTGTATAAAATATGCTAAATTGGAAGAAAAAAGGTCAAAACTACATTTACCGGGCGAAGAATTGTTGTATTGTTGGAAGTTAGGAAGCCATTATTTGCCGCCAAAACTACAATAAGCCAATCAACAGGAGAAAACATAAGCAGCTGTTGCCAAGCGCGGGAAAAATCACGTCAGCCAGACCTGATTGGCCAAGAAGACCGCATCTCCTTTCTGATTGGTTAATAAGCTCTACACGAGTTTTCAAAGTAAACACACTGGAAATGTTCAGAGCACTTTGGTAACATATGTCTATATTTTTTTATTTCATATTTGTCTTTCAGAGTTCGAGGTGAACGTGGTGATAGTTCTTCAAGATGATCACCTTATTACAGAGAACTTTCCCATAAAAATCATCAGAACTTGAAGCAATGACATCAATACCAGGAAAGTAAAGATTCCTTTGCGAGATATTAAGAAAATTTCATAGAGTTCCTAACAGTACTCCTTAAATGGAGCGTTGCCATACTGCTGATAAAGAATCGTATAAATATTCTGGAGTCTTACAAAAAAAAAATCAATTTAGAGATAGTCAGTAAGATCGTGTGTTCTTTTTCGACGAAATAGCTATTAGAATATACAATGTGAACGATGTACAGAATCAATAATTGTTTTTGTATAAAAAGACAATGATTTTTAATTAAACAAAGAAATCACAATGTTTATGTAGTGTTTTTTTTTAAGAAAATTCAACTCCGGTTTGTTCAAAGGGTGGATAACACTATCCACCGGCTACATCACAGCCCAGTGGTTAAATAATAACTAAACCAACCACTCTATTCAGTGGATAGATGTTTTATTTTAAACAGTGCATAGCATTTAGCCCAGTTCACACTAGCGACAAAACGACATAAACATAACGACATAAGAAGGACGTTATGTTGTTCTGATTGCAGTTTGAACATCCTGACATAACGACATAATAGCAAGTCCAGTGGCGGATCTAAGGGAGGGGCCCGCCCTCTCCCCCTTATTTTCGGTAAAAATAGAGGAAATCACAGAAGAAAGAAAAGCCGGCAGGGCAAGCAAAACAACCCCCCACCCCCCTACCCACCCCTTCGCTCTAGGTCTGGATCCGCCACTGGCAACATAACAGCATGAGCAACATAACTGATCTTTCCTTGTGTTTTTTTGTCGATGTTCACATTACCGACATCAGTGATTATGTCGTTATGTCATTACATACGTCGTAATGTCGTTATGTCGCTAGAGTAAACAACGACCTTTCCCGTGCTTCGAACAACGAAGACCAAAAACACAAATCGCGTTCGCATGTAAAATTGAAAACGGCGTTTTCACTCTGAAATCGCATCAAATGTTTTCCGTCCACGCAACGCCGGAAAAATTTGAAAACGCAACAATCCCCGGTCATTTTGGATTTGTGTTTGAGAAGAACTCGGGCAGGAAAATCAAATGATTATCGTCACGCCATCGTTTTGGAAAAGCTCCGTTTTCAAAATGTTTTCTGTCCACACTAAAACGCAAAGCCGGCATTTTCAAATTCCTCCGGTTTGAAGAACATTCTGAAAAGCTTCGTTTTCGTGACGGATTAGTGTGGACGGTAGGCCTAGCCGTAGAAATAAAGTTGCGTTTTCAAATTTTTCCGTTTCAGCTCTGTTTTCGTGACGGATTAGTGTGGACGGTAGGCCTAACCGTAGAAATAAAGTTGCGTTTTCAAATTTTTCCGTTTCAGCTCCGTTTTCGTGCCGGATTAGTGTGGACGGTAGGCCTAACCGTAGAAATAAAGCTGCGTTTTCAACTTTCTCCGGCGTAGTGTGGACACTGCCCCAGACTTTGACGTCACAAACCTAAAGACAACTCTAATTGAAAACGTACACTGCTTCATTGATAATTTGCATATTTTGGCCAAATAGCTACCTTGAAAACACACATGACAGGGACAGAATCGAGATGCCGAGAAAAGACACTGGAGTAAATAGAAACACATTGCCAAGCTGGAAAATACAACGAAAATATTCCCGCATTGAATATTCGCTGGGTGATTATGTAGAAGACTGGCTTAAAGAGAAACGACAGGCAAGTATTACGAACCGTCTTGTTCGACAGCGTCGAGACTCAGTTTAAAAATCCGTGGCCAGGAGGTTAAGCATATTTTATCAATACCGAGTATTTAAAACGCAAAATGGATTTCGCGAAATGGATTTCAAGCGCGCGCAATTTGATTGACAGGTTATAGGGTCGTGCGTCATTCCTTGTTGTTGTTCCACAAACGCCTATAACACAATTATTTGAGTGAATGAATCATGAACGTGATTTGTTTGTACCAGAGATAATTCAGAGCATTATCATAACTCAATATTTACTCTATTCGAATAAACATTTGTGTGGGGATTACACTTCAAATGGTTTACCTCTGACGATCTTAAGCCCCTAATTTTATTTTAAAAGCATGTTCGGTTATCAAGAGAGTTCTAACCTTTCAAACATCATGCGAAGCAAATATAAAGGACTTTAAGATAATACCATGAGTGCAGTGTGCCCAAGTACGCTCTCCGGTATAATTTCAGGTTACGTTCCCAAATCCCCACTCTTCATGTTTCTTACCAGCTGAATAGGAGACTGTTAGTACGAGACTGGTCTGAAACGTGATAACGAGAATATTTGCATTCGGTTTTAAAATCCTAGTGGTTTTTAGTCTCCTATTCGTACTCATATCTGAATTTCTTCAAATCACTTCATTTACATATACAGGGCCGTAGCTAGTAACAGGCAAACCGAGGCACTTGCCTCAGTCATTTTTTTTCGTTTTGTTGTTTATAGTCATCAAAAACACTCTAAATTCCCAGGAAGAGAATTAAACCATGGACATTGCCTCAGTCACAACTCATTTCTTGGACACTGCCTCAGTCATAATTTGTTTCTGGCTACGGCCCTGATATATATAACCAAACTGAATGAACAAGTTTCGAAACTTTGCGTACAAAAGGCAATACCAGTAACAGTGTAATGACTGTTTGATCGTATCTTGCCTGGCTCACGATATCGCTCCGCAAATGAAATTTTTGCATTTGGAATTTACCACAAATCAGGTAATTTGCGAATGACTAGAATGGATATTTGTGCGAAATGACAGTTATATCTAGAAAAAAACACTTGTGGTGACATTTACAAGTATACTAAATGAGAAACTGAAGTAGTAATAGGTAAAATCAACTGATGCGATATGTTTTTTAGAACTGCAAGTAGTGTCATCATTTCTTGATTGGCCTTCAGAAGATGTGTTATAAAGTACTTTTAAGAAGTGTTTGACGGTTGTGAGTTATTTGGATAGAATAATGACATGAATTGAACTAAAACAGTTGGAAAAATATTCCACCGAGAAGGATATCGGTGAAGTGAAGGAATGTAAGAGGTCTACAGCATTCTAGAAACCTCGCTGCTCCCAGATTGTCTCTCTGTGTCCAGAAAGCCTAGGAATCTTTCAGCTCTGTGTTTATTTGCAGAAGAAAGCTGTCCCTGGAATGTGAGGTAAACTAAGAAAACAAAATTACAAATGTACTTCTTTTATCCTCTCAGCAACAAAAGGACAAGATCATTGACTACGGAATCTACAGCAGGTATCAAGTCTCTAAGCTCTTCACTGATCAGTCTAGAAAGAAATCATCGTGCGCACAGATGGTAAGACGGACAAGCGACATAACAATTAGGTAACTTTTAATGATTGTAATTATAATTATTTAAAATTACACCCTTCGGGATTGGGTGTTCGGCGAAAGAGGATGGCATCAGATTTTATAGTACAGAGGGGTTGCTCAGATATGAAAGTGGCAAGGTACTTTGAAGGAAGTAGTAGATGGCGAGAGGTACAGTTGGGGGAGGGACGGGTAGGTGAAGTGAAACTTATTCACAAAGGTATTTGGGGTTTACAAATCTCTAGTTTCATGAGTACCTACCATATCGGGGATTTTAGCTTTAAACAAAGCAACGGTGCAACAATCTCTCGCCTATTGCGTTCAAGGCTTGTTACACTTGTTAAGTTCCAACCAAACAGATTTAGGCTCTCGTTTCTGAGTTCGTGTTTGATGTGGGTTTCACTAAACAATAAATATCCTGGAATAGCTAATTGTAATTGTATTCATAACAAAAGCTTCTCACTGCTCTTTTCAGAGAAAATGGAATAACGATTTGCCGGAAAGAGAAGAAAAACTGCCACATTGTGACGAATTAGTTAACAAAAAGAGAAACCGACCATCTCCTGTACGTATCCCTATGCCAAACGATCTTTACAAACTTCGTTACAAACACAGGCCAAGCCATGCATGGAATAACTGAGACAATTACACTTGAGTCTTATAGCGGACGAAATTAGATTGCTAGTGCATTTCAGTTGTCAATTGTATAAAGCAAATAAAATGACTGAAACTCATCACTACTAAAATTGGTACCCAGCATTTACGACAACTTGAATCAAAACTGGATTGATTCTTTAATCGATTCTGCAATAAGTAATTATAACATCATTTACAATAGATTCATAATAATATTATACTATTATTTATCATGTTTTTGTCAAAAAAAAACTGTAACCCTTTTTATGTTCTTCTATGTAATATGTTAAATTACACATTGTATGGGTGTGTTTTTGTTTAAATTTTGTAAACATTTTACATGCACTTACATGTATGTATGTATACCTTATATCACTAATAAAAATGACAGTTAAAAAGTGTCCTGATATTCAGACTTATTCACAGCTGTCGATACCAGCAACAGTTTCAAACAAAATCTGCTCATTCTCGGTTTAGTATATCCAAGTTGTGTAACAACCAAATAAAAAAATAAATAAACTGAGTATCAGTTTATGAATTAGATCTTTTTTTTCAGCTTTTAAGTGAGAAGATAGCCCCCTCCCCCCTAAAAAGAGATGCTGCATGAGATTAAGCAACAACAAAAGAAATCGTACAAAGCGAGCTACTCCAGGTCGAAACACACAGGGCTGGAGCAGATCGAAAAATATTATTTCACCACCGTACTTGACCCTGGAAAAAAATTCTTGCTCTTGCTCTGAAAAATATAATGTCACCTGATCCCTGGGCTTAGCTGCCAAACACCAGCTCCTTAGTTAAAAACCCAATCGAAATCAATCCTGCATCAGAACTTCGATTCTCTTCTATAATCGGCCTTCTGGTAAACCGTGTTATTTTAGCCGTGACAATTATCAAGCATTAAACATTGTTAAGATACCATCCTCAAAGGCGAAGAATCACGTGAAAACTGACACCATTTGCAGGTATGCGGAATTTGGAAGCCTATATATAGACAAATACAACATTAGCAAGCAATGCAGTGTCACGATTTTTTACCGAGAGCACTGAATCCAGGTAGCTGTGGACACTATCCAGGCTGATCAGTTACACACATTCTCTCTGTTTCCAAAGAGGTTAATCAAGTAAGTAAGTAAATATAACTATACTGTAGTTAAGCTGAATCGAGTGAAATCTGTCCGTGTAGTAGAATATCGTTTCCAGCAAAGACAAGTTTAATTCTCTTAAAAGAAATAAACGTTTGCAGATTCTTCGCCATATTTTGAAAATGGTGCAAATAACCGTGGAACTTAGTTAGTATGATCAAGTTCTAGTCATACATGTGTGGTCGTGTTAAAGGTGTTCTTGTTAAAATATGAAAATAACCAAGCGTTTTCTTCGCCGGCGCCACGCCAAACTGAGGCGACTGTAATAAGGAGATGTTGGTAATAAAGGGATGCCAGTTAAGGCGGGGTTCCTACCAATGTATATACTTATTATATTCTGTCATGAATATGAATTTTAGTGCCGATGTCAGGGTCAAACCGTCGAAAGTCAATCAACGACCGGAGAACTGTACGAATTGAAACTACTGCGAATCGCGACTGCACGTGCCGTGCCGTGACATGTTTACGAAGCTGACTTCCTATAAACAAGAAAACTGAAAAACTATTGCAGGCATCAAATCGAGATCGGGAAAATAGAAAAAAATTAGTTTAAATAATCTGAGATTTATAGGGATGACCTTGATCATTTCCCTCGGTATATGTACCTCTCATAGAGCGTTCAGGAATCCAGTTATCAGTAGTAGTTGTCAGACATCATACCTAAAGAAGGCGATGAAACTGAGGCAAGGTACTTTTAACTAGGGAGTATTTCTTCTTCGCGTGAAAGATCGTAAAATGACTTAGTTTCAAAATAATGCATGATCTTCTATTACAAATAGCATTGAGCCGTGCTTTACCATAATACAATTATTACATATATATGAATTATAAACGAATGTGGTTTTCTATTGACGTCCGTGATTACGTAAAAGTTGATATACTAGATAAACGTAATAAACGGTTTTACCAATGATGTGATCTGAACTGACCCTGCCCTGGCCCGCCTTTTCCACTCTCAGCAACGGGTATGTTTACACACTTCTAGAACACTGATCGCGTATGTGTGTTCGCAGCGGCGAGGCTTAGCTAGTTCGAGTATTTGGCCTGACCCTCTATTGAAGACAGTTGCATTTTTTACCATCACGGATCAATCGCATTTCGCATTGATATACCAATCCACCGACGTAGTCATATCTTCAAACGGATGTAATTAGAGTCTTTTTTTCTCATCTTGTTTGTACACGCGGGTGTTCATCCTGTGTCCTTCTTATCATGTACGTAATTATCAAATAAACGACTTCCCCGCGGTAGATTTGCGTAAATTTTCCATGATTCGAGATCTACAGACATGATAATATATTAATCGGTATTCTTTTTCTGATTTCGATCAGGTTTTAACTATGCATAAACAACTTTGACGTTTTTGAGTCCTTTATGTAATATATCCAACATGAGAGACAGTGTTTCATCGGCATATCCAAACACCGAGAAGAGAGTTGAAAATACGACGCGCGTGTATATTTGACGAAATTCGAGGTGTTTGGATAGCCAATGAAACACTGTCTCGAGTGTTTGATATATCTTCTCAATCGAAGCAAAAACTAAGGAGTAAACGCAGAAATAAAATTATAAAAATCTACGCTTATTAAGACCGGGTATCCAAACCTCCTTCTCGGTTGTGATTTTCTTTGTTTTAACTTGGTGAATTATTAATGAGTTTGAGAAAGACTTTTCATAGCTTTCCTGATTTTTTAAAATAAACACTAGAACCGAGAAAAAAATTGTCTGATCACGATTATTGATCTTTGGTCACTTTTGGCCCATGCAAAGAGAGACAAGAAATAAGAAAAATGTCTTTTCTGATGGAATTGACTGTCTCACTTAATAACGTGACGATATAAAAAGAATCTCTTCTCCGCATTAGTATAGATCTACCAGCCTTCTATCACGAATGCCGCTCTCTTATTGGCTGCGATACTTACTATCTATTCTGCTCAGTGTTGACATCGAGTAGCTTAGCAGTGTGCCCTTGTTAACAAAATGGCGGTCGTTTCTTCGCGTTTTCGAAGTGTCTGTGAAAAGGATTTAGTTACGAGCAGTAGATTTACTTGTATACTAAAACAATTAGATTGCTGTATTGCATTTGTTTATACTGCATTGTATATGCGTGATAGAAATCTCGAGATCATAATTTAAATGTTAAATACAGTATGCCTGGAATACGGAAAATTCCTCTCCTGATACGATCTATCACATATGGACTTCAATTTACCACAGCTCAATAATTTGGCAGGTTAGCTCTCTAGCTGAAATCCAACTGAACATCAGCAAGCTTTTCGTCCACGGTCAGTTTGTTGTTTTCCAGTCAAAACATTCAGTGATATATTTTAAGCTAATTTTGAGTGTACAGTGCCTAGTTCACACGACATAAGGAAAAATCCTGATCGTTTCCTTTTGCTTTTATGTGGAAGTTCATATTGCATCATTAACCATTATGTCGTTATTTCGCTAGTGTGAACTAGGCCTTTAACTATTTAACAGCTCAATCTTTCTTAATTTATTCAAATCACGAATAACAGTGTCAAGGCCAAGAGAAGTTAGTCTCTTGTTAAGGCTCAAGAGTTAGCCGAAATTTCTGCAAAGATCTGCAGAAACAAACAAACAAGATAAACAGTACAAAACATTCTATAAACGTTTCTCAAAGGCAGTCGAGATATTATCATGCTCATACATAGTGTATATATGAATATTGAAGCCGTCTATTTCCACCTTCTCTTCGCCTTCTAGCTTTTCCCAACCGAGATATTGGGCCGTGTTAACGGAAAGAACTGGAAATAAAACATCATAAACATTTTGATCATCGTTGCCTCTTCAGAAAGTCTTTTTGTTAAATCCATTGCTGATCAGTTCTGATCTTCACAAAGACCCTGTTTTCACACCTTTGTTTTGACGAAGGCATGATCACGGTCAAGGCGGTGCTAAAATGATGACTTAGTACCTTATATGAAAAAAAAAAACAAAAAAGAAACGAGTCTGAGTCACCGGGGTGAACATATTAAGGCGGGGGTCTACCTGAATTTAAGTGAAGTTTTAGGAAGTTTAAAGAAGGATTAAAAGGAAAAGAAAAGTTTTGGAACAGCACCAGACAGTTGAACGCCTCCGAAAGGGCACCCCAGGTTGGTGGACAACTGTTTGGTGTACGTCTACTGATTTTTAACTTCAAATTCTAATTTTAAGGACGGTGCCTACTTTTGTTAGTGCGCACATGTTCTGCGCATCACGCAAGCCATGGTTTAAGCGCCACGCGCGCGCTAGGGTTGACATTGACGCAATCAACTACGCTATCACGTACACGACTAAAATGATAGCAAAATTTTCCTACTGTAACCAAATCAAGTTTAATGAACCTGTACTTAAGCCAGGAACACCAGAATAGCAGCATATCGCTAACCACTAACTGTTTACGTCTTCCAGCTGAAAACCTAGCTGGTATCTGTTGAAAATTGTACTGAAATCCAACTGTAAACATGTACCTGCAGATGGCGTAGTGCGCGCGCAAAACAAGTGCGAGATACGCAAATGTCTTTCTTACTGGGGAGGTGACAGGAAAAAATGAAACGGGCACTGTAAAAGTTTTCAAAAAAGATGAATAACTTTAAAAAACGCGTGGTTACCCCTACATTTTATGATATGAAGTGGAAGTGGCAAGCCTATTCAACAGGTGACTAGTTTCTGGTTGTCAGCAAAAGGTATTTAGACTGTATTTTAGCTGAACCAAAGGAAGACTGTCAGAGACGCTAAAGGCGCTGCTGCAACGATTTTGTTGTTAAAAGCATACCAAAAATGGTTTTTATGTTACCATTTGCCATGTAGTTTAAAGATCTTTTTAAATGTGTTTGCTTTTCTGTATGTTAAGGTGAATTCTAAGGAAATTTGTAAAGAAATATCCTTTCCTTCTTTTTCAGAAAAATGCTGATGTCAGCATTTTTGTTGGGATTCAAGGCTGATTATCTCGAAAAAATGCGTGGTTAACCCAATTTTTCTTTGTGGATTCCAATAGCCCTTGCAAATATCTACTTTTTCCGCGTGCTTCTAAACTGGCGTAAAAGCCTTTGTATTTAGTAGGCACCGTCCTTAAATCAACATCAAATCTTCAAAATTTCTTCAGTTTCCATAAATTTTACTAATCCTTTGAGAAAAACTATTCATCCCCAAATATACCCAAAAATCACCAAAAAATTTACAAAACAGCCAAAAACGTAGATATGTGGGATGAGCAGAGAGATTTTTGACTGCTTGAAACGTGAAGGAGATATTTGCGTTAAAACCACGATACCCAGCCAAAATACGGCTTTCATATTAACCCCCGCCTTAAGTGAATTGATGTTGAAGAGAAAGCCAATTTTTTTCTAGTCTTAAGTGAATTTTACAAGACACATAGACAGAATTGGAAAATTCTGCCAGACATTTTCAATTTGACAGCATAACCATGTGAATTGGTAGCTTATTATAACACCCCTTTCATAGCTTCAGTGCATTTACATATAACAAAACTCGACCATTATTTTTATGTTTCCATCAATGAAAATACGTCATTTGGATTTTGAATTATCCATGTATGCTCATGAGAATGTCCCTTTACTCTGCGCATGCTCAAGTGCTCCTTGTTAAGTTGTTTAACATCTTTGGAAGTTTTATTTTTCCTGGTGAGGAACAACATTTTTATGAGCTACCTAAAAAAAAA
>Ga0126338_10003677_pt1 | contig 10789 bp, 1 predicted proteins | sample OrbCmetagenome_2_FD_92529 | JGI IMG/M metagenome (GOLD analysis project Ga0126338, IMG submission 92529) | Coral microbial communities from Petempiche,Puerto Morelos, Mexico - Orbicella C C metagenome | ecosystem: Host-associated > Invertebrates > Cnidaria > Coral | place: Petempiche,Puerto...
CTAGCTTTAGGGTCTTTTTGACTGGGCATGGTGATGGTGTTGGAATGAAGCATTCCTGAAGATATGCCTTTCTGTGCAACATGATTTTCATACAAGTAAGCATGCACTGCGTTGGAAGTCCAACCACCAAACCGTTTCAGCCTGTCCAAATCCCCTGTAGTGGCAAAAAACGCCGTTGCCCCCCCTTTCCTTAGTGAGTGGGACCCCGCAAGTTCGCTTGGAAAGTCTGCTGCCAAGGCAGCAATTTTGACAAGATTAGTAATACTCTCCCTGTCAAAACCCGTCCCATTCTCCAGTCGGAAAATTGGCGCCTCCTCCTCGGAGCTTCGCCAACGATGTGGGAAAAGGGCCTGAATGGCGGCCAGCGCTTCGACCGGGCAAAGGTCCCCCTTGGAACGGTGGTGTGATCGTGCCTGCCCCCTACCATATTGGTCGTTTTTAGATGATTTCACTTGAACAACAACTTCATCAGCATGAACCCCTCGGCAGGATTTGCCTTCGCGGTAAAACGCTACATCTGCAGGGCGAAGCGCCCTATTCAGGGGGTCTGTCCCATCAACTTGGGGAAGAAGCTCGCTTGCCCGCATCATGAAAAACCAACCTGTCAAAAGGGCCCCTTTAATGATGACCTTATCCTTGGCCGAAAACCCACCGGCATCTAAGTGCTGGATGAGCCAGCGAAGCATGCTGGGTGTGACAGGAAGTTTGCGGGTGGGGGCACCTTCCCACCGTTGCAATCCTGCGATTGCTGCCCAAAGCCGGGGTCTTCCCACTAAAGGGTCTGGAAAACCCGATGAAATGTGCGCATATCTGATGGCAGATAATCTTTGACGGATTCCCCCAACTGACCTTTTCATGACCTGATGTAAAAACACCACGAACCTGATGAGTCTTTGCTCGTCCTCTTGGCGAGCGGAGCGCTCTTCCCCGTCAAGAAACAAAGGGGCCCTAGAACCACTGTTATACAGTACCCATTGTTTCCAGCCAGAAGCATAAACCCTTCTAGTTGAATCAGCAAGTTTTGCCATTACAGCCTCTAATGCCAACTGGTCCAACGTTTCCGCACCTCCCAGGCAAGCGTCCGGGCGTTTTTGCGGCAGGAGGCCTCGGCACGGGGCGGGCTGAATCAACCCCTCAAGGGTCGTTAGCTCAGCTTTGGACGCTCTCTTGCCCAGAGGACCCCCAACTTTTTTGTTTTCTTTTGAACTTGAGCCGGCGCAGTGAGTAGGGGCTTGAAAGCTAGCTTTTTCTTTCCACGAAGTGAGGAACAGTTCCTGGGAAGGGTTCCTAGGGTTCCGTCCCCATGCCTTGAGCCAAACTTCGAGCTGCTCCTGTGCCTGAATTTCGTCAGGATCCAGAACGCCTGCTCGTTCAAAGGCCTGCCCGCTGACAGCTTGCAATAAGCTCTGCGCAGCCTGCCAGCCGATTTCTCGCACTGCTGCCCTGACTAGCAATGGCTTCTGGTCATCTGACGTTGCTTCCCATGATGTTTGATCTCCTCCCTGCATTTCCCATACTTCCTCGGGGAGCAAAGGGCGCACTGCCCCAGTGCCATCCTCTAGGAGGGTTCCTCCTGGAATCTTGAGAGGGTCTCCAACAAGCCTTGGGCCGCATGCAACTCCTTTGACACTGTGCACTAAGTACCTTGCGTTCGTTTCTTTGTCCACCACGTGGCCAACCGGCCTTGGAAGCCAAGGATCTCCAGTGGTAACGATCGTGGGCTCTCGGGTGAACATGAAGCGAGGGGGCAGCAGCCAGTTGGAGAGGAACTCCCCCGACTTGAGAGGGAGCATGCAGCAGGGGTTCACCTCAGCCACTTTCCAGCATCTCACCTGCTCCACCCGATTGGCCGCGGCCCCATAGAGCCATATGCTTCTCTTTCGGGCAAAGAAGCTCCCTAAGCGAGCAGTTTGGACAATTGCGTTGTGCAAAGGCCCGTGACGCCACCCCAGCTCAGTCAAGATCTGCTTGCTCTTCTGGCTAAGGCTTTGTGGGGTGTCAATGATGGCACCTTTTAATTGCCTAGCTTCTGCAAATGCCCTTTTCACGGAGCTGGCTTCTGTGCCAAGTGGGTCAAAGCTGATAGACGCGGTCAACCAGTTGGCTTCCTTGACTCTGGTGGTCGACCCGCCACCTCTGGCCCACCCCAGCTCAAAACATGCCAGATGGTCACCGAACTTGATCTGGCACAGACCTCCTGTGAAAGGCTGTACTTGAGGGTTGCTGGGGAAGGCCAAGACTTGCCCAATGGTCTCTGACAACTGAGCGGCGAGGGCGGCCGTTTCCCCCTTCTCGCGAGGCAGTCTCAAGGTAGGTCTCACTGCTCCTCGCAACATTTCCTCCCAATCCCCGGTCAGGGAGAGCTGGGTCCATCCCTGGGCTTTCATGTCAGCTTTGACCTTGCTCTCATCCTCACGAGTCAGCCAATCATTCAAGGTGTTGTGGTAGGTCCGCACAAAAACTCCCTCTACACTGAAGCCATTCTCAGCCTCCATTCTCTGTAGAAGAAGCAGTAAGGCCCGCACGTATCGGTTCTCGGAGCGACGTGATTGCAGCCATCCCCGCACATTTGAGTTGTCGGTGACGTACAAGATCATATCCCCTTGCCACGCGGTTTGACGAGAAGCCGCAAGCACAATGAAGGTCAGCAATTCATACACAGCAATGATCTCGAGGTGACCCTCGGTTCCCATTACCATCCTTAGTGCTGGGAGATAAGCTTTGCATGATCCCAGGTGGAACACCCGGTCCTTCCAGTCTGCGGCACCTAGTCGATCCAACGTGGCATCACCGCCAACGAATCGGGCCTTCGGGGCCATGCCTGGCAAGGCCAACCTTTCTCGGATGGGGAGTAGCTTGCCAAACGCCACCCTGAAACTTGAACCCCACGGCTTCTCCATTTGAAGCCTGACCCAGTCCAAAGCATCCCAGAATTCTTCCCACATGACGTGCAGCTCCTGTGGAGTTCCCCGCGGCTGAGCGTACTCGTGGTCACCTGGGAGCTGTTGCAGTGGCCGGTAGAACACTGGGAGGTATGGGGCGAGCTCGGGGGCTGAGGAAGCCCAGTATTGCGCCGATCCTGCGAGCTCTCGGAGAAGTTTCACCTTTACTTGTGTGCAACCCCTTTGCAGGGAGGGTTCCCTCAGCAAATACTTGGCTTTCATGCGCTTGGGCTCGGGCAGTGTGACTGTCTGAGCTTCAAAATCGAGATGAAGCCCCCATAGCAGTTGAGATGGCGCCGGAATACCTTCCTCAGCCAATTTTTCCAAGTTGATTGCTCCTGGGCCCCACACTGCTTGCATTGTTCTGTCCATAGCCGCCAAAGATCGCTCGATGCGGTTTCCCACCACCGGCTCAACTACGACTCCATCATCCATCAGCCATCGGCTGGTATATGGGACAACATCATTGAAATGAGGCAAGCTCGGACGGAACGTCCCATGGTGTTTCTGAGCTGCAGTGGCCCAAATCACAAACTCGCCTGGTGCACCTACCCAGCCAAATACCATGACAAGGCTCAGCACAAGGATCCCGAGCAGCCGGGTACAAAACTCGGGCACGTCGGTGCTTTTGAGAAAATGCCACTTGAATGCCCTGGGTACGTCCCGTTTGGCACAGCGTTGTGGAACCTGCGGGTGACGCGATCGCCACCACAAGCTTTGTTGCACAACCGCGCGATGTCTGGGTTGCGCTGCTGGTGGGTGACCATATTTTGATCCCGAAGCATTCCGCCCTCTCATGTCATTGATGGGCCTCCCTTCCTTCGAAATAGTCCGGTCTGGGTTTTGCTTTGGTACCCTGCCCAACGGGCTCTCTGTCACCCCGCTGCGGACTAAGACTTCTTCAATGGCCTCATTTTCTGCAGCATCAGGAGTTTCGTTTGAGCACAAAAGCACGGCCCCATAGGATGCATCCTTCCATGCCTTTTCCAGCATTTCTTGCTCGTAGCCTCGGACCGAGCCGTGATTTTTGGCGCGCTCTCGGACTGGAGCAGTCCTTGCCCGACTCGGGACTCCCTGCACGACACACTGCTGGAGATACGCAGCATGGTTTTGCGAAAGGCCTCTCAGCTTCCCATCTTTTGCATGTGCCAGGTGTTCCCCTGTTCGCTGCACTCTAGCAAGGTTGACCATACGGGCAGCCTCCGGCACGGACCTCATAGCAAGCAGCAATTGATTGCCAGCGTGCGCAGCTCTCTTCACAACTTCTTCAGAGTATGGCTCTTGGCACACATCCAAATAGGTCTGGGCCAATTGCTCAGGATCCGTGGCAGCTCCAGCTCTTACCGTGTGGCTACCGTCGCTGGGTCCAAACCGGGTATTTGGCTCGTCCCCCAAACCGGATATTTAACTCTCTTCCAGCCTTCGGCTCCTGCTTGCAAATGGGATCAAAGTCTGAACTTGAATTTGAACCGCCCCCCCCGTTGAACCGTCCCCCCCCGCATCACAGGTTGCGCAGGCAGGGGCGGCGGGTGGGAGATCGGCCCAAACGTGCGCCAAGGCACGCAAGGAGTGATGTTCAGCAATGTAGGTTTGCCAATCCCAGTCTTCGTAGGCTGCTTTGACCACGAGGCCCCACGCAGCACACACTGCTGGAGCATAGCGGCGAGCCGCGGAGTGCAAAGACGTTGGGCAGGGGGCTAGCTGCGAGGAGCCCGCTCGAGCCAACATCAACAGTGCCCAGGGGTATAGCTCCTGGGAAACTAACCACCAGGACCGGTGCGGAGACGCGCCTGTGGTGAAAGGGATGATGCGGGCTCCTGTTTGGCTGCGAAGCTGTTGCATGCAAGGCAAATCCCAAAGCTTCGGGTACCGACCAGTCGGAGAATCACCTTCAATGCAAAACAGGCGACCATTGGCTTCCAGAACATGGCAGAGGTCGGCAAGGAATGCAACACCGGCATTGTCTTCCACCTCCAATGGACGGGAACCGTCCCCTTCCACCTTCTCCCACGTGCGGGTCCCGCCCTTCAAAACTTGATCATCGCAGAAGGAAAGGCCACTAATACTCAGGTGCCACACATTTGGCACTTCTGGACCAGGCACAGCGCCAGCGAGCCCTTTCAGACGTGCTTGGACCTCCTGCTGCTGGACACTGTGCTCCGCGACTTGCATGGCACAAGGGATGCCTTGGTAGGTGAGGCCCTGTGTCCACCCACCTCCGCCCATGGAAACTTCTTGCCCGAGTGGTCCATAAGCAAAGGACAGCCGGTGTTGGAGGGAAGGGGCAGGCAGTGCGGGATGAGTGTGGAAGCAATCTCCCAAGGAGGCAGGTGGCTTTGGTGTTGATTGACCAACACGATAGGGGCGTTTCTGTTGCTGCGCGCACCTGGTGCAGGTGGGCAACTTGGCCGGAACCAGAATATCTTCGACCTGACCACGGTCGAGAGATTCTTGCCAAGGTTCTGTCGCCAACTCACGTGTGATCTTGCTTCGCTCCCGGAGCTTGGACAGGAAGGCGTGAGGGTCGCGGGGCTGGAGTAGCCGCATATGGCCTCGGTGAATGGTGACAATCACCAACCGCTCGGAGTCCTCACCACTTCCATGGAGGAGGTCTGCTTCCAGTCGCCCAAAATAGGAAAGCCGAACTACCACCAAAGTTGTGCCCCGCAGGCTGTCTCCAGCGAGCGTCTGCAATGTCCGGTAATCCTTTTCGTGGTGTGGGTAAACACAATCGTGGACGTTCTGCCTCAGGAAATGCTCAGTCTCTGTTATCCAAGCGGGTGGATCACCCAGGTGTGCATGTGCAGACGCTGCCTCTTCCCACAAAGTGTGCCGTAGTTGAGCTGCAGACTTTCTGGCTTTTTCCTCGCTGACTGTCGGGTCAAAAGCTTTTGCCAGACCAATACCCACATGCAAGGGAAGGCATTGCCGCTCTTCAAACTCCTGACCGTCCCCAGTGGGAACGCCGGTCTCCACTACTGAGAGTTTGTCCTGGTAGTCAACGTAAGGAATTGGAGGAATTCCGAACTCTGCATCCAGACGGAGCTCACCGACGCCAACGCCTTCACTCCAAGAGGGCGGTGTGAATTCTGCATCTGCACGATGCCCGGCCTTTGGCTCGTACTTCAACGCTTCCAAATGGCGACATGCTTCCTCTGCTAGCGCCGGATGACCATGCTCCGCAGCTGTTTCAAGGCAGGCAATCAAATCCAGTCTCTCACCAACATCTTCGGCCGCAAGAATCCTGGCAACCACATGAGATTGCAAGTAATCTGATGGATCGTGGAGTTGGGCAAAAAGCCCGTTTGCGAGCAACTTCTGCCAACGCTGCATCCGGTCCAACTCCTGTGTAGACAGCTCGCTATCTGGAGGGGAGCCCTCCTCTTCACACTCCTGCGGCGGCAGTTCAAGCCACGAAAGATCAGGGCCTTTTACTGCCTCTTGCAGGTCATCTTCCATACGCGTCAAAGGAACTTGGTAGTCGGCAGGAACTGCCCATTGCGTATCGCCGGCCTTGTCCTCTTCGCCTGGCTCAGAGCCGGATTGCCGGCTTGCCTTTGTTTTTCCCTTGGGCTTGGCTTGCGCTTTGGCCTTGGGCTGTTGCATTTTTTCCAATTTTTCGGCTGCTGCTTGGGCTCGAAGTTGTGCAATCCGGCCGTCAACCTCCTTCGGGTCAATCTTGGGACCGCCCTTCAAGCCTCCCCGTCGGATGACTTGCATTGCTACACTGTAATCCAATTTGGCCAGACCTGGCAAAGGCTCATGGGCGTGCTGGCACTTAGCCCCTTTGGGGCACCCCATATGCGTGGCTGCATCCCAACAGATGGGTTTGCTTGTTTTCGAGTCCTTAGGGGCATGCTCAATGGAACGAGAAGCTTCAGCTGGAGTCAATCTCTTTCCCGCAGGGTATGCGCCCTTTCCGACCAGGGCCGCTCCACCTGCTCCCTCTTCCTTCAAGTTGAGCTTCGGAGCCTTGCCCGATTTGTCGGCGTTCTCGTCGGGAAGGTCTGACATGCCTGCAGTCTTCTTTTGCTTCAGATTGTGGTCGTGAAGCTGCTTGTGGAGCAACCTGGACATCTGCCTTTGTTGGCGAGGGACAACCACCGACTGGTAGTAGCCTTCTGGGTCTGACAAATCCCAGATTCTTGGGAATTGGAAGTTAGCAGTGCCATCCTTTCCCGGGGCCAGGGCATAAAGCTTTAGATCTTCCAGTCTTGGGTTTTCCGTGCCTAAAGCAGCGCAAAGCTTTCTCCTACTTTCTCGGAGCTCTTCGCACCAAGCAGCCACCAACTCTTCAAACAATTCGATGCAATAACTGGCTGGGAAGGCGTGCTCGTCCTCCTCATGGGCTTCCTTCAAGGCCTGGAGGCAAGCTACTCGTTCTTGCACATGTTCAACACCATAGCACGCACCAAAAACTCGGATCGAGTTCTCTGCATAGCGGAGCCACGTGTTGAAAACCCCTGGCGGTCTGTTGCGTGGTTCGAGTTTGTTATCAGAGGAGGGGGTCCAGCTATCGAGTTGCTCGGATCGAGCAGTTATGCAATCGCTGGCATGCAATGTGTAGCTTTCTTTTCCTCCCCACCAGAGCCCGGCAATGGCCAACAGCACCCTGTTCGTCATGAGCACTGGCCACTTGATCAAGTGCAACATGTGGCGGGCATGTTGGGCCACGCGTTTTCCTGCGTGGAATAATTCTTTCCCATAGACGCCAGGAGCAACTTCAATGGTGAGCGTACCGCATCCTCTTGCCAAGTAGACGTCCATCTTTTCTGCTTCTCGGATCGAGGAGAGGCTGCCCTTTGTGAGATTCTTATCATCATCTTGAGCTTTTCTCAAGCCATCGATGGCATGAATGATGCGGTCAGCGCTCTGTGATTGGCTCCCGTCGCCAAGTGCCTCCGCATAGGTGGCTCCTACCCTGCCTTCGGTCAAGGGGTTGTTGTGGGCTGGCTTGATGAGGCCTCGCCCACCTCCGTTGTTTTTTGGGAACAACGATGCTCCAGTCTCTCTCCCTGGCATGATTTTCAGCAAGGGGTTGGCTGGTCTGGTTGTCGCCGGTTGGACCAGGAGGGAATTGGCAGGCCTGTTTTCAGCGCACCCTTCGGTGAGGACCTCACCTGACCCAGTTGACTTTTCGACCGAAATTTGCCCCATCAGCAGGTCTGCCGAGGGATCTCCCAAACCAGGTGGGGACAGCACTTGGGGTCGCTTTGCTGCTGGTGGCTTGAAGTCCTTAGTGAGCTGGTCAGGCTCCACTCCAAACGCCGATGCAATTGTTTGCAATGTCTCTTCATCCAGATCTTTGGCGTCATGCTGAAGGACGGCGAGCTTGGCATCTTCAAGCGCTGCTTGACATTCATCCTCCTGTACATCCGGAAAAGCAGGCACAGGTGGCCAATCTCTGCTGGTGGCATTTTTCTTTTCAGGGCGAGGCGGCGTCATAAAGTCCAGCTCTCCAACGCTTTTCATGGGTTCCTGGAGATACGCCTCCGAATGCGGGAGGATCTCCCGCACAGGCCGACTCGCCCATTGCGCCTCTTCCCTTTTTGTCCAGATCGGATCGCCGCTTGTGATCTCCCCCTCCCAGGTGTTGAGGACAGCTGCTTGATCTTCCGTGATCCGGCTGGCCAACACCGATATGCCTCTCCCAGCTTCATCATCGTGGGAATGGCGGAGAAAATTTTGCACCCAGTTTTTGCTAATCTTGCCCGCCCCGTTGTCAGCTGGAGGTGGGAGAACGGACTCACATACAACAGTGGCTTTGGTTTTCAGGCCCAGCAGGTGGATGTCGACTCTTTCTTGATTTCGGCCAGCTTGAGAGAAACCTTCCACGCTCCCCAGGAAGGCTAGCCACCTTGGCACTTCTGAAGGTCGCTGTAGGCATTTCGGCCTGACAAGGACAAGGCAGGGACCCTGCTCCAGCTGCCCTTCGATCCGCCGCTGAATTGAACTTTGTGGCTCGGATGAGGCTGGCCGTCGTCGCTTGGGCGAGGAAAGGCTTGACTTGGCTTTCGGGGAGGGACCGCTGTTTTTCAATGGTACCTTCTCTTCTTCGGGCAAGCTGGAATCAGTGGCGTGTGCGGATTCAGGATCCTCATGCCAGCTGACCTTTCTCGGTGGTCTGATCCCGCCCCCAACTTCCAAAAGGTGTTGCCTGCACAGTGGCACGCCTTGCCTTGCTCCTTCTATTGTCTCGTAACAGGACAAAACACTGCATTTCCGGCCGGAGCATGCGGCCACGTAAAGTTGGCGGTGGTGGTCGCAAAGGCGTACGCTGGCTCTCCTTTTGATGTCGGAGAGCTCCCTGTCACGCTCCAGCAGCCGCACGCCTCCTCCTGAAGCCTTGTCCTGGCACGGATCGGTAGTGAGGGCCCTGGGTTTGCCTCCATGTTCAAGACCAACAAGCACCGCTTCGCAGGGATCTTCCACCACCTCCGCTTCTGATTCAGATTCCGGATCCAAAGCTCTCACGGTTGACCCTTCCTGTATCAAGCGCGATGGAACATCGCCCCTCCAAAGGCGCCTCCAGACAAACCACCCAGAGGTGCAGAGGCAAATCGTCCAGAGTCCTGTCCAAAACCACCTCGTCAATCGGGCGCACAGGACTACGACTCTGCGGGTGGACCACCCAGCATAGGCTCCTAAATCCACCAAGCTATTGGCGTCCACTACGGCGTAGGCTTTGCAATGCAGCCCGGGCGTGGGTTGTTGTTCAAGAGGGCAATGCTGATCTCGGCAAAGATGAATACGGCCTTCGAGTTCTAACTTCTGCCTTGCTACACGAGAGGTCGACCCCTTCACTTCTCGCATGCGTACCCAGAGTCCATGACGGTCCACTCGAGCCCAATGATCGCAGTCGACTTTCAGGCGTGACACTTGGCCTTCAGTAAACACGATCACATCATTCGGCTTCCTCTCCGACCCTCTACCCTTGACTTGTCTCTGGTAGAATTCAGATTCTACCCCAGATCGTGACGCTGGCCCCTTTATCTCAAGCTTTTCGTAGGTTCCCCCAAGCTGAAGTTCGGGAAGAAGTTCGCCGACCTCGTTTGCTACTGCTCTTGTTTGTCTACAACAGCATTGGCAGAGACTCCAGCAAGGCCGACAAAAAACAAGAAGAAGATAAAGGAGGGCAAGCCCGGTGATGATCAGCAGGATGGCCAGAATGCCCCAAGCCACCAAAGGCCAGAACTCGCCGCAAGCAAAGACTCCAAAGCTATCCAGAAAGTATAGCCCCCATCCGCCTGCTGAGCTTAAGGTTCCTGTCTGCAATGGTGTGCTGAACCACCCTGGTCCAATCCAAGAGTGCACATCGTAGTGGAATACTGAATACCCCCAGAAATGAGCCCATCCTTCGGGCCTCGCCTCTTGCGAGGGACCCTCGCTTGCAAGCTTCTCCTCTTCACCTGGGTTCTCAGAATCAAACTGGAATGAGTAGTTACCCCTTCTTTCCGCATCTGCAGATGAAGGAGTCCGCCAGGGCCATGGCAAATCTAAGGCAGCCAGGGGCCCTGCTCCCAGAGTGATACTCACTGCAAGTACCCAGGGGAGGTTCGGCATGTGACACAGGTCCTTTCTAACCAAACTAGACAGTGCTCAAAACTTGAGCCCAAATCATAGCCGGACCCAAGCTAACCCTACGTTCTAGTGAACATGCGAATATCTGGGGTTATATGTGGATTATATATGGGAACATATGTGAGGTGTATCTATGAATATGTATCGCCCAAGTGCAAAACCCTTTTTTCATTACGTTACCCCACAAACTCACAAAAGGACTAAAAACATGGGGTTACAATGACAGTCCTAAAAACGGAGGGTCCTTGACACTCAAGGTATATATC